>Ga0210040_10002219_pt1 | contig 27721 bp, 28 predicted proteins | sample CryGeyCG12114_NA_FD_185462 | JGI IMG/M metagenome (GOLD analysis project Ga0210040, IMG submission 185462) | Groundwater microbial communities from aquifer - Crystal Geyser CG19_WC_8/21/14_NA (SPAdes) (version 2) | ecosystem: Environmental > Aquatic > Deep subsurface > Groundwater | place: USA... | reverse complement strand
CCGTTCCAAACAGAGTTTACTAACACAAATTTCATCTTGCGTTTTCAGGTGATTTTAGCTTTAACATGTGCAGCATAGGGCGCTCCCGTTGGTAATTACCTGACTCAGCCTTCGGCTTCGTAATAAAGACAAATATAGCGTATACCTGCTAGCTGCTGTACAGAAAACATGGGAAATCGAATGCTAAACATGGCTTGTTGAACAATAAAAAATAATTTCTCATCCAAGCTATAGTTTGTGTCAAGATCTCCCAGTTTTGGGATTTGAGCTAGAATCCATTTTTGAACGATTCTAAAATAAGAAGAAAGAAGTGAATACAACCAAGCATCATGTATTTTACAGCGTCTCTGTTTCGTAGTGCTTTTCATGAACTTACAAAAACAAGGTACATTCATCGGTAACCACTAAATCATCTGCATTCAACAAATAAATCAAGTGCTCCATTTCCAAATCTACAAAATCTTTCCCATGAGCCACAACTTCGAAATTCCATTTGATGAAATTATTGCAAGCTGTTGCCACATGAGGATGCAACAGATTGGTTTGTTGAAACCACGAGATCAATTTCCCGTCTTTAGCGGCCATAGGAATATGTCTACTCATATATTCCAAGCAAAGTTGAACTAAATCCTAAAGGTAAAGGAAGACACAAATTAGATTCCATTATGAACAGTAACACAAACACAACCTTTGAAAGCTAGACTAGAGGGAACAAACCTTAACATTATATTTGTCCCCCAGGGTTAGCAAATGTGTCACATTCGATAGCTCCAACTTCAGCTGACCAGTGTACATGTATTTCAGAAACTCTCCAAAATGTAATGTACACTGCATAGATTCTTGGAGCACGACTCGCTTATCCTGACTTTCTTTCCAATTTACGTTCATTAACATCACCTTAATAAAGAAAGCACGTAATAACTTTAAGGGCGATCCAGTACAGTCGTGTGCTGCATTATTAAACTGTAAGTCATTTGTACAACAAAGCCCCTACCTGGAAGACATCACTTGAAGCACATAAAATAAGGCGATGGGAAGGAAATTCTCTGCCATTAATGACAATTGTAATATCACTCAAAAGTCGTTCCGCGTACAATGAGGCTATTTTGGCCACAATTGCTTTAGAATTATCCACCTTCAGTTTAAGGGAATACAACAGTGAGAACAAGAACTTATAGAATGTTGACCTCTAAATTATTATGAGGACTGACCTGACAAACATCGTTGACGGACTCATGGTCACATGGCCCTGAAGATTTGAACCGCTTTCGATCTTCTTCCAAAGAAGGCTCACTTGTGCTATCGTTTTGGTCCATAACCTCGATTACAACAGTCAAACAGTGAGTCCAAAGTTAAACAATTGAAGACTGAACCTGAACCATGTTTATTATCGCTAAGTAAGTCAAGTAATTAAATCATTCTGAATTTAACAAATTTAAACACAGCAGCACTGAAGAAATACCCTACTTTTTTGCTTGCTTTCAAAGGCGGGAAGGAGTTTATTCAAATACAAACAGTAAATAAAAAGTTTTCCAGGATCACTTTCCGTTTCAATTGCGTCGAATCGTACAGTGCACAGGGTGTAGTAGTAGGTAGTAGCAACCAGCAACTCTGTTTTGAAGTGTCACTAATTTTTCTAAGACAAGTATTGCACTAATTAAATTTTTGATCTAATACTGATACCTATTGTAGAATCACTTGTTGTCGCTGTGTCGAGAAGTGTCGAAATGTCAAGTTCGGAGAAGATGTCATTGGTATAAGCAAAAAGAATTTTATGTCTTCAGTCATACGATACAAGTCAAAGAATACTTGAAATTAACGTTGGAAAATTTTTAGATGAGTGACCCAGGTACTCCTTGTTACGTTGGATTTGCAAATCTGCCCAACCAAGTTCATCGGAAGTCTGTTAAGAAAGGTTTCGAATTCACCTTGATGGTTGTGGGTATGTCTAAAACGGTTTTTATTATCCTTTTGGGGTTTTAATTGAGTGGCTTGTGATGATGATCAAGTGTTTTTATTATTGTGAATGACCTACAGGTGAAGCAGGACTTGGAAAATCTACCTTGATTAACAGTTTGTTTCTTAAAGATTTATATCCGGAAAAGAAAGTTGCAGATGATGCTGCCAAAGGAACAACTCCACTGTCAGTAAATGGAAAGGGCACCAAGCCTGGCGATCCTCAAAGTCTTATTGGTATGATATGAGTTCTTTAAAATATTTATTTGGCTTGGCTTGTATTAAATTTGCGGTTAATAAATCTCTTAACTTTCATTTTTCACAGAAAAATTGAACAAAACAGTGAAGATTTCAGCAAAAACTGTGGAAATTGAAGAGCGAGGAGTGAAACTTCGCCTTACAGTAGTAGACACCCCAGGATTCGCAGACGCTATAAACAATACTGACTCTTTTGGTTCCATTATCAAATATATTGATGAGCAATACGAAAAATTCTTTCATGGAGAAAGAGGACTGAATCGTCGTAATATTGCGGACAATAGAGTCCATTGCTGCTTCTATTTCATTTCTCCATTTGGTCATGGGTAACTAACTAACTTAGCACATTAGGTTCAAGTAATTGCATGGACTATATGTGTATATGATATTTTATTTTTAGAATGAAGCCTTTGGACATCGAGTTGATGAAAAAATTGCATCAAAAGGTTAACATCGTTCCTATTATTGCCAAAGCTGACACTTTAACCAAAAAAGAAGTTACCGCTATGAAAAAACGGGTAAGGATTTTTTATAAGGTCAACTGACAATTTTGAGTTTTGTGTAATGTATATTTTGGATTTGACTCATTTTGTCTTTCATCAGATCCTTCAAGAAATAAAGAACAACGGAATCAAGATTTACACTCTTCCTGATGTGGATGAAGATGAAGACGCTGACTATAAAGAAGAGGTAAATAAATCACAAGAATACGTTCACGTACGCATTGTTTTGCAATTTTTCCCTGGAGCCATACGACGAACGCATTTTGTAATTACAGGTGAAACAGATGAAAGAAGCAGTGCCATTTGCTGTTTCAGGATCCTCCACATTCATAGAAGCCAAAGGAAAAAAAGTCAGGGGTAGACAATATCCATGGGGAGTGGTAGAAATTGAAAATCCTGAACACAGCGACTTTATCAAACTGCGAAACATGCTTATCATGCACATGCAAGACTTGCAGGAGATCACTCAGGAAGTTCACTATGAAAACTACCGACTTCAGAAACTGGCCACTGAAAATCGCTCTGGATCTACTAATGGAAACAGTGGCAGAGGATCTGTGGACTCTTCTGATGGAGGAGCACCAAATGAAGATATCAAATCCATTCTGGAGCAAAAAGATGCGGAATTGCGTCGTATGCAAGAAATGATGGCAAAGCTTCAAGCTCAGGCTAGTATGCGCAATTAGGATGTAAAAAAATAAGTTACATTTTAGTAGTAATCTATTGTTTCAAGTGTCAATAATAATTCATTACTTAAAGTTCGCTATTGCATCAAAATTGTTTTGGTATGGCTATGACTTATACCGTCGAAGATAAATGCTAACTTGATTTTAAATTTTTATAAAATATTTTTAGCTCAATTACTGACCAATGGCAATATTTTTTCGAGATTATTGAATAATATGACATGCCAAAAGTTGAAACAGAATAGACTGCAGGTGTGTTTGAACGATATAAAATACATCACCACTACTGTATTAGGGAAATAAAGTCCGATTTTGATTTCTTGAATGAGCTTTTTTGTATTTGTTTGAATTCTATTAACTTGAAAACCCGATTTTTTTCTGCTTTTCCTATACTGAAGTGAGGTCCGATTTGTAAGTGCGGTTTGTGAAATGTTTCACTTGTTTACATTGAGCTTTACGCTTACTTGAACTAATTACGCTGAGCCGCTGTATATTATATATACTTTGTTACATGTTTGTACTTTTGTCATTTTTTCAATAAATTTATTGTGTAAAACAAGCGTTGTGAACTCATCATGATTTGACACGTGTAATTTGTAAAATATTTATCGATTGGTTGCAGAGTGTTGAGAATCCTGGGTTCTTTTCGCCTCCAGCTCTTCAGCCAGTTTTTGACCATACAAATTGAAGTAGCTTGTACATTCACGATAATGTTGCTCAAGTTTATCTTTATGGATATGGTGAGTGCAATCATATTTGCATTCCACGAAACTCTCTGCTTTCTTGGGATATTTCTGGATTCCATGCATTAAACAATTCATAAATATAAAACAAATTCATTTTTTGCATATTTGATAGTACCTACCGCAAGGCACTAACCTCACGACATCTCAAAAGATGCTTATACAGTTTGTATTGTTTTACAACATGAGAGGTATTATAAGGACATTTCATGGGATCCCAAATAGTCCCAATCAAATTGGCTCGAACGTGTCCGTTTACCGAGTCGAACATCTTTTATGCACTCTTAACCTTCCTATAAATCAGGGATCAAATATTAATTTACAAAAGAAAGCTCATGTATTTCATATTCACATTTTATACTTATTACCATACTACATTTTATATTACAGATGGTGACAGTCACAAGGTAAAAAAAAAATAAGCACGATCCCATAAGCCCTATACCCGGCTAAAAATGCATGAAACTTCTTATTATAACTTAATCGGTTTCCAAAGGAAAAAAAAGCTCCTAACTAAACAATTCCATTTCCAGTGCTGACGTTATAAACACACTACTAGGAATAAATACTACCCACTTTAAGATAAGATAACTTTAACCATGTCTCTTATAACGAATATTTTTTACCTAATAAGGATATCATATTGTTAGTTCAATCTATTTACTGATGGCGGTTAGTAAACAAAACAGATAATCATCATAGTCATCAACTCTACAATTGAATGTTCTGCGTACTTTTTATGTACATCATCCCAAGTTAGAAGTGTGCTCCGCATACACGTACAAATTGTGTACACAACGCTACCAAACTGCATATGAATGCAGGATTTACTGTACTCTATAGTCTGTTGGAAATGGTAGCCATGCATAATGCTGGCATTGCTCTTTTTCTTTGCTTTATAAATACAAAAGGTTTAACCTCTGTGAATAACAACCCGATTCTTCACTGACTCGCTCGAATATTTGGCCAAACTCTCATTCTCATCTGTGCATGTAATACGGTTGAATGAGTAACATCCGGGCGAATTACCAGCAATAACTATAATCTCCCCCTTAGCCCAAAATTGAACTCTATATAGCTCCAGGGTCATCCAAATTCTTTATTGCTGGTCATTTCAGTCAGTCACTCTCTCATTCACTACATTACATACAACTTGACATTATATTAACAACTAAGTTTTGATAATTCATGCATGGATGTTATTTGCTGTAGAATACCATGCATGTACATCACACACATGTGAGTTTTGCATCTCTATGTGTATACAAAGCTTATAGCCACGCAATGCAATAAGCCTAGTATGTACGCAACACAAAATAAGAGTAATATCCCCATGTTGCGCAAATCAAATGAAAGATGAACGGTGAGGAGTATAGGTTCGTTAGTGAGTTAGTTGCACAAGTATTTAAAATTCAAAGCTTCTATAACTGTTGTGAACAGCATTGCCACAGGGCATAATATCCTGAGTCACCTGAGTATTTCATCTCGAGTAACAATACTACACCCTTAATAGCATTCAGGATCAACCACTTGCTCAGATTGTCACTACATACCAATGCACCGTGAAAACACAAACAAACACAGAAAGTATACCGTGAATCTGCAAAATTATTGTGGGCAGTGATTTACCTAATGTATATCCCAAAAATATATTCAACTTAAAGCTTAGGCATAATCTGATAATCACTCATAAATTGTCATACATTGCAAAAATATTTTGTTCGTTGTACTAACTAAAAGGATTAAATAGAAAAAATTTTCACATGAAGTGTATATACATAATGAATGAATACATGAAGTATATATGTATGTCAAGTGCTCTCTTTTTTAACATTTACGGCATATTAAGACAGTTGTTAGTGTGGTTTGGTAGTATAGCTTCCTACATATATGTACATGCATACTAACCAACCAACTAAAACAACTTACCAAAATACAAACTGTACCAGCGAGCAGTATTTAGTAGTAGTGCCGGAGCTCATTTCTTGACACCTACGCCAAATGAGCTGAAGTGAGTGATTCAACATAGTGATAATAATATTGATTGTGGAAAGGAAAAAAATATATTATACAAGTGTTAGTGGTAACATATAATGTGAGATTTGGGGTGCGTCTGTAGGAAGTACAAATTAACGATTGTTAGTAAGTTAGTAGTGAATTTGAGCGAGGGTTTGTGTTGGGTGCAATATTTTTAGGAAAGATCCGCTAGTGATTTACTGAGATTCGGGTAAAATGATGAGAGACGAAAGTGGGGGTCAAAGGCCCGGTATGACAACTACTACTACAACTACTACCACTGCTAGTCCGGCTGTCACGTTGGATTGGATCAAGTTTGACCTCGAGTATTTCAAAACGCTGCCTGGAATACTCAAGCTTGTTCAATTTGTAAGTTAGTTAGTTAATTATAATTGATGATATACCTAAAATACGGCTGAATAGAAAAAATTACATATTTCCCAAACTCCCAGAGAATGTTCACACAGAAATTAAGGTTCTTGCGGAGCGGTGATGGGTGATGCAGTGATATCTGAAATAGGATTTCTATGCTAATAACATTTCAAAGGTTAAAAATAAGCGTGTGGCTATGGGATAGTATTTATTCAATTTTTTTATCAGCTGCGGATAGGTATATAACTTTTACATTAAAAGATAGTAAGAATAAAGAATACAAAATGTTCATATAAATGTAGCAGTTAGTTAAGCTGTACAAAGTGACAATTATTAAAAAAACAGGCATGCATAAAGCAACAGGTCATCATTTCATTTTAGGAGATAAACTGCTAGCATAAGCATTTAATGTGGGATGGGAAGTGAGTGATTTACGTACAAGGGCCACATGTGTTTTTGCATACATGACGATAAAAGGCTTCCAAACTACCAAATTTATAGCATTTCGTCTAATTTTAAAACAAGAATTTGTTTGTTATCTGCTTTTGAGTAACTAACTTACTGGGCTTATGCAGGGAATATTCTGGTTAAAGATGGGAAAAAAGGTAGCATTTGTACATATGTATTTTTTGCTCCTACATCTTCACACGTGTCAACTGTTTGAATGCATGGAAATAGAATATAAGTAACTAAACTACGGTGAGGGTTTTCTCGAACCAATTATCACATTGTGCTTAAATATTTGCGCAAAATGCTGTCATCGTTAGTGCACATACATTTGCTATAGTATAAGTATGACAAAAAAAAGTGTAGTGTTGTTTGCAAGAAGCTAGCTAACTTTAACTGTAGAGGATGAATGAGATTTACTCACATTATAGTCAAATGGCAGGGTTGATTCGTATCCTATTGATTTAGCCTTGCCCTTTGACTAACTTCATGTACAAAAAGTCCAAGCCAAGTTGTATTATCAACACCCTATTAATGAGAATCGGAACTTCCTATACCCTCAATTAAAACAAACCCTTTATAAACCTGAAATTGTATCAGTAACTACGGTCTAACTGGTCTACCTTTCCAAACATGTTCACAAAAAAAGACAACACACGAAAAGTTGAACGACTTACAACTTATACAGTTGATAAGAAGGAATTCAAAACTGACCTCGATGTCACAATTCACTAACTTAACAGCAATGGAAATAGAGAGCGAACAAGAATATCTTGTAATTCAAATTCACCCAAAAAGTTTTTTCAAGTCGTTAAATGAACTTCCGACCCGACTGAAAATCCAAAATGGCAACTAATGAAACTTAAAATGGCACCGAAGCTGCACAAATACAAAACATCACTATTGACGGAAACTTTTTAATCACATAATTTGATTGTTAATCAGATTGCAGGATTTATTGAATATTGAATTCTAATCAAAATCTATTTTTGAAGTAGTCAACTAAATGATACATTATGTTGCTTTCTAACCAAATTTTAAGTCAGCCCCTTGGGATTAATTCTGGTTTGGATTGATAGATTGAGATTGCGATTGGGAGTAAAAGCAACGAACGTTGGTTTGTTTGATTTCATTACTGCGCAGACGCAGAACTCAAGCTATGTAAACTTTTTTAAAAGCTTTCGAAAACGAAGGAACTGGAAACAATCTACCCTTGCCTCATCATATTAATAATGAGTTGTGATTCAATACTTGTTTTGCAGGTTTTGGGAATTCTGTGCATGTCCCTCGCGTCCCCTGCATACTATGGGGGCTCTCATTTCTTTTTGTTCGTGGTTGTATTGGCGTTCATTATTACAACACTGTGGATTTGTATCTACTTGTTCTCAATTCGAGAAGGACTAACTTTGAGAATTCCATGGCCTTTACTTGTAAGTCTCTTTACCGGTGTAAACACAATTAAATCTAACCACGATGTTTTTAACAAGCTAGAAATACAATTAAATGTTTCTTTATAGGAATTCTACTACACTGGGGGCGTTACTGTGTTCTATTTTATTGCCATGATCGTTCAATTTACCGTTCCTGCAATCTATGCTCGTTGGGTTGTGGCAGCAGTAAGTACATCAATATATTCTTGACTATTTTTAGTGAGTTTTTTTTAATGTCCGGTCTTACATATGACTTATCTGACTTGATATAATTTCAGGTATTCGGACTGTTCAATACTGGCGCTTATGGGCTCGGAGCTTTTTTCTTATTCAAAGAAGTTCAAGGCACCCCAGATCAGCCAACAAATACCAATATGGCCTAAAACTTTTGTGAAAATTTTGACAAAATGGGAAATAAGGACGGTAGAATGGCGGGTGGGATGTATGCAATATTTGTATGCATAAGTTTAAAAGGACAGCAATCAGTCAAGTACAATACCTAACAATCAATTAACGCTGCTTACGAAAATTACGACAAACGACAATCAATTCCAGTGGACAACATTAATATTACCGTCCAGTTTTCTTACAATATTTGTTTAAATCAGTCTAAAACGAACGTTATAGCTTTAACAATGCTAAATGATTATCTCCCAGGTTCAAAGTGTTTATATTGTGTAGAATGTAATAGTGGTGACGTTTTAGTAAGTTTAATAGAGCTTGTCCCGGCATCAAATATTTTAGTATTTATAATCTCAAAGTAGTATAATGTTTGTTATTTGTGCGACAATAATTATTAATATAATAAAGTAATAATTTTAATAAAAAACATTAATGTAACCACCGCGGACACTAAACATAATACTTTCAGGTTGTAGCATAAAACATAAAACTGCCAAACAAAAATTTTATTTCTAACGGAATTTGACATATGAAATTACAAAACCAAGGAATTCCTATATTTTTAAAATTTCAAGGCTTCAATCCTTTCTTTCGACTGAAAAATTTCACAACGGAAGACCATAATGAGCGATTGGAACGTTGAGGCCTTGGGCCGACAGTTTGATAGTATTCTGTAATAGTGCATTTTGAGCATTCTATTCGAGTGGAAGATACTCGGGTCCTGTGATTCAATGTCCTGCGAAATGAATTTTTTATCCACCGGTTGGTTTTTGCACTTCTTTCAAGGAAAACTGTTTCAGGGGAGAAATGAACATGTTTTTTCCCATTTTGGGCGTTGCTGCAAATCGAATCCTCATTATCCTTGGATTTCAAAGCATCAAACGCACGGTACATCATTTTCCATGTTTTACCTTTCATCAAAATGTCATCACTTTTCTTTTTTGGATTATTTTGGAATCCATCTAAATGTAAACATACAAATGCGCAATCTAAATCAATAATAATTTCTCACGATTCCTGTCAATTTACTTATGCCGCGCCATCTCACCATAAAAGAATGGAACAATTCATTCAAACGTCGTTGAAAATACAAAAGTATTCTATAATGAATCCCATTTTTTAAGCCTTACACATAATATAGTATGGAGTAAAATTTTTCATGCACAGACTATCTCCAGATCCAAAATTATTTCCGGTACACCTGCCGGATGGAATCCATTGCTTCGAATGGCCATCAATAGCACTGTCATACTGGTTACCAGCTTTCAGTAGTTTGTAATTGCTACCACTACTACTATAAAGGTTAGCAGCCCAATGATAACAGTTTGGAATTCGGGTCAACCGCTGATAATGGCAGACATTCCGGTTGAGGTCAGGTTGCAGCACACGTGCCGGTCCCATTTTCCATTTTCGGGATTCGAAGAAAGTTGGGAAATTTTGTTTGCTCGTGTGAACAGTTGGTTCAAGAATTGGCTCACCTCCTCCAAATTCTTGTTGGGCACGATCAACCATTGTTAAATGAAACATACAGTAATTTTACAGCTACGATTGATTCATCAATTCTATGCATTTTAATGGGAAACAAGATGGAAATTTTTGGAAGTTATTATTTGCATTATGATATTATTTTCTATAGAAACAATTTTTGACCCTGAAAAGGTGCAGTAAGCGGTTTTGGGGTAAAACTAGGGCACTGGGTGTGGTCTGGTCATAAATCTGTAGGTTTTTTCATGATGGAATTTTCCAATAAAAAGAATTTTAATGCTCTGTAGGTTTTATTGCTTGTTTGTTTTTATAACATCTGTAGTTCGTAACATACCGTTTTTTATATAGAATAGAAATTCTTTCAACATTTCGGAATTCTTTAAAATCATCATGATGTATTGTGTTATATGCGTAGTACAGTCCGTTTTCATCACTTGGTACAGATAAAATAATTTCTATCTGAATAATATATATTTCCCAAGAGAAAGCAAATACATTGAACAGAACAGATGGAAAGATTAACACAGTTCGGTTCGGTAATAATGCATTACTTCTACTTGCCTTCTTTTTCTAAATTTTTTGGCAAGAGATCATCATCACCATTATAATACAGCGTGGGTGAGCAAGCAGATTTCCAAAGCAAGCCTTTCCTTCCTGTGCCGTTAAATCAAAACGAAATCCTATCATGCAGAAGACGCAAATCTAAGTTGGAAGTTGTCTGTATCTGTCCGAAAAACAGGCAACACCAAACCTATACTAAAGTCTTTCGCCATTCGCATGCATGCCGGGCTAGACGGGTAAATTTTGCGAATGTAAATAAACACACAAGAATACCTATCCATTTTCTGTCCCATTCATCAGATTTATCACTATGCCCCACCAAAGTGAGTTAGATAGTTAGATTTGCACATGTGAATATAGTTAGATAGCCGAATTCTTCGGGTGCAGAGAAAAAACACAGTCAATCTTATTTCGCACTCTGGTACAAGTCTTGTTCCACTTTGCTGTTCGCGTTCAGCACTTCACAAACACATATCTAAAAAAACTAAAAGTAAAAGTAAGTCACGCGTACAACATTTACAAATTTGTATGCAATTAACAATAACATAGTGCACACTTTCCCAATCTAGGCTTAATTGTTTCCTGTAGTTAGTTTGCCGTCAGTTTTTGTAAAATTGGATTCCCATTTCCGATTTACGACTTTCGTGTGTATTGTTGACTTCAGTGATTTATTAAACGCTTGTCCGGATGCCTTACAAAGTGAGTTGTTCAAATTAATTCAAATTTATCTATCAGTTACGAACTAAACCAACTAAATTAACTACTGGTAAATTGTATTTCAATATTTACTAAAAAATGAACAATTTTTATCTCATATCGAAAATGTACTAACGATTTACGATCCTAACTAACTAACTAATGAAATCGCATAGCAGTACAAACTGGTCAACTGTTCAATTTCTTTCCACACTAATACATTGCATGAGCAAAATAATTTTTTAACAATTTATGTATTTACAGCCTATTCCTATATACGGGCGTATTCATGATATTCATGTCAAATAGCTTAAGAATAACAGTTGAAATTAGGTTGCGTGTTTTGAACAGCATGCATATAAAATATTTATGCCCAAACTACTATCCAAACCCACCCATAATAAAAACTTCTAACAAACCTATCCGAACCTATCTGCGCAAACTACTATGGTTTTTTAGTTAGCTAGCCAATGACTTTATTATCTTTTCTGTGGCTCATGGAACAGGAAGTGAATCGGAGCTACGCATTGGCACAACAAAGTGTGGTGACCAGTAGCAGCTCAGGTCCAGAAACCAGATTCATCACATCTGCTCAAGAGACTCGAGTACCCGCAAACATGTCCCATGCAGTGACTGTGACTCGGACTACGACCACCACGTCCACCTCTGCCATTCTCCTCAATATCGGATATTTCAAAACTCTGCCGGGGCTACTCAAACTTCTTCACATTGTAAGTTTCCGTTCTTATTAGTTCATATGCTCTCAAAATCTATGCAAACATTCAGATCAAAGTGCATACAAAATTGCATAATCTGTAGTTGTTTATGTGGACTAGTTTTAGCCAATGTAAATAGACGTCTGCAGATATAGTGATTTGGTGACGGTGATTCATAAATTTGTGATATTTATAGTCATTGCGTCACGGAACTAACTGACTAACTAACTGAAGGAAGTGATTTTGGAATGCAGTTGTGCATATACACTGTTTCAATGGAGCATGATATTCATACGACCAAAAATGCAGCAATAAAATTGTAATGAACAAATGAGATGACAAAAGACACGAAAAAATGAGCTTTTCAGATTCAGATGCGTGAACGTGATTTGGCAACGTGCCACATTTTTGTCGTCAGCTTGTAATTGGCTCTTTTTTGGGAGATGGGATTCTTTAATTTTGATACAAGTGGCCTAATTATTTTAGATAATTCATTGTTTTAGCCAGGTCTACATTTAAAAGTATGATCAAATGAATTAAATTAGTTTACACTTAAAAATTTCCTATCTGCAACTTCAATGTTTAAAATATTTCTGTACGCAGGGAATGACACTGAGCCAATTAAGCAAGCGATAAATGAATAATAAAGCTCAAAACTAGGCGTACATTATAAAAATGTGCCAACTAACGGATGAATAATGTTAAATTAGCTATTTATTAACTAACTAACTGTCATATTACGAGGATTTGTTTGATTGTGCTTGTTTTGTGCAGATTCTGGGGATAATAATTGTCACATTGGTTGGACACTACATTGCGTACCATAAACACCAATACCGGTATAATTACCAAGGTGGCATTGTGGTGGACCATGCGATTTTCATCCCAGAACTATTCTTTCTATTGATTGCCACCGCATGTCTCATCACATCTACTCTTCTCTTGTTCTCATGTCTCATCTCAATTGCAACTGCTACCATCATACCCAAAACTATTTTCGTAAGCGATTAATTTCATTCTGAATAGTTCGTTTAAACTTCGCTTAAAATTGACATTTTTACGTTTTCGTCAAAACATTCCCAAGTGGAAGATATTTTGGCAAGATTGCTGCTGTATTATGGCAGCTACGGGAGAATGAAAAAAGACTCACACTGTAAAAATTTACCAACCTTAGGTTCCATGTTGGTTCCATGCGAAATTGCCTTCATGCTTAATTGTAATCAGACGTATTAGTTTATTTCTTCGCAACGCATTCGAATTCATTATATTTCAAGCAATGGGCAAACTTTGGCTACTTTTTTTAGTAATTAGCTAAAAAAATCCAAGCAGTTTAAGATTTATGCTCTTTACTTTTACAATGAAGATGCTATTGAATTTGAAACTAAAAAGTCTTTTATTGTGGAACAATTTTAAAGTCAGTAGATTGTTAACCAAAAAAGTTTTTTTAATCCCACCATAGGAGATAATATACCATCTCGTGGCTGCCGTACTGTTGCTAATTGCGTCGATCCTTTACATAATTGATATTCAGTCACATTATCGTACAGCCTCGTCGAGCGCCTACAAATTTCGATTGGCAGCAGCTGTGAGTTATTTTTGTTATTCATGGAACTAATACCTGTGTTTTATTTTGCATGAAATTGCTATTCCTGTAGGAAGTGACTTTCACTAGTCCCCTCATATTCCTATTAGCCGTTGCGGCACTCAATTATATGATTTGCATCTTAACACGCAATACTTACTACAGTAAGAGTATAAGTAGTAGCACTTCTCCTTTTGAACCAGGATATGGAGCAAAGCTTTTTGCTGCGGTGAGTTATTTTTTTTAGGCTTGGAATTTTTGTTTATATAAATATGTTGCATGCATTTTACAATGTGGATTGGATTTGGATTCTTTGGAGGTTTACATTTTTTATATTGATGAATAATTTTGACTCGTTTTAGATACTTGGAATCATCAATTCAGTGCTTTATGGAGTGGCAACGTTTTTTGCCTACAGAGCTTACAAATCCGGATAAAAGTTGCAGAACGGACTTTTAATTAGTTAGTAGTTAGTAATACTTTATTTTATGATATTATTGCAAAATAATTGCTTTTTGCCAGCTGAAAATCAGTAGAAACTTTTTTTTATTTCAAGCGAATCTCATGTGCTTTTGAATTATTGGAGATAACAGTCAAGTCAAAACTAATTGTGAACAATAATGGTCTTTATTGTATCCTGTGAATAAAGAAAATATAAAAAACTGAATTTTCAGTCGAGATTTCCAATTTTTCATGATGTTTAACTCGAAATCTGATATGCCATATGCATATTTTGCTCCATATATTTTATCTAAACATCTTTAAGTGTTAAAACAAATGGTTAATAAAAAGTTATCCTAACAGACGTGTATTATCTATGACTTTTTCTTCTCCAGCGCTTATATTTCACCAAAGCACACATTGGATTATGCTCTGTTCTAATAATAGCTCCACATCTTTTCTATTGTTATTGGCCTGGTTTACAACTGGTAAGTTTTTTTTGCTCTCTTAAATTGTAAATTAAGAATCTTAGAATCCCAATCCTTCATACAATGCATTATACCAGGCAGAATCCGATGTTTTCTTGTCACACAATATCAGTTCAATTCACACCAAACACACATGCAGTGGTAAATTAATTTTCACATAAAGGTTCGAGCAAAAAATTGTGTTGGAATGAGCACATGTATTCTCTTAAGCACATTTTTGTAACTAACATGTTGCACTCCGGGTAGTAATAAACTGTACAGATTGCAGTTGTTGGAAAATAAATCGTTCTCTCCAGCTTGTTCTACGTACCAATAGTAAAATAAATTTGTCTAAATTCTTTATTGTTAACACACAATATTGTAATTTGGTGAAAACATTCGAATTGTGTGGTGAAAATCTAGCAATGGCTCGAATCGGAAAAACCGGTATATTGGCAAATTCTGTTCGCCCAATGCCCGACAACATACCTTGTACATCAAATCTTAAATCAACTTTGGATTCAAATCATAGCAGTGAAACCAACCCATTTCGAAACGATTCGTTTACACCAATTGTAGTGGCAGTGCATCGAAAAAACGAAATAATCTCATCGCCCCAAAGTATAAGAGAAAGCCAAAAACGACGGTTATGTTGCACGAATTGTGACCAATTTAGATGCAATTGTCTCCATGTTGAATTTTTGAAACGAACTTCGGGATTTTTAAAAATATGGGAAGCTGTTTTGGGCACCATTTGTATGTATCTACTGCTCGAATACGGGGCTACTTACGCTAGCAGAATTGGAGGAAGTTATACAGAGTTTTTGATCTCAGTTTCTGCTAGTTTAATACCAACAATTTTATTAATTGTTTGCTACATTTGTTCCAAGAAAACTCACCATCTTTTGAGGGCCTCTAATTTTGTAAGTTAATGTTTGCACAGATTTCCAGGGATTCGGTGCCTTATGCTGCACACAAAAGTCCACTTTAAATTATATCAAAATCTTTGTTTTCAGGAAACGGTATTTAACTTACTCGCCTGTATTTTATACTTATCGTCATCCTCATATTTAGCATATGGCGTGAGTACCACATTGTATTACGATTACACAAGAATCCCTCAGTTTCAAGTGTATCCTGCCTTATGTGCTGTTTATGTAAGCTATTTATACGTGTAAAAATATATTTTCCGTGAATTAATTTGAAATGAAAAACAAATAATAAATACAGTGATTCCTTGCTTTACAGACATTAGGATTTCTCGTGGGAGTAGTGCATGGGATTGATTCTCTTTTGGCGTTCAAATGCTCGAAAGACTCGTTTTAGTTACAGCTGGTTAGTCATTAAGGGTACACCCGAAGCCGTGTAAACTCGTACATTTGTACGTGCGTAAATCTCCCAGCCAATCAGAGCAGACTTTCAACTTCTACTTACTGATCTGATTGGCTGGGAGTTTTACGCACGTAGAAATGTACGACTTTACACGGCATCGGGTGCACCCTTATTGTTTAACACGGACTACAATGTACAAAAGTAGCTTTTATTGATGCAAATGCAATCATTAAGGGTACACCCGAAGCCGTGTAAACTCGTACATTTGTACGTGCGTAAATCTCCCAGCCAACCAGAGCAGACTTCCAACTTCTCCTTACTGATCTGATTGGCTGGGAGATTTACGCACGTAGAAATGTACGAGTTTACACGGCCTCGGGTGTACCCCTATTGTATATAAAATTGGAATTGGTAAAACTTATTGTGGAAATGATCATAATAGGGGTACACCCGATGCCGTGTAAAGTCGTACATTTCTACGTGCGTAAAACTCCCAGCCAATCAGATCAGTAAGTAGAAGTTGGAAGTCTGCTCTGATTGGCTGGGAGTTTTACGCACGTAGAAATGTACGACTTTACACGCCATCGGGTGTACCCTTAATATTTCATGATACGTAAACGTAATAAAAGATTCTGGCAAAAATGTAAAATAAAATATTTGTGTAAAATAACGTAAATCTTTAAACATTTGTTGATTCTGTCAATTGCTTCCATCTTCCCATAACTAAGGCAAGAAGGGCCATGCGAATGTACATTCCAGATTCAGCTTGTCTGAAGTATGCTGCCCGTGGGTCCGAATCAAATTCTGGACTGATCTCGAAAACTCGAGGCAATGGATGCATCACTATCATTTTTCGTTTGGCCCCTGTCATGATTTGTGGGGTTATCACAAATTTTCCACAGGCCTGAAATACAAATGTTGTCTATGAATGAAACATACTCAAAAGAAAAATCAGACTGATTTATCCAAATGGAAACTTACATTGTCGTAATCCTTTAAGGAAGCAAATCTTTCTCTTTGGATTCTTGTCACATAAAGTACATCAGTATCTTCCAATGCGTCTGACAAATTCTCATAAGTGGTCTGAAATTATTTTTTGACGATCAGAATAGTCCATAATACACTGAAGAAGAAAGGGACACAATGGAAAAAACCCTACCTGTGAAATTCCTTTAGAAGCCACATATTGGACTACACTATCCGGCATTTCCAATCCTTTCGGACTAATATACCGCAAATTCACCTTATAGAGTGTCAAAAGCCTACAAATGCAACATAGCATTAAAACAGGTCGAAAAAATTCCAATTCAACAAGTAGTATCAATCCTTTCGACAATTGATAACTAATCATCGATTTCGATATACCTTGCCAGGGAATGCACCGTTCTGCCATGTTTGAGATCACCAACCATAGTAATGTTGAGGCCATTGACTGTTCCAATTTCATCACGAATGGTGAAAACATCCAACAAGGCTTGAGTTGGATGCTCTCCAGTTCCGTCTCCTGCATTTATCACTGGCCTCCTACATGCTGCTGCTGCTCTCTGTTATAAAAAATTTGGAAAATGAATAGCGATAACGATCCAAAATGCATGTATTCATTCTACTATTACTCAACCCAAATGACTTACACTGACAGCTCCTGGTTGAGGATGACGTAACACTACTACGTCACTGTACCCACTCATGACCACAACAGTATCTAATTAACAATAAAATTCAGATGATAGTGTAATAATAATAATAATAATAATAATAGCTGGAGTTTATTCACAATAAATTCGGATAATATAATGAACAAGAATGTATCCTACCTACGCAGGTTATTACACATACCAGAAGAAGTTACACATACCAGAAGAAGTGTACTTATGCAATTAATCGAAATCCACCAAAAACAAATTAGCAACAGCATTAACATTACAAGTTATTACCATTATATACCAAATGATATCATTACCTTCCAAAGTCTCTCCTTTTTTCACAGATGAGCTTGATTCATCCATACTGATGACTCGTCCTCCCAATCGCTGAAATGCTGCCGAGAAACTGCAACTTGTCCTTGTACTGACTTCGTAGAAAATAGATGCCATGATTTTACCCTAAATAATTAAATTTTTAGTAAAATTGTGAAATGAATGAATAATTTATCACAGATAAATCGGTAGATCCCCATACTCTTAAAATGTAATCCAAAGGTCTTTCTTTTTTCACAGCGATTTTCAGAGAGTGAGCGACATTGAATAGCACATGCAGCTCTTCTTTGCTGAACATGTCTACTTGTAGAATATCTTGTCCAACTAATTTCTTCGCAATTTCTGCATCTGATTCAGTTGGATTTAAACCAGGGGATACTAGAGGCAAAGTATTGTAGGCAGGGGCTGCAGTATGATTACCATTCCATTGAATGGGCGCTACATATCCAGGTGGCAACGTATCTGGAATATTTGGAATAGGTGTGGAAGAACTTCTCAACAGTTGGTGATGGAATGCAGGAGATGCTGCTCGCATTTGATTTCGGGATCCGGGTCTTCCCATCGGACTCATCATGGAGGGCTCTGAAGGATCTGTAAAAAAATTGAGTTTAATTTAATCTTAAATTAACTCACAAAAAACTTTTAGTTAGACAAATTAGGATCTCAAACTTACCGAAATCTAGAACATCTGAATTACATGATATTAACAACTCTTTGGTAAAAGACGATGCCAGTTTTTCTCCAGAAATATTACAGATTTGAAATCCATTGGTCAGCTGGTGATTATTTGATTGCAACTGAAAATAGTATATGTAGGTTGCATAACTTTTTTTTATACTGAAAAAGATTAATTTTTGTCAAATCATGCAAGCACTACAATGACATTATTACCTGCAAGGGATTTCGAAGCGCATATTCTTTCATGTCAACTCCAAATCCAGGATGTGCAAGTACTTGTCCATCAACATATGCCACTTCTCCTCTCAAAACCACCCGGCAAACCCTCCCCTTAACTTTCCATCCTGTGAATGGACTCCATTTGCATTTGGTGAGTAAATCTTTTTCTCCAATTACCCATTCTTGTTCCAAGTCCACCTACAGGAATTCAGCATTAGCAACATCATAAGCTGACAATGAAAACCCCTATCAAAAGAATTTCAGAATTATACATACTTCAACGTAAGTATGAGGCTGTTCAGGGAGGTTGAATATTTTTCTCGGATTGTGATGAAGTTTGTTCACAAGGTCATCAAATGTGAGTCGACCGTCCGAAACTGCTGTGAGTAGCAGTGGTAGCATTGTATCCAGGCCGGGAAATCCCGGACATGGTTTCTCTTGTGTTTTTTCTTCCCATGTATGCGGGGCTGTGATCAATGATATATTGCTTGATAATTAACTAAGTGAGATTCGGTCATTTGACTCGGGTGTCAAAATGTACTGCATACAACTTTGGGGCACATTGAGACAATAATTTAAATGCAACAGGAGTAATGCAATATGAAGATCCTAGAATGCACTAAGGCGTCAAATGCATGCAAAATACTTTACGAACCATGGTCAGAAGCAAAACAGTCAATGACATTCATGTTATCCCACAATGCTTTTTGATCCTCTTTTGAAGCAAGACGTGGACAAACCCGGCTAGGTTTTTCTCCAAGCCATTCCACATCATTTTCCGTTAGAAATAGATGATGAGGAGTGACTTCACAGGTAACGGGAAGTCCCTAAAAGGTTTTTATAAAATCATGACATAAGCAATGGTTTATTGAGTACGGTGACATTAGTCTACTGGCAATATCAGAAACACTCAAATTGATATTGTCAATTCTGCTGAACAAGCAGCAAAAATGACTTACTAAATTATTTCCGAGAGGTGAAAACATTGATTATACAGTAGCTGACACTGTAAAAAATCCACAAACAATCAAATAACGTAACCTTTGAGCTTCCATAATGCGACTTTTGTGTTAAGTTGTGTGTGAGTGAATCAGGTAAATAACAAATTACAACAAAAATACCAAAATGACATTTGACATGCAATATTAGTTTATTCTTGTGAGATAAAGAATCTGAAACGTATATGCATAACGACTACGAGTATAACCTACTTTCATTTTTGCGGCCTTGATCAGTTCGATTTCCTCTCGAAGTGAGACATGGCAAATATGTACAGGCCGATTGTGCAAATCTGCCACCAGAATTGCCGCAGCACATGTATTGCTTTCAGCATGTACGCAAAGGGGACTTGTAGCCGGCCAATTCACAAAGTGCTGCAAAAACACAAAAATCACATTAAATGAAACAATGCAGTTAATATGCACTTAGTTTATTTTTAGGTCACTTCTATGACCATAGTCAAAACAAATAATGGCGCAAAAGTGCATTTCAGACGAAAATGCTTTCGTTTAGACTGACAGAAAAAATGGACAAATAGGAGCCAGCCACATACAATAATGCTTTTGCCATTATTTTAACCAGTCATCACCTGGAAACATTTCAAGTTCAAGTTGTCCATCCATTCACATATAATATAATGCTTGTTAAATCCTTTTACCCTCGTGTGTGCATTATCATATGTTCATATGCATGCGGTCCTAAAATCAGCGCAGTAAAAGAAAATTTTCTGATAGTATAATGCATGGCACACAGACAATCTGTTGATGCAGGGAATTCGAGATGATAAAACCAATCATTCGACACTGATTTCATGCAGATAAATATTAAAAATCGACTCAAATTTTTTGTCCCATAAAAATTGAGAGCTGGATCTCACCTTTAACCAGGTGCTGATATCATTCATTTTCAACGTGGTATATGTGTCATTGAGATAAAGCTTCAGTCCTGCAGCCATTGCAGCTAACTCAGGAATTTCTTCACTATTGCTCTCTGTACCTCCCAGAAATAGAGCGTAATCACATCGGCAATGTCTTTTCGCCAACTTTGTTGGACAGAAAAAAAATGCATGCGTAGTTAAGTATTAAAATTCATACAGTTTAGTCTCATAGTCATAAGTCATGATCTGAATGAAGTCAAATCTGACACAATATTTACCTCTTTTGCCACATTTAGTGTAGATTTATCAATCACTGGAGGATGAGTATTGGGCATTGCGCAGATTATTGTAAATCCTCCAGCTAAGGCGGCAGCACTAGCAGTAGAAAAGTCTTCCTTGTGTGTTCCTCCAGGTTCACGTACATGGACGTGAATATCGATAAGTCCAGGCATGCGGTGGGTTTTTCGAGATGAGATGCAGTCTATATGTGTTTTCATGCTGGGAGAGCTTCTTCCAATTCTCCGCAAAGCCTATCATTGGAAATTCAATGTCAAAATAGCATTTTACAAGGTAAATACATACGAATAGTGAAAAAATTGTGGGTAACCCACCTCAACCAGCAATTTTGAGCATTTCACGTCAGTAAGCAGGGGAACTGAGTAATCTACGGCAAGTCGCCGTGTTCTGTAGCCATGTGTAAGAAATGAAGAGACTCTTCGAACACCTCCAGATCTCATGGGAAGATTTATAACCATATCCAATCGTTTTCTGGCCAAAAAGTCATTTAAATCTACTAATTTATCTTTGTCTTCATCTTCTCCGAGGTTTTCGAATGTCCATTCCACTGACTCAACCTGCAATGGTATTTTTTAACCCACATTATTTCAAAAAGAGAGGATCACATTCGTTGTATGGCTATGTTTCTGTGTAGTATGATGGAATGAATAAAAAATCAAAATACCATTTACATGCATCACATTTTTTAAAGCCAGGCTAGTAAAATTTATAATCAAGGATAAGCAAAGCTGATAGGTACTGCATTATTACGCTTCGATTTCAGGACATAATAAACTTATGATATAGCTTGTTATGTAGTACACATTGTATTTAGTGAACACAAGTTTCTATGCTTTTTACCTCGTAAACATTTGCTCGTGTCGTGAGGTGATCAATAAAAATACTCTCCAACTTGTACCCGATAATTTTTAACGTAAGCAGTGTATCTTCCAAAACAAGATATTTCAATTAATGGTGCGCATAAAATCCTTAAAATGAAAAGATGTCACAACAGCCATAAATCATTGTTGCAACAAATGTTTAACAAGAAATTAAATCATTATTAGTCATGAAGTCCCATATATCCGATGAGATAAGATATTTGTGCAAAATGCCTGCATTTCCTACAAAAGTTTATCTCCACTTGTGTTAAAAAACAGTTTCAAGTTTCCATTCGATATTCAGTCGCTAATAAAGCACCCACAAAACTATACAGTGTTAAAAAAAATCTATCAAACGACTAAATTCTAGCCAACAAAAAACACTGAAAATCAAAACCCTGATACCAGATGACAAAACTATAACAAATTAAGGATTGTACTCCAAATTTTCCGGACATTTCTTTCTGATAAGCAAATATGGTGTGCACGCAGGAGACACGCGATTTCATCCAGTATCTACATACATTCAACCTGTCAATCTATGCCTACCTAGCCTCGCACAGTGAGTTAATTGACTAATTTGTTCATTGATTCATTTGGTGAGCAAGTGAAACTGTGAGTAACAAGGCAATTCGTCTGAGCTTTCTTCTGGACAGTACAGTGGTGAACTTTTTATACAAGTGCTATAGTCTGTAGTAAAACGGCTTCAGAATGGGCAATTGTTCTAGTTCTGATCGTTCTCGAAAGACAGTTTTAGACGATCAAAATGACATGGGGGATCTACACGGAATGAAAACTGAGAGTGAGCTAGATGAGAACTACAATAGAGTTGGACCACCTCCTAGAGAAAAATTGGATGAACTGCTGGACGAAATGCAAAAACATCATATGAAGAGACTGGAGAAGGAATTGTCCACTGATATTCACCTGTTCACGCTCAATAATATGCTCATGTGTATTCAATTCTGGAACAACTTTGAAATGTGAGTCAATTTTTTAATTTAAATAGCTTTTAATTGGAAATGGATCGTAATAAGAATACGAAATGCATTCATCTCAATCCAGTGATTTTCAGTTTCTAGGGAGCAAAAAACGGCATGCAACTTTCTTTATTGTAATCTCTTTTTGACCAACCGCTGATTAAATTAACGATAGCTTTGTTAATTTCGACTATTTTGAAATAATGCATATTGTCTGCTTGCACGAAATATTTTGTTCTAAACCAATGGAAATAATTTACTTTAAGAAATTGATCGCGGAATGGGATTTGCCATTGCCTTTTTGGACCAGAGTTAAAATATTTGACGATATGATTTAAAAAATCCATTGTAACGTCAACGTGGATGACAATTGATAAATTAATTTCGTTGACCCTGAATGAATGATCCCAGAGTTTAGCTGTGCGTCAGACAAGTACGTTATTTAGCACATAATGATAAGCAAAAAGAGACAAACAAGTAGCGGAACATGTACAGCTGAATGCCTAGCCTAAGAATCGATGCGATAAACATTCCTATTATTTGCTCAAACGGACAGTCGCGACTGGAAAAAAAGAGCAAGGGTTTGCACTGAAGGTGGCGGCAGCTCTTATTCTCAATTTAATCTGGCTAGTTTCTATTTACCTCCAATAGCAATAAATCTTGGTAAAAAGGGCAATCGGGCAATTAAATCCAATAATGAGCTAATTCACAGCATTATCAATAAGTCACTGGATCAGTAATTTTATTTGCTATGGCTTAAGCCTTTCAAAAGTCAAATAATTTTTGACTTACAATGAATTTATAACGCTTCAACAATAGTTCATGGCGAGATTGAGTTATTACTACTCTACTAAATATTATAATCCTGACTAACTACATTGTGTTGTTTGAACCAGGGCAAAAAATGAAGCCAAAAGTTTTAAAATGAGGAAAGAAAAAGAGTTGACTGAAAATTTAAACTCTGGCTCATTGGATGGAACAATTATAGGGCAACGTCGAGCCCATCTTTTACACGGGATGAGCCAAGTGATTTCAAATCATACTGTCTACAAATCTGAAGAGGACGATGAATACGCAAGGTGAGATTATAATTTATAATCAAGGTGGATTTATCTCCTATTGCTTGACAATCAGGATCTCATTTAGTCATAATGGGCTGAATCCAAAGTGTATGTAAAATGAACGGGCTTCCATTCAAAACAATTTGCGTACACGATACGCTAACAATAAACTAATTAATGTAGCGAAAACGTCAATGCATTGTTTTTCAGAGAGTTGACAGCTGAAACCTGTTTCGAACCCGATGGAATTTTGCCACTAGAATTTCTCATGTACTGGACTAACTTGCAAGTATATGAGGCAGAGCAATGGAGTGATTTGGAAAAAGTAAAACTAGAGCTTGCATCCAAAGATCATACTTCCCCTAGCATTCGTATGTTTATGGAGCTGTCTGATAAGTCTAATCAAGGTAGGCCATGAAAAACAACATGGAAATGAGCTTTTTTCGCAATCCATGTTCATGCAGTTCAACTCATAATTTAATTTTAAAGTATGCTTTGTAAGCTAATTTCCCATTTCTGATCATTACTAATTTTTCAGTGCCACGAGGCTTTGCACGTTTAAGATGCATGGACGTGCCCAAAGGAATGCAGCCGAGGTCAGGAACGGGAACTGATGAAGGTAGTGATGATTATGCGCACATAAACGACCATGAAGAAGCGCGCAAAAATTCAGAAGAATCTGATAACGATTCAGACCCTTGTTTTAAAAGTGGGCAAGATTTGCTCAATGAAGTTGCTAAGCATATAAGTACAAGCAATGGAAATAAAATGATAAGGTGAGTAAGCATTATTAATTAGCTTTAGGTTATATCACCGAGCATTGCATCGCAAAGTTGCGGTTTGCAGTTGAGTTTTATCGTGTACACTATTATAGACTGAATGGAGTGAAACAACCGGGCATAGCAGATATTTCCCCAGAAAGCGACACCGCATCAAACATGTCATATGAACGGGACCCACTGCCGCGTAAAAACAGGGGAGTTTTGCCGAATAATTACCCATTTCAAATGCCCAAGCGGAAACCTAGTGATGAGAAGCCACATGCAGTAAGTTTAAAACAATGCACAAATAAACGATGAAGTTTTCTGTGTCCTTCCTGCTAACGTAGGTATCTGACTGCTTGAAAAGCAGAAAATTTCAGAGTTCAAATCTACAACTATGCCTCCTAACACGCCGCCACCGAAAATGATGGAAAATTCGCCAATTTTTCCATCTACCGAGTCCTTGGAGTGGAATAAGTAAGTTTTTAAGCATCTAACTAACTAGCATTGAGAATCATAATAATAGAAACTATATATTTTTTATTGTTGCAGTAGAAACCAAAAACCCATGTCCAATTTGGCTGTCTCTGTGAGGAATAGTGGAACCGGAGGAGGAAAAAATGCAAGAGAATCTCCAAGTTCTGGATATGACTCCATGTCACAAACGAGGTATGCAGACGATTTATAACACAGACACTTGTGATAAATTTGTGTTTACATTACATCCAAATGAGTTCTTCATAGCAATGTTTCTATACGTAGCTCCCTAGAGAGTGAAAAAATCCGCGCACGATGGCGCCACCTTGAGTTGAAAGAATTGGCTCAATTCCCAGCCAAAAGACGGAGACCCTACTACCCAATTAAAAGTCAAATTGAACCGTTAGCTGAACAATGCTTCAAACCTGTAGAAATCTCTTTGAGTGATGATGAAGAAGAAGATGAGGAGGATTCTAATTCCGATTCTGAAGACGAAATTAAGAAAGCAAAGAATAAGATGCGCCTAGAAGAGCCCAAAGTGATTCGCTATTTTTTAGACTCGAGTAATTTCTCTTCAGAATTTTGCTCAGAATTCCACTACATAGGACCAAAGATGGGGATTAGTTGGCAAAGCATGCAAAACGCTATGGTGCTGAGTTCTACTGTTCGATGTGCAGTTTCTTTAAAAGAAAAGACAGGCACGAACAGTGAAGACGACGATGAAAATGATGGACCTTATGGCACTCATATTTATACACCAGCATTGATTACCAGGAATTGGCCGAGTAAATATATTCTTTGGTTTACAACGAGGATGATGAAAGATCGTGCTGAAGGGGAAGCCTGGCTATCTCATCAAGACGTAAGAATTACATTTCAGATTGAATGTTTAATTTTTTAGGGAATACAATTAATTTTTTCATCATACAGAGAGAATTAATCGAAGCTCTAGGGATGAATTTAATACCTAGAGGATTCAAAACCATCGGATTTTTCAACACTCACCAATGCCTTGAATGGGAAATAAGCTTCGTGCGTAGTGAAACCGTATTACTGAATACATTCCGAGCACCTCATTGGCGGGCCTATATTTTCTCATCCTTAATATTCAGAGCATTTTTAGCACACTTGGGCCCACAAGGTGTCGGCTTAGAACATATTAGAAATATCATTTATTTCATGTGTGAAGATGATTTCACTGGATGGAATGAAGAACAGCCTGGAACCCATTTGGTCACAATATTAGTAAAATTGTACGAGTGTTTGGGTGCTGGAAAAATGTCTTCGTTTTTCATGCACAATAGGAATCTTTTGAAAAGTGTTCCACAGCAAAATAGCAGTTTGATTCAAGGCCATCTGAAAAAAGTCTTGGATAACCCTGTCATTCATTGTTTGCATGCTTTGAAAAACTTGGAATGTGTGAGCACTCATAAGCATCTTTATCCTGTACCCAAATGGGATAGATTGTACAAAATTTTGACCGTGTCTAAGACAGATCTACTAAAAATTGTAAGTATTTATCATTCCTAGCGTTGAACGAAATTGAAGAAATGAATTAAACAAGTGTACTTTGCATGTGCATAGATTAATACAAATCTAATTCCACTGGACTTTGAAAAACCAAAAGGATCACAAAAAAATCTGAAACAAAAGAAAAAGAAGAAAGTCGCAAGAATAAGCGAAAAGTTATTGGAAGAGCAGGTACAAACACATTTTATTCCATGCGCATAAAAACTTTACAGTCACAAAGAGGTCTAACTCATCATAATTCGAATTTATAGGAAGAAATTGACGACGCTTATTTCAGAGAAATAGGAGGACAAGGAATGCCTACGTACAGAAGACAACGTACAGGCAGAGATCGGGTACAGGAAAAATTACGTCGAAGACACGAGCGCTATTTGCAGAAAAAAAAGGCCGAAGCCGAAGAAGCCAAATTAAAATCAGCTTCCGAACCAAGATCGTATATCAGCGATGAAGAGCGGCACGCAAGACGAAAAAAATCAGAAGCTATTAACCTAAAAACGTTTCCTGTTGCTCATGAGAAGTTTTGTGCCGAGCGATTGGAGCTATTAATAAACTTTTTTATTGAGCAATTTCTCGCCATGGTCACAGTTTGCAATGAGCATAGGGCATATGCTCAAGCTACTATGTACATCATGCAAGCGGATAATCTATGCAAAATTCTACTGGAAAATGGATTAGGAAATGTTGCTTTGGAGGAGTCAGTATTCCGTAAACATCAGGTATTTACATTTAGCTTGATTGAAAGTCACAATACACCTAAAAATGTTCCTTAATGGCTTCTAACTAAACATCATATCATTATTGAGCTACTTCCGTGTGCACGGAATTTTGTGATTAAAACAGAGTTATTTAACTCCAAAGTTATGTGGTAATGGTTAGCTTTTGCTGGTTGCTTTGCTAACAAGATTTAAAAAAT
>Ga0210040_10002218_pt1 | contig 27723 bp, 24 predicted proteins | sample CryGeyCG12114_NA_FD_185462 | JGI IMG/M metagenome (GOLD analysis project Ga0210040, IMG submission 185462) | Groundwater microbial communities from aquifer - Crystal Geyser CG19_WC_8/21/14_NA (SPAdes) (version 2) | ecosystem: Environmental > Aquatic > Deep subsurface > Groundwater | place: USA... | reverse complement strand
GCCCTTGGTCGCTACACACGATCACCTTTATAGCTCGTCAAGCCAGGTGAGAAGATAGAATAGGAACAACGAGCAACCAGCGAAGGAGATATGGAGAAAGCGCTAAATGATGACAACCCGTATCCACCGTGCCACAACAACAACAACGCTTCACACAGTAAGCGGGTGAAAGCGACAACAACAACGGCATATTCGATCCCTCCGTCCAAGCTTATTCGATGACTCGCTCGCGAAGTATATCGACCATTCTATCTATCATACAGTACAAACAAACTCCCATCCCCGCCCAGCACCAGGACGCGTGCAGCTCACTCCGCTATATCTTAGCAGGGGGGCAAAACGCTTCGTCCCTGCACACTTCCATACTTGGCCGAAAGGCCTGATTACAGCATACGGATTAAAAGCGATTTCAATCCCCTTCCCCTTGCATGGTCCTAAGTCCCGCAGCGCCAGTAACACCCCGCCACTGGTGCACTCGACTCCCTTTTCTGCTGCTTGGAGCTGCGAACCATGATAACAAAACGACCCGGTGTCTGAGGACTATTCTTTTTGTGGAAAAAGGGAGTGCCGGAAACTCCCCTACTTAATAGTGACCCCCTGTTCCCAATGTGACACCGTTTGCTTCTCAGGCTGGTAAGCCCTTCCAACGGCGCACACTGGCACTGAGAAGTCTTGAAAACCACGACACGCACTGCACTCAAAAATGAAACTTGAAATTTTTTAATGTGTTAGCTTGATTTTCGTTTCTTTAACTTATTGTCTCATTCCTGGTCGTGTTACTTTCAGCATGGGTATCTCCAGTTGAAAAAAAGAGGAACGTGAAGAGTAGACAGACAGATATTCTGACGCAAAACGATCTTGACACGACACAACAACGCCAGTGACTCCTTGCTTGTTACGTTACGCTCGACACCTCCCAAAATGTACTGTGTTCCATCATTGTCATTGTCATTATCATCACCAACACACAATCCCAAGCTGGACCCAGCCCAAACCCGGCATGTTCCAAGCCGTGCACTACGGTTCGGGGGCCCAAAAGACTGCGCTGAGTAGAAGCGGTCCCAAGGCCTCGATCCTTTTTGTTCTCTTCCTTAGAGCTTAACTTGTGACCCGCTTGATCCACAAGCCGGTCGGCTGGCCATAGTTATTCTCCCGATCTCTCTTGCGCTGGGCGCGATGGAGAAGCAGGCCGGTCTCATGCTCCTCGGTCTTCACGTCGTTCAGCTCGTCCTTGAGCGACTCGATCTTCCTCTGGGCCTCCTTGATCTGGTTGAAGTTGTAGACGATCGAGTTGCGCTTCAAGCCGTCGTTCATCGCCTTGATGATCTTGTGGATGTTGTGCTGCCGCCGCTGGAGGTCTTCCATGTGCGCTTCGAGCGACGTGATCTTGTCCGCCGCGTGGAGCTCGGGCGGGCATTGTGGGAGGGATTTGCTACGTGACGACGCCGTGGTTATCATCGAGGCCGTCCTGCTTTTCGCGCTGGAGATGCTGGGCATGGGTTTTTGCGTCGTGATGCTGGAGTTGGATGCTACGGCGTCCATGTTGAGGTAGGGTGCTGATGCGACGCTGCTGGACGCAGCTCGCTTCTTGACGAGTATTGGTGCTGGCATGGGTGGTAGTGAAGGTATGGGAGAGCTGTCGAAGCGTGACGGAGCATTCGACCCGGGACTATCGGTCACGCTTGTTGCGTATGTCGCCCAGCTGAATTGACTGCTGGTGTGCGGTATTTTGAGGTTGCTGGACTTTTCATTGGTAAGAGTTCCTGGTGGTCGAGTGGGGGTCGGCGCCATTCGTGTCGAAGGGCTAGGTTCACGCTCGACAGGACTCGATTGGCGATTGTCCGTATTGGACGACGTCGTAACAGCGGTGTACGTGGTGGCCGTGGGAGGCGGACTTTGGAAGGGACTTTGTAAATTGCTGCTTTTCTCTACTGTAGGACTTGGTAGCATGTTTTTCATCTCGATGGTTGTCGGAGATCGAACTCGGGGACTGTTGTTCCCTAGCTTCAGTGGTACAACGGGCCTGATGCTCTCTTCCGAGGACACCGGCCTTATTGTGAGAAGTGGTTGTGTTTTTAGAGAGGTGGGTGATGGTTTTCGTGGGATTGTATGAGTAGACTTGGTAGGAGTGGCATTGCTGTCTGGAGGAATAGCTCGATCAGGGTCGATTGGAGTAGAGCCGCGTTCTGAATGTTTCAGAGGCCCTTTCCGAGCATCGGGGGTATTCTTGACAGGAGGCACCAAAACCGTTCTTCCACTCGCCCCATGCCATGGCTCTCTTTGAATAGGGTTGTCAAGAGGGTCTGGAGATTTTACGAGAGGATGTTTAGCCTCCACCGTTTGTCGTGCCGCATTCTTTGCCCTCAAGTTCGCCAGTATCTGCCTTGTGCGTTCCTTGAGCTGCGGATACTGCATGTCCAGTGGTTCTGGCTGATCGCCGGGACGGACGGTCGGTGGCTTACCAGTATCAGCCATTGTAGGCTCACCAGAGAAGCTGTCCCATTTGGTTTCTGTTTTCTTCAATCCTGCTTGGCCAGGATTCTGCTCGTTCTCGTTCGTCATGTATAATAGGACCTCCGGGACTGCGCGTGGTATGTGGCTTCTGAATAGCGCTTCAGGCTTCGGCACCCGAAAATTATGACCCTTCTCCGGTTCGATGGGCGACACAAGCGAGGTGTCGGAGTGATTGAAATCGACAGAGGATCGTGGGGTGCTCAATGGCGAAACGTCACCGGGGATAGGGGTAGAATCCGGTCTGGCATCAGAGCTATCGTAGGCGGCTGGTGAGGGAGATGGCTGTGAATAGACGGACGTATCTCTCGAGTCATAGTGCTCAGCATGCATGACCTCTTGCATAGGTGGTACGGCTTTGCTAGGTCCTGTCAGCACGTGCCTGTCAATGCAAGGGGGTCCGAGCATACAAGGGTAGTTCTGGAAGTACACCAACACTGCTTGCCCGACTGCGCAGTGACTCTACTTCTGGAATTGTCTCTAGGTATCCCTCGTCTAAGGTAGTCTCAAACAGCATAGGACTGCTGATTGCAGGCTCCCTGCTACCTGGTCTATCCCAGGCTCTTCTCCACATGGTTGTGTTCTTGTTCAGCGCAGCCGTGGCCGCACTATAACTGACAGGAGTAGAGAACGTTATAGCTTTCACATGCCACTCTGTGAAAGAACGACAGTCACCAATGTCTGCTTCGCTTGTCAAATGCTACTCTTTCGTCGTTTACCAAGGGATTGTTGCGCGTTGGTCGACGGATATGGGCTCTGGATGATTTGGAGAGAAATTAGGACCGAGTGCGATTATTAGCCCGCACTTTCACTTAGAAGTTGTATCTCAAGATGCACGACGCAGACTGCGCAAGACAACAATACACCATGCTCGTAAGTGAGCATAGCCTTTATTAGCTCGAAGCGAGCCCTGGCCAGAAGGGCTCGCTGTTTCATATGAGAGCCTCATGATCGGCGTCGCGGAGGCCGGTGATTGGTAGCCACGCGACGGAATTCTGTGCTGCAACAACAAAGACGCTTCACGTGCTTGTCTCTCATGTACAGAGAAAACACGCCCTATGGTTGGCGAGCTTTTATCCTTCATCAACACACAGTTCCTGGCCATGTGCTGCAATTGCAGGTACAAGAAACACCAAGCTCCACCATGGCGCAAAGTTGACTTGAAAGTTGAAGTGTTGATGCTCGGATGATCTCCTGGCAGCCGCCACGAGGTGGATCACTAAGTTCCCCTTAATCTGTACCCTGGAGTAATTATTGTTTTTGGTAAGACCTTAACGTCTTCCATATCATCTATGTATGTATTTTGCCCTTTTCTTGCATTGCGATCTGCAGTATAGATTGCAAGATCGTAAGACATGCCCGTATAACATCCACACCTTATCATGTATTCACTTCCCTGCCTGGTCTTCCTGTCGCCTCTGTACCCGAGAGCCTTGGTACCCTGACTGCTCAGCTAATCCCACGGTCCAATATACTCAAGTCGGGGTGCTCACGTTCCAGACATAGAAGCTCGCAGGCCATCCTTCATTCGATATTAGTATTGTTCCGTACAGCATCTTCTTCAATCCTGTCGCTCCTGCTTTTTCTTTCCACCCTGAGTCCCAATCGTCAAGAACGGAAGCAGGAATAATGCCAGAAAGGCACCGACCACAGACACCCAAAAGGTGGTTTGATAAGGCCGATACCTCAGCGCTGCCGCGCCTTCAGAACCACCTCCAGCACTGTTGTAGATACTAGTCTGCACACCGAGCCCGATGGTGCCCGCCAGTCTGCAGACAGTATTGAAAATGCCACCTGCTATCGACTGTTGTTCGCTGGGGAGACTGCTCATGACATACATGTTCGTGACCGTGAACTCAAGGTCCTGACCGATGACGGCGAATACCAAAGCCGGAAACGTGAGCGCCCAGTAGCTGATTGATGCTGAATTGGCGCTAAACAGCACGCTCGAAATGAGCAAAGCTACGCCGCCAACGATCATCATCAATTTGTTGCTCACGCGATGCATGATTAGAGCAGCAACAAGGTTGACAACAATCCCACCAATACCGGCCGGCAACAGATGCACTGCTACTTGGATAGGCGAATAATGATGAACATGCTGCCACATCAAGCTTACCCAGAAAAAGTTTCCCGAGAAACCGTAGAACCCGAGACAAAGCACGGAGACCACCAAGGTGAAATTGCGATCCTTCCAAACACTCAGCGGCATCAGAGGTCTCGAGTACACACTCTGCCAGTAGATGAAACCCCCGATTGAAACAGCACCGACAACAAGTAATGCAATGACGTATGATGTTTCCCATCCGTTGGCCGCTTCGCTGGCCGAGGACAACGCGGCTGTGAACATGCCTATGCCAGCAACAGCCAGGGCCGCCCCAAGGAAGTCGAACTGTTTGAAAGTTTCTAGGTTGAACCCTCCGAGGTTCTGCTCAACATCAGGTGGACATGTGAAGAACGCTACGGTTGTGAAAGCAGCATAGATAACTGCAATGACCCAGAAGCTTGCTCTCCAGCTCGCAACCTGGGTCGTGATGCCAGAGACGAAAGCTCCGAGCACAAAGCCAATTGGGTTCCCAGCGCTGAAGGTTGCAAATGCGTAGTTCTTTCGTTTAGACGGCTTGTCGTATACGGCACCAAGCTTGCCGATGGCAGGAGGGACTGCGGCTGCTGAGGCTAAGCCAGCCAAGCCCATGAAGACGTCCATCATGATGGCGTTTTGAGAGAAGCCGCTAATGAGCATGAATATGGTAAACGATGCCAGGCTCGTAAGCAGCAAAACTCGTCTGCCAAAAAGATCGGCAGCTCGACCGAAGAAGAGAAGAAACGCACCGCCAGAGAGTGAATTGGCAGCAGATAGCCATGTGACTTCGGAGGCGCTCATGCGTAAATCCTCGCCGATGAAGGACGACATGCAAAGAATTGCTCCAGCAAGTATGGAGTTTTGTCCCACGGCAAAAGTCGTTGTAAGGACGAAGAGTGATTCTTCCAAGACGTTCTTGAAGCATGCTGGGCGACCACCATCGATGTTAGTTTGTACTTCTGGCAGTGGCGCTCCAATGGACATTGTGGGCTCGGTCTTTTCGAGGTCGAATACTGGCGCACCATGGTCTACATCGTGCATGACGTGCATTTCGTGGCCGTCTATCCCCATTTTCAAACGGCGAAGACGCTATCAGCTTCTTATAGTCCAGACGGGATACTCAAATAGACGGAGAGCCTGCTTTGTATGCGTAGTAGTTGTCAGGCCAGATACCGGATGCAGTACTGGGGCAGGCTTATCCTAATGCACCCCATTACCACTCCGCAATGGTTGGTGAGCAAAGTCGGTATGAGCACACTAACTGCTTTGGCACAAGAGACGAATTCATGAATTGGATGGGGGAATAGGACGTTGGGTCCGCAACTGCCACCTTCCGGGCTAAAGGCCTGTCATCAGCGGATGAATATCACAGCTTTCCTCTGGACAGGTCCAGATTCTTAGATAATCAGTGTCGGATAACGGCCGGCTTCCGCTCTTTTCTATCCCGCCGCCTCCAGTCTGGTGTCTGGACTTTGGTCCATGTCGGCATAGATGTGGAGCGGGCAAGTGGGCGGCTCTGCATCGGCAGTGGATTTGGAGTTCGCCTCGCCTCGCCTGCCCTGCCAAGCTACATCTCACCACACCCCCGCCCAGGCTGTCGCTTCATGGTGTGGCCTGCAGTCCGTGTTCTCTCGCACAAGCATACACACAGCCTTGCATACATCCTCACTTCTCCAGAAGACCAGCAACCACCTTGGTCCATCAGAATCATGGCAGGCGCAAACTACCGCGACTTTCAAGCCTTGGGCGCCGACTTTGAGAGTACGTCCATCCACCTCGCAATCCCCCACCCGCTAGGCTGCTTTCCCTCTCTGAAGCCAATCTGACTCACTCACCCTCGTACAGAATACAAGGAGTCCCGGGACGCAATGGTCTCATCGTTCCTCTCCGACGTTCGCACCCAGCTCTCACCCTTTCTCACACCCCTCAACCTGACCTTCCTCCTCCTCATCGGAGCGATAGCATATTTCCGCTTGCGACCGTCAGCTCCACTCAAACTTCCGCAAGGACCTCCCCCTATCGTCTTCACCACGTTCACACCTCGTACGCTCCTCAAGTTCAATGGACAGCCGTCAGACCTCAATCCAGAAGCCAGAGTCTACCTGGCTGCTCGAGGCAAGGTCTACGATGTGAGCAGCGGTCGCAACTTCTATGGCCCAGGCGGACCCTACGAGAACTTTGCCGGAAGGGATGCCACGAGAGGATTGGCATGTCAGAGCTTCGACCCGGACATGCTGACCAAAGATCTGGATGGGCCTTTGGATCCGTGTGATGATTTAGACAAGGATCAAGTTGAGAATCTCAACGGATGGACCGAGAGGTTTGATGAGAAGTACCTCACTGTTGGGAAACTGGTGTCGTTTCGCAGCATAAGAAAAGACTTTTGAAGGAGTAGAAATCGAGGATGATTTGGATAAGCGATTGATACAAGACTTTTAGCTCATTTATTGGGCATGGCTCGTAGCTATGAAGCTCTAAAGGTACATAGGGTACACAGTGTTACTATGGAATAACCATCACCTTTGGTGGTCATCGCTCAGGGATATCATAAAAGACCTGTCGCCGCGCTGAATCCTTCCCAACCTTCGTTTACGCATTCTTCAACGATCCTTGTTGAATTCGCTTCGCACGGCGGTAGATTCTCTGTTCTCTTTGAACTTACAACTCGTTCCTGGCACTAGAGGCGCTCTTGGAAGCCTGGCTGGAAGCAGACGAAGCTGAATCCGAGGCAACAGACGAAGCCGAGGAAGCCGATGCCGACGCACGCGAGGAAGCCGAGGAAACCGAGGGAGCTGCGGCATCCGTCATGGAGGCTCCCGAAGCGCCAGCAACGGATGAAGCGGACGATGCTGAGGCGGAAGCAGTAGCGGAGCCGGCAGAAGCACCTCCCATAACCTGAGAAAGAGCCCATTGAACGCCACCCTTAATGCGCTCGAACACACTACCTTGAGGTGACGAAGAGCCATATCTGAAGTAAGTAGCTTGCTTCTTGGCCAGGGCTCGGAGCTCGTTGGTGTTGGAGCCTTGGTAATTAGGCACACCGTAGCTGTCGAGGTAGTCCTTCAAGTCGCTGTCAGACCAAGTATCAAAAGTGCTGTCCTTGGCAGCATCAGTCTGGGACGCCAAGTAGCTAGTAACAGAAGCGTAGTTGCTGCCGCCACTCTTGGATGCTGTGGCGTAGGCACTTTGTGCCGACTTGACGAGATCGTCACGGGAAGCCTTGGTGTTCTTCTTGTACTTCTTGGTGTTGGCTGACAGATAGTTCTGAAGGTTCTCAACCGACCATGTATCAAATGTCCATGCAGACCAACCAGTGCTAGCCTTGTGGCGGTTTAGTCTAGCCTTAGCAGCGAGTTCATCACGCGTCCCGCCCTGGGGCACGGGAACGCCACGAGCATCAAGGAAAGCCTTGAGACGAGACTCGGACCAAGTATCGATGGCTTTGTTGAAGACGTCCTCACCATAGCTGGAGGCAGCGTCAGTAGCCTTGGCAGCGTTGCTACCAATGTTGGATGTTGCAGCTCCGAAGGCGGATGCACCTGAGGCTGAAGCGGTGGAGATAGGGCTGGCTGACATGGAGTTACGCTGCTTACGGGCGAGAGCAATAAGCTCGTTCTTCTTGCTGCCTTGTGGAGCTGGGACACCATGCTTGTCAAGGAATTCCTTGAGTTGACTGTCGGACCAGGCGTCAAAGAGGGCATCGCTCAAGCTAGCTTGGGCACTTGAGGCAGAGGCGCTAGCGGCGCTGGCACCGCTGGCAGCAGATTTGCTAGCAGCAGCAGCTGCAGAAGACATGTTCAAGCTGGAGAGACGAGCATTTCGGCGGACCGAAGCGATGAGCTTGTCGCGAGTGGAAGGTTGTGGGGCAGGGATACCACGGGTGTCCAAGAATTCCTTCAAGTCAGACTCGGACCATGCCTCGTAAAGCCAGTCGCCGGGATAGCTGTGATGTGGGCTTGCCTTTTTGGCGACACTGTCGTAGTTTTGACGAGCAGTAGCAAGTAGAGAGTCACGGTTACGTGGCTGAGGGGCAGGAATGTTGTGGTGGTCGAGGAAAGCCTTCAGCGAGGACTCAGTCCAGCTACAGAGTGGAATTAGCACACTACCCAAGGGAAAAGTCTACCTCATAACGTACCTGTCGAAAATCCAGTCCTTGATGCTTCCATAATGGTCACCTGCGGTGTCGCCTGCAGCACTCAGTGGGGAGACAACCTTGTCCTGCCAGTTGTTCTTGACCAGGCTCTCGAGGTCCTTGCGGTCTGCGGCAGCAGGGTAGGGAACATCGTGGTCACTCAACCATCTCTCAAGCTCGGTCTCGTGCCATTTGTTGTAGGCTGTAAATTGGATGTCAGCTGCTGGAAGTAAGTGTCTGGTGCAGGGGATGAAGCTTACATGCTTTGGTGCCTGGGAACCAGCTGTTGGCGGCTACGCTTGAAGCGAGCGCCACAACCAGGACGTTTGTTATCGAAAATCTCATCTTGCAATTATGTATTGGTCAAGATGAATTTCTCAAGTGTGTGTGTGTGAGAGAGAGGAGTGAAGAGGGGAGGGTGAGAGTGGGAGAGGAAATAGGTAGTACTAGGCAAGCACCTGCAGAAATGCGGTGGGCTGTTAGTGACGTCAATGTCAAATGTCAATGGTGCAGGTGTTTTGTTTCCAGGGCGCAGTGAAAAAAGCGGAAGGGAATCAGTGGCAGTGGCAGTGATTGTGTGCTGGGATGAAAGGTGGCTTCTGGCTTCTACAAGTTAGCCTCATCCACCCACGATGGAGCTTTGTTGTGCCTATCAGCGCGATGTGGTGACTGTGGTGACTTGCACTTGGAGTTAGGCCACACACTGTCGAAAGATGCAGGCGGAAAGAACGGGGCCCCTGCAAGCGCGAGTGCAGGTGTGTTTGGTGTTGACTTGACTTACCGTGTTGGTGCCTGCTGCAGACTGCAGTGCTGAGCCAACGGGAAACGGAATGCGAGGCCGGTGCAATGCAAATGCGGAGGCGGAAGTCGCGAGGCTGATCTCACGTCACGTCATTCTAATCACCCCCAGCCTGAGCCTGAGCCTGAGCCTGAGCCTGAGTGCAGTCACCAGTGCCACGGTGACCTCCAGCCTCCAGCCTCCTGCCTCCAGGGTGCCACTGCACGATCTTCCCGCCCTTACTACTCATACCCTGGGCAAGCATCGGCCGCTTCAAGTTGTCACGCCTAGTGCTCGCGGTCGACTGACTACTGGTACGATCCGATACCTGGTGCCTCAAACATTGGTGAAGCCACGGGACTAGAGAATCTGAAAAATCACCACAGCAAGCATTGCTGACTGAATATCACTGCAGCGGGCATGCTGTAGGTGAATAGGAATGTGGTCGTCAAATTGCAGTAGAAGTGATGTGCTCATGCTGGCAGCCAGAGCCTGACTCGGAGTTGTGGGAGTGCAGTGCCAGCTGCCAGTGGGTGCAGCGCAGCGTACGTGCTTGGCACCACTGACATCATATCCGATACTTGTAGTAGTAGTAGACCGTCACTGCACGGCACTGGCCCTGTTACATGCTGTCATTGGCTCCCGGGAAATGTATTTGCTGAGCTCTAACAGCTGTGCTTGACCTTCTGAGCTTCACTCTCCATTGCCATCCCTAAAAGGTCCATTCAACCCGCTTTATACCTTCATCTCAGACCCTCGAAATACCACCACAGATCCTCACAATGCAGTCAATCTTCAGAACGGCCGTACGAGCACCACGGGCGCGGTTGTTCTTCCCTTCTACCTACCAACCAATCTCACAGCGATTTGCCAGCGACTATGGCGGCAAACAATCTGGTCAAGAACAAGACATAGACGCTGGAAACCCAAAGGCGGATATGGAGCATCCAGGACCTGAAACACCTGCTCAACAGAGCAGAAGAGAGGACGGCAAGGCCTCAGAATCAAGCTCAAAAGAATCTGCTGGTCAGGGTAACTCTGGTGGCAGTTCTGCTGCAACCCACGAGGGAGCCTCTTCAAGCAGTCAGGGAGGTAGCTCTTCGACCAGCCAAGGAGGGAACTCTTCAACCAGTCACGGAGGTAAGCCAGCCATCTTCGCGCCGCCGTCTGCAGCCGAGAAGGATGATCCTGAGGTTCGGAAGCACAATGAGGACATGAATAATAGGCACGAAAGAAGTGTCAACCAGCTCGGTGAAGAGGATAACAAGGTTGACAAGAACTATTGGAAAGGTAAGCCATTCGCTCATTTAGCGTTCTCGCTGACCAATTTGCAGGTGATGTTGGTGACAACAAGAGCAGCGAGGAAGCAGAGAAATAAGACCACACCGGTGCATACCAATGCTACGCATGAGGCATTGTACAATGCTGGAGTTTGACCAAAGGGACCACGCAGAGAGATCGCTGTACTATTGATGAACTATTTGCCCTCTTGCAACGTTACCTCAGCCCTTGACTCTGTTTCTTGCAAGGGCACCCTTCTTGGGAGATTGTCTTTTACTGCCGCACCTAATGCTTCGACGCTAAGAAGTGTTAACGGTATGCTTGTATTGGCTATACTTGTCACAAATACATGGCAATATGATTGTCTTTTACTGCCTGCTTGGGAACAAAACGGGCAAAACAGATGTTTGAAGTCCTTCCCGACTTTTGCCATTTTACGAATATATGCCTCCCTCTGCACCCCTTGCTTTTCTGGCTGCCAGCACTTTGAAACAAATTTTCAACGAGGCCGCCATCACCTTCTGTCGAGGAAGGGAAATCTTCCAACCCTACATCCGTCACTCTCGACATGGAACCTTCGCCACACACCCTGAAACTGTGTTAAGAAAAGACGACGCGCCATCTCCTTTTCTGCTGTGACAAGTAGGACGCTGACAAAATCACCAGAAACCCTCTTTTGAAGCAGCGGGTTCACTGAGCTGCAAAGTGGGAAACGCGGGTTTCTATCGTTCCAGCTCGTATGCGTGTCTACCACAGCCTGTAATATTAAACAAGCCCCAGGTTACAAGCGTGGGTCAGGAACTTCGAGCTGAGGTTGCCGGCTGCAATGGGCGAGATGTGGTAGTCGGTGCAATCCGCCTGTGTCACTCTCCGTGACGTAAACAAACCCAGAGACGTGAAGCTTGAGACGGACGATCATGCTGGAAATTGGGATGAGCCCACGTTCGAGCAACGCAACGGATGATAGATCATCAGGTTTCCCACGAGGAAACTGATATGCTAAACGGTTCGTTTCTAATGCATGGAGACAGCAGCAGCGCGATGCGTAAAGTCGAGATAGATACTAGAAATATGTCGGTTTATATAGAGTCGGAGATCTTGAGATGGGGATGGGCTGGCCAAGCAGGAGGAAACCCCCCTCCCGCCGACGGGGAAGAATGCATGAATGTAGATGGATATCTATATCTCACAATCGCACTTATCCTACAGTAGGCTGGTCGTTTGGGTTGCTAGGTTGTTTGTACAATCAAGTTTGAGTGAGAAACCCCCTCCTAAGCAGAAAGCGAGAAAAACAAGTGTTTTGCTCTTGCTTCTGCTTCTGCTTCTACTTCGCCTTCACCGCCCCGAGCAAGGTAATTTGAGTCGACAATCTTTGTCGGTCAAGCTGGACAGGACTCAGACGACACAGAGTGTCCATGTGCTCATCATACAACGGCTACCCAGCGCCGTTGGAAACGCGAACCACCGGTTCCGCACAACAGCTAGAACAGAGAAAAATAGAGACTCCCCTTTCCTCTCATCTAAACCTGGAGAAATATCCAGAGACATTTTTTTCACCATGTCTTCTTTTTTGCCCGTTCCCAACGTGCGTAATCCGGCACCACGCTCGGCGTGCTGTGTACTGTAGGTGTGTTTGACCCTGACGCCGCGATCTATGCTGCCGTATCCGGGTTCAACTCTACATTTCTCCTCCAGTGGCGTTGCCAGGACGCCTTCCTCATCGCAAACCTCAATATGTCAAGCAAACATCAATGACAAGAAACGTGTAGCCTTACAGCTCATCATCATCCTCCGATTTAGTCTGCTTGTTTAGGGCACCACCAAACTGGAACTGCAAACCTCCGTTGCTCGTCTCTTGTTGCGGGCTCTGTGCTTGAGCCGCATCCCCGAGGATCTCGCCGATGGTTCCTGGCAAGCCCAACCCGGCACCTAGTCTTTTTTTGATCTCCTCATCAAATTCAGCCAAGCTGGCTCTCTGCTTCTTAAGCGGACTCCCCACCATGAATCCGTCGTCGTCCTTCTTGGCATCGTCTTTAACGCTGGAGCTCGATGGAGCCGGCATTGCCCCAGTAAGTTTCGGCGGACTGGTTCCAGCTTCGGGCCCAATGTTTGGTGTTGTCGCGGCAGACGAACTTCCAGACTTCGAACTCTTCCTTCGCTCAGCGTTGCTGCCATTGCTGTTCAGGGGCTCGGCGGAATGTTGGCGTTTCAGCTGATAATATCTTAGCCCATGTCTATACCCTTCTGAAGTTGCATCACCTACCTTCATTTTGCGGATGCCATCGGCTACTTGACCAGTCCGCTCGGCGTCTTCGGGAGAGAGTAAGCTCGTGTCCTTTTTAGTATCAACATCATCGATATCCTCCATCTTGCCAACAATGCCATCTTCATCATCATCACTGTCGCTGTCCATCTCATCCGCATCCTTTTTCTTGCCCACTGGCTTGGGTTTTGCATCTGTATCACGATATCCTGCAAAGCCTACCGTGCCTTCCTTCTTCAGTGGCCCAAGCTTCGGAAGGTCAGCTGCTAAACTACGTCGCTTGTTGGTGACCGGAGTTTTCTCGGCTTTTGGAGTTTGTAGTATGCCCATCTTTTGTAATTGACGCTCGCCACGGTAGAGGAAGGTGAACACAGCATATGGCCTGTCTGTAGGGTCAATCCCCGTCACAGTTTGTGTACTGATAGTCTTCGGGTCGAGTGACTTTGGCTTCGCAAAGCTGGTAGTATGATCCACATCTCCTCCTTCCTTGTTTTCTTTGCCTTGTTCTTCGTCGTCGTCGTGTGCATCGAACTGTGGTGAGTACTCTCCACGCTTAATCTCCCCGCTAGCAAGCACTCTAAATAAGGCAACCTTGATCTGGCCAGCTGCTTCCGGTATCGGATCGTCATCATCTTCTGAGCTTCCTGTGTCGCTGAGCGAAGCCTCATCATCAGAGACATCCTCCACCTGTCCGTTTGCGCCATATCGTAGTGTGCTTTTTCTTCTGCCTTTCACGGACTCTCCGTTTGCTTCATCATCACTGCCGGTGATCTCCTTTCGCTTTCGACGTCTCTTCTCGAGCTTCTCCCGTCTCCTCTGGATGGTAGCAGCAGCATCTTTTCCTTCGAGGTCAAGTCCATTAAGCCAGCGCTCGAGCCCAACTTCTCGGAACAGGAACTCACGTTCTGCGAGACCTCCACCTTCTGATTCGGGAATACCCACCCATCTCGAGTTGACCCATGTCTCTTCACCTTTCCTCAGCAATGTAGCAACTTCTTCCTTTGCTCGACCGTCGAAGTAGATGTATGCGGCGATGGTTTCATTTGGTGATGTAGTCAGCGGCACATATGGACCGACCGCACCTGTGTACTTCCCTCGCTCTTCCCCATGGCCTGGAAGGTGTCCCACAATCTTAGCTTGTGGGTATGGATTCTCTGACGTTGACTTCGGAGTCGAGTATGGGACATCTTGACCGGGCGTCAGAAGGGTGATGGAGATAGCGAAGGTTGATTGTTCGGGACGGTCGTCTTTGGAGTCGGTAGGAATACGCGCAGGAGGGACGGGGATGAAGGTGGAGATTCGGGACAACCGAGATGTCTTCTGAACCGAGTACTCAGGTAGAGGACCATTTGGGGTGTGAATGCTAACAGCAAGACCCTTGAAGCAAGGCATGCTGCTGGGCGCAGCTCAGCCGAGCTCAAAATGTCCAAAGAGGTTGTAACAAGATTGTTGAATATGTGAGAACGCAGGCAGCGAGAGGCTGGACGGACTACGATGCCAATCCTCGCGCAAATAAATAAGTTCGCGTGGGTCGGGCGAGAGCTTATGGAAAGGAATACAATATCCAAGTCGTGGGCCCGAGACTGAGTTGTTGTGAAAGAGTGGATAGTTGTATGTTCTCGGCGGAATCAAGAGACGGTGAGTTGGCTCAATATGTCTTCTCCGCAAGCAAGCCGCACCATGCAACTAAGTTAGCGTGCACTGTACAGACACGATCCTGAAGAAGACCCGAGTCCTGGATCGGGTACTGTTTCGCAAGCACCAGGAAAAAAAGGAGCGCAGGACGAATAGGTATGGCACATAAGCAGTATCGATACCGCGAAGGAATCACGACGATGTCCGACAGTCGGGCACTGGTACTGGTACTAGTACAGTAGGACTGGTACAGGTCTGGCGTACACAGTAGGCACAGGCGCAGGTGCGGACACAGCTCGAACAACGTGACTTTGTGCTTGGCAAGTCACCGAATATGATCACGTGAGCGTCTAAAAGTGCTAGTGTCAGTGCTAGTGCCAGTGACTTGCCGCGGTCGCGGTGATGTTACCTTGTACAAGTATTTTTGTTATTGGGTGCTCAGCAGAAGCAGTGCAGGGGTGCGAGGCTCTTACACTTTTCTGCCGGAAATGCTTGGACTACTCTTCACTCTAGTTAACAAACTAAACTAACCAGCCCAATAGCATCTCCGAGAAGACCAGGTGCTACTATGGTCTACAAGAGACGGGAGAATACTACCTAGGTAGGTAGGCACCCTTGCATGCCTTGTTACTCCTTGGATATCCTTACCACAGTACACCTCCGTCTCTGGGCAATTTTCCACCCCGCATTCAGACAAGCGTGTGAATCTCATGGAACGGGTATGAAGTACTCATATGACGAACAATGGCTTTATTGTCTATGGCTCAGGAGCCTCTGCTTTAGCGTTTTGCGATGGATATTTCGTACCTGTCTAGGTCTGAATCTACACAGTAGTGGTTATGCATCACTTGCGGCTGTTTTAGCAAAATTCACCCCAAGTCAGTGGAGGCCCCGGCATTATTGACGAAACCTGGCGTTCTGGTCGCTTCTATAGTTTAAATGTCCACGCTATGACAATACTTGCCTAAATGTTGTTTGATGCTAACTTTCCTGGATCTTGGTGGACCGACTTGCGGCTTGGAATGAATCTCCGTCACATAGTCATTGTCATTCTCAACAACAGCGTCGAAGCTCGACAATGGTAGATAGACTTCTCTCTCCTTTCCTCCCTGGTCCACCGTGGTAGCCTGGTGAAGCATATTCGACGTATGTGTGCCCTTGTTGGCACGGCGAAGATGACAAATCAGCTTACCTTCGTCTCGAGAACAAAGACAACGATCATGACCAAGGCTTCACATGGAATGCGGCATAGAAGTAAAAGCGACTGGGGACGTCATGATTTGCAACATACGCGGGAAGGTGATTGACAGCACTGCGGCATAGAAGAAGCAAGTCGCCACGACCCACGTCTCGCCCACTTCGGCGGTGGTTGATAGCTGAACGAAGTTGTCCCTCCAAGAAGCCGAATATCAATCACTTACCAAGAACGAACCGGCTATGCTTTTGAAGCTCTCATCCCGTTGGTAGTCTAGACTCTTCATACCTCAAGCGCTTTCCCACCAATAAGACTTGACCCTTGCCCGGGCTTGCTGATAACAATGGCCTCCTTCAGCTTCTCCTCGCTAATGTCTGGAAATTTCTTGAAGTAGTACTCCTTCTTCAAAGCTTCGGTCACAGCCTCGACTTTGTTTTGTGGTATGAGATGCACGGTACATCCGCCCCAACCAGCACCTGTCAGACGACTGCCATACGCGCCAGCCTTCCGCGCTATTGAGCAAATGTCGTCGACCTCGGGGCAAGAGCATTCGAAGACATCCCGGCATGATGTCTGAGTCCTGTTCATCAGGTCACCGAGGTACAAGAGCTTTTCGTTGTCGAGCTTCGTGTTTGAAGTTAAAGTCTCTTTGAATGCTAGGACTCTACCAGCTTCCTCAAGGACATGTAAAGCACGTTGTTTGAGCTTGAATGATTCAGCCTGAACAGGAAACTTGGACATGAATTGTGAGGTCAGATTGTCAACCGATATGCCCAAGATATGAGCAATGTCCTCCCTTGTGTAAGAATCCTTGCCCAGCTTTGATTTGATAGTATCAATCATGGTATCGACCTGCGACTCCATGGGTGCCTCCCGCTTTCCTTGTTCTTTCATCACCTCCTCTTGCAGGTTCCGTAAGCAGAAGCTAAGCGAGCTATCGTCAGGGTTTAGGGTAATCTCAAGCAGTTTGGCTAAAACGACCGTTGCTAACGTGCATTCCACAACGCGAAGGTTGTAATGCTTCGGTGCTGTAACTGCCTTGTCGGAGGTGACGAAGGATTGTGCCACAAGAAAGGTGACCTCGGGATCAGAGGATGGAACTGGCACATGCTCAGCCTTGAAAGAGGGAAAGAAGCGGCAGTACAGGAGGTATCCACGCTCAGAGAATATGGATGCTGCTTGATCCATCCCACCTGAGAAAACACCAACCGTGCGCTCAGACACGATACATAGATCGAGCAAATCTTGCTTCGAGACTTCGTGGTCATTTGCAGCCATCACAGCCAAAGTTGACGCGCAAACAAAAGCCGCACTGCTGGACAGGCCACCACCAGCGGGTACGTTGCCATCAATAAGAATCTCCATGCTTTTAGGGGTAAATTGTTCGCCCTGTTCCTTGCGCAGAAAACTTAGAGCACCGCTCAATCCTGCCTTGAAATAATTTGACCACTCGTGATTTGATTTGTCAATCTCAAGTTCACCAGACGATGGCACAGTCACTAGCTTGGAAGGATATTTCGATGGGTTTGTATTGGCCACGTTGATTGTTGTCCCCCCTCTGCCTGGGTCAAAGAACCTGACGGCGATAAGGACATCGACTGTTACCGCTGCTGGCAAGACATTGTACAAAGAGTAGTCAATGTGCTCGCCAATGATGTTAACTCGGCCCGGGCTTCTTGCGACAAAGGCGGGCCTTTGCCCATACCCTTTCTCAAATGTTTTGATCAAGTTCTCCCATCGCATTTGGTGCTCTTCGGGTACACCTGGAGTCTCCGCCGAGCCAGCATAGACTTCGTCGAGCGATTCGACTCTGGGCACTTTGGCAACCATGATTGTCTGGTACACTCAAGGAGCTAAGGGTTACTTTGTCTCTAAGCCACAGAAAATTGACGTGTAATACGTCGTGAAGATGAACTCAAGCTTGAGAACGCAAGTGCCTACTGCCGCACGAGGTTTTGGTAGAATTAGGGTCGTGTCGGGGGATGAATATTCCGGACAGTACTCTTGCTCACGACCACGATCACTCTTGTTTGAAGTCAGTTAGAACTCGAAAGATGCGCCGTCACATGGCGGGAAATAGAAGGTTGTTCTGCCTGTTCTCCATCATCATGATCGGCCGAGGCGTTCAAGCTGCTGTGATTTGGCTTGGCGCTCCTCCGGCGGACTGAAGAGACAGCGAGACGTCATCGGTCAAGGAACGCTCGAGGTCACGGTTGCGAAGCAACGAATAGCATCATCGAATTCCAAACACTGGGCAGATTCACACTCTGAGTGAGAGGCGGCTGGCAGCAGTCACTCGTCCTCAAAACCCTCCTCACGACCTCCTCCTTTCCCTCACTACGCCAGGGCAGACTCGACCGCAACGTAGGGAGTTAGGCTGCGACATACCAAGACTGTGGAACCATCCTCTACACTGGCTATGAGTTCCGAAGACGCAGATACCGTTCTGGTGAACGGATCTACCGCAAGCCTGCCGCAGATACCAAGCCCAAAATCCCCGACTGCTCCTCCGTCCCTATCTCGGTCGTCGACTTTTGGCGTAAAGAAGTGCTGGATATGCATTGGAGAATCCACAGAAGACGATCCAGACAATCCTCCCGTATGGCGCTCTCCGTGTAAATGCAACCTTACAGCACACGAAACATGCCTCTTGGATTGGGTAGCAGATCTAGAAAATCCGAAAAAGGATAGAGTAACTTCAAGGATAGAGTGTCCACAATGCAAATCCGAGATCAAAATCGCAAGACCCAACAGTTACATCGTCAAGGCTACGAGAGCCACTAATCACGCTCTAGGACAATTGGTGTTGCCTGGTGTCGGAGGTCTTGTCTTCGGATCAATCTGGGCAGGAGCTTGGATACACGGATTTCAATCTGTGTATCTAGTGTTTGGAGAACCAGATTCTCGACGCATTTTTGAACAGGCAGCAACCCATCGAGGATGGTTGTCTGCATATGCATTGATACCTATCAACTTGATTTTCTCTAGGACAAACTTTGCGGATTTTGTTATGCCAAGTGGTACATTGTTCTTGCTGGCAACTCAACTGAGCGAGGGGTTTGAGATTGACATGACCATCTGGCCACCTCGCCCAAGTACGGTGTTCGCGTGTCTGCCAGCACTGAGGACAGCATATAACTGGAGCTATCACAAGTTGTTCTGTGAATACAACAGGAGGTGGCTTGAAGAGGTTCAACCTCGTCAGGCTGATAGGGCAGATGGGCAGGAAGACAACCCAGCAGACATTGCTAACGCTCAGGAAGCGGCTAACGATGCTGGAGATGGAGGTCTGGTTCTTGAGGTGCAGGTCAATCTAGGCGGTAACGTCGAGCCCGAGCCACCAGCGGATGGACAGCCAGCCCAAGGTCGAGGGAATGCTGGCAACCAAAACCAAAATCAAAATGGCCATGTGCATCAGCTCTTAGGTGAACGTGGAGAAGATCTCTTGACGCCTAGTCTGGGACAGACTGTGCTTGGTGCGCTTATGTTTCCAGCAGTATCGGCAGGTATGGGAGGATTGCTCAGCTACGCTCTACCACAATCATGGATGTCAGATACGAACTTCATGAATGGGCGCCCTGGCTTGTTACGAAACAGATGGGGACGAAGTGTGGTGGGAGGATGTTTGTTTGTGGTGCTTAAAGATGCTCTCGTGCTCTACTGCAGGTGGAAATTGGCTCAAGGTCATCGCAAACGGAGGATAATGGACTATGATAAGCAGACGAAGAAATACCATCTTTGAGCTGCAGTGATATGGAAGCGAGACTTTGGTTTAGGGCCGTAGTTTTAGCCTGCTGTTGATACCCAGCATGTTGATTTCTGAATACAATTCCTCTCAGACACCTCTTACTCTGATTGTCGTTGCGCATGATTAGCTTGCTTTGTGGAAAGCGATTCTCTGTTCCGAGCAGCAGCAAAGGTTGGAAACAACGAGGCTGAGTGCCAAGCATTTCCTGCGCGCCAGCATTGAGCTTTCTATTCATCCTCGAAGCCCGCACCATACATCACAGCATCTATCCGCCATCACCGTACAGAAGGCCACACCTTCCCACCACAATGCACACCTCCAGCATCCGCACCGCGCTGGCTCGCACCTTCGCAATCCCCCTGCGACCAACGACCGCACCACAATCGCAAATCGTCCAACATGCCTTCCAACCCAGCAGCACCAGTAGCACCACTACCCGCTCCTTCACCTCCACGCCCTCGCAGTCAGCGAAGAAGTCCAAAGCGACGAAACCAGACCGACGAATCAGTCCGTCCCCACCTCCATCCCCATCTGTTTAGATCTCTCACTGACACAGTAACCCCGTTCTAGCCATGATCCGATATTTCCTCTACCACCCCACAACGCTGACGCCGCGACCTCTCCGCTTCAGTCGCAACCGACACCTGCGCCATTGGACGATCCACCGGGCGTGGCAGCTGTACCGCGCCAGAGTCAAGGCCGCGAGACAACTAGAGATGGAGCGGCAGTATAACGCGATGGCGGCCGCCAACGAGGAGTTGCGCGTCGGAGCCGGCGATGGCGGGAAATTGTTCCGCAAAGCCATGATGAAGACGGGCACGTGGAGTATACCCGAGCGCGGCGGCGGCGTGCCCATCGAGTATGCGAGAGGACTAATGGAGTGGATGGGCACGACTGGGGGACTGGGTGGAGGGAGCAAGGCCAAGGTGTGGGATAGTGAATGGAAGAGGAGCTAATGTAGAAAATGTTTGGGCACTGTAACAGTATTATGCATAGCGGAGCAGGCGAACTTCGGTAAGGGACATGGGTAGTCTGGTTGTTGCAGCAGAAGTGGCGTTTGGAAGAATGGCTCGAAAGTGCTCGATGCATAAGAGTTAGTACGTAAATGGTCAAACTTCTGTTGAATAGAAGGGGCTCGGTGACACTCCAAGGTCAGACTACTACACCACACACCGAAGTCCCCCTTGTCTATCAACGACGGGACTTCCACATTATAAGCTACCTCGATAATCCATGACCCAGATATACCGAGTGCCCATCAACGCCAGAAATGCCAAACTTTTCTTCAAATCCATCCGATCAATAACTCCCAGGCTCCCATCGCTGCGGCAGTGGTCCTCCAAGGTCCCAAGGACCGATCCTCACAGAATCACGCAGCATCCACCACCTCCTTGCTTTCCACTGTTTGTCAGTAGAGCTGCTCTGGTGGCTGCTTCAAAGACATCGTCGACGCCTTCTCCAGTCAAACTTGAACATTCCAGATACTTTCTAGCACCACACGTCTGCGCCATCTCTTGTCCTTCACGGTGTGTGACAAATTTCAGGCTCTTCTTGCGCATCTCCTCGATTGCTAACGGGTCTTCTCTAAGATCTTTCTTTAATCCGACAAGTATGATTGGAACATCGGGGCATTGTTCTCGGGCTTCGTCGATCCACTTGTGGCGGACGTTTTCGAGACTATCGGGACTGTCCACGCTGAAACCGATAAGAATGACGTGTGACCGGGAGTAGGCGAGAGGCCGCAGACGTTCGTAATCTTCTTGTCCTGCTGTGTCCCATAGCGCAAGCTGTACAGACCGACCATCAACTCGACAGTCTGTGACGTAATTCTCGAAAACCGTTGGAACGTAATGAGTAGGGAAGTATCCAAGCGTAAAAACTGACAACAGTGATGTCTTTCCACATGCGCCATCTCCGATGATAACCAGCTTCCTAAATCGTGGCAGTTAGCATATGCCGAGGGTGGAAGGGGTCGTGGACGCGCGGCCATTTCTTTCATGGTGATTGAGATAGCCAGAGGTTAGAAAGCGTCGCAGTAATGCTCAAGGACAGGATGATGACTGTACCTTCTCATCACATTGTTCTGCTGGTTCTGGTTCTGAGCCATATCGGCGAACCTCGTCGGAGGCTATTTATAGCTCCAATCAAGGTTGAGGTGCTTTGGCTGGCAGTAATTGCTGCTATTGGCGCCAGTGACCACCTTCCGGTGTTCGCTATAGCCTGAGCTTTTGTGCACTACGTATTTCCAATCGCCTAGTTGAGAGCACAACAAGAGTGTAGTGAGAAGAAGAACGAACAAGCGGTAGGTGCTGGCTAGTGGTGTAACGGAGGCTTAGGCAAGTGGAGCGACTATCGCATGAGACAACAATGCGGTGCTCGAACGATCTTGAGTAGCGCTCGCGATATGGACGCAATACTGGTTTGTGATGAAGACGTGAGCAAAGTTCCGAGGACAGCTCGAGTTGCGTTCGGTTGGCGGGGACGGAGATCAGAGATAACAAATTGCTGGAACGTCTGGGCTTGACAGGTAGAGAGGATGACTGCTGTGAGGAAGATACAGCGTATATAATGTTTAGTATCGATCGCAGACTGTGGCGTGATATTTCAGCTGTGCTTACGCAGAGTAGTGAAGTTGTTTGTGATCAAGCGAGGGCGAGGAAGAACTTGTCGTGCAGTCGTACTGAAGCTGGGTTGTGCTTCCCGTCGCGGCAACTTCTGAAGGGAAGCCGCCGCACTCGCACCTTGCCTTTGACGAACCCCACAAGGTCACCACTTCCCTCGCGTATTCAAGCAACTTCGTCCTTGCACAATTCACCACTCTACTTCCGCTACGACCTCGATCTTTAAAGTGTAGTCTACACCTCGACCCGGGCACCTCTTACTGCTCGTACCTCTCTGCGCGCTCGACAAACGCCCTCTTCAACTCCGTCTGATCTGGGCCACCTTACAAATGTCATAATTGACCCCAAAGACCAACCTCCGGTTCTGACTCCAAGCCCAGCCAGGATACAAAGAGCAGACAGGAAGCAGCCAACATGCCGTCCAAGTCAAAAAAGGCCGTTACGCCAGCCACCCTTGCAGGAAAGTCGCCTATGAGCAATCCCATAAAGGCAGCGCCTGAGCCGGCAGACACCTTACACAAGCATGCAAGTGCTCCATCACCACCCGTAAACGGTATCAACGGTCGACATATGCAATCTAGGTCAGAGCAAGGATCCAGGACTGGTGATACTACAGAGTCCGCTGGCGAAGCGACTCTTGCACCAACTGTCAATCGCAAGAAGCAAAAACGGCGAGAAAAAGAAGCTGCGAAGAGGGCTGCTGAACAGCAAATGGTAAATGGCCACGGGACGCATGATGATGAATACCTGCCACCTCCGCCAGGCCGTGGTCCGGCGAAAGGATATTTCACGGAGGAGCCGGACTATGTCGATCCTGGGTATGCTGAGGCTGGCGCAAGTCCGGAGGATGCCTTTTACAGTGGAGAGGACGACCAATACGACGACGATGAAGCCGGCGGCCCTGAAAATTCCTGGTTGAATACGAGCAAGCGAAAGAAAGGAACCAAGAGGAGGAGTCTTCCACCGCTTCAAAGTACGCTGGCTCGGAGAAACCTGCCCACTTTATCGAACGCAGCCATTCGCACAGCGCACAAAATGTCGAACGACCACATATGGAATACTTCAACTCAGGCCGAACGGGAGAATATCAAGCAATTCTGGCTGGAACTTGGTGAAGAGGATCGAAGATCACTAGTCAAGGTCGAGAAAGAGGCTGTTCTAAGGAAAATGAAGGAGCAACAGAAACACTCTTGCAGTTGTTCGGTATGTGGGCGCAAACGAACTGCAATAGAGGAAGAGTTGGAAGTCCTCTACGATGCTTACTATGAGGAGCTCGAGCAATTCGCCAACCACAACAATGACATATCAACTGCGCCACAGCTAATGGCATCGTCTCGTGCCTACCGGCAGCTTCGTGGACCGGCTCATTCTATGGCAGGTGCATATCCCTCGCGAAGTAGAGTGCAGGAGTTAGGCGACGACGACGAAGAATTGGACGAAGACGAGGAGTACGAAGAGGATGATGAGCCATACAGTGATGAAGAGCTTGAAGAAGATATTCTGCCCCCGGGTCCGCCTGATTTCTTTCAATTCGGCCAGAGCCTGACTGTCAAGGGTATTGTTTGATATCTTTGTCGTGTTTGTAGTATTCTGACTGTGTCTAGATGGCATCCTTACAGTCGCGGACGACCTACTAAAAAATGATGGGAAGCACTTCATAGATATGATGGAACAGCTGGCGGAGAGGCGGATGCAACGTGAGGAAGACATCCGTTATCCTTCCGCAACTTCAGCTCATCAAACTTCCTATCAAGGCCACAATCATCCTGCATTAGACGAAGAGGACGACTATGACGATGAGGAAGATGACGAGGAGTATGACAGTCAGGACGAAGAGGACTACGAAGGTGACGAGATGGTGAGTCAGGGAACGGCCGTGAAGCTCAACTGTGCTAATGCAGGACAGGACTCAATGACGGAGGAGCAACGTATGGAAGAGGGGCGACGCATGTTCCAGATCTTTGCAGCACGAATGTTCGAGCAGAGAGTCTTAACCGCATATCGAGAGAAAGTGGCTGCAGAACGACAGCAGAAGCTCATTGAAGAACTCGAAGAAGAGAGTCGACTTGACACTCAACGGGAGGCGAAGAAAGCTCGTGAGGCAGCCAAGAAAAAGGAGAAAAAGAAGCTTCAGAAGCAGGCCAAGGATGAAGAGAAAGCCAAGAAGGATGCCGAAAAGGCAGCCCAAGAAGCAGCACAGAGGGAATCCGAGGAGAGGAAACTCGAAGAACAGCGGCAGCGTAAAGAAGAGCAACGAAAGAAGCGTGAAGTGGAAAAGAAGGTCGCCGAGGAGGAGCGCGTGCGTAAGGAAGCTGAAAAGCAGCGACGACAACAACAAGAGCGCGAACGACAGATCGAGACCGAGCGAAAGGCGCGTGAATCCAAAGAACGTGAAAAAAGGCAGCGTGAAGAGGCTAGAAAGAAAGAACGGGAAGAACGTGAAGCCAAGGAGAAAGAGGCTAGGGAGCGTAGGCTAAAAGAGGAGAAGGAGAGAAAAGCCAAAGACGATCAGGCCAGAAAGGAAAAGGAGTTTGCTGTGAAGGCAGACAAGGAAGCCAAAGACCGTGCAGCGCCAACCACGAGACCACAACCGGTAGCATTACCTCCTGGCCTACATCCCCATGCACGAAATCCGCACCTCCAATCACCCGCTTTTCAAGTGGCAACACCTATAGTACCGCCGAAAGTTCCTACTCCTGGGCGAAATCGTCAGCCATCTCAACCTGGACCACAGTCGCATGGCTCTTCTCCTCATTCACAAAGAGCAAGTACAGAAGTGTCGCATTCGGCATCTCCCGCCAGCGTCGCAATGCCTCAAACTCCCGCTCCATCTCATCTCGGCAAAATTCATGGTCAGCCTCCTTTACTACATCACCCCCAGCCATCGGCGCCACGATCTCCATTGAACAATGTCGGCCGTGGTCAATATCCTTTTAACATGAATGGTTTGCCTGGGCTCGGGTTTAACGGACCTCCTGCATCCGCACCTGGCATGATGCCTAATATGATGCCACCCATGGGAGGGTATCAGGGACTTCCCGGGCCTCCCAATCAGCATCGGTTTGCTCCGAATGGTATGCAGTATCCTCCCGGATTTGGTGCTCCAAGGCCGTTCCACCAGATCCCACCAATGCAATTCCATCCTCAACAACCACCGATGTCGACGACGGGACCCGCACCACCCAGCCAACCACCTCAGAGTCAAGCTCCGATTCCAATGCCACATTCCCGCCAGCCCTCTGGCTCCAAGGTTGAATCAGCACCGGCGCCCATAGCTCGACCTGGGCCAATTGCTCGTCCGTCTAGTACGACGCCCGACAAACGTCAGTCGCACGAGGAATCAGATGTCGACCACATTACTGCGCAGCTCGGTAGTAAAGCGCTGCTTGACGACTCTGATGAACCCATCCTTAGTCATGTCGAATCTCGAAACAGCTTACCTTCTCTTGGTCCACCTGGTTCAACACGCATGTCATTTGCCAGCAGCTTCCCAGAGACGAAGCATGACTCTTTCGGGTTCGGCGGTTCAAATTGGGGTGGATTAAATCCCAACGTGCCAGTAACGAATAGCTGGGGAGGGCCCAATCCACCACGACAAAGCCCAGGTTGGGGCCAGACGCCTTTTGGTTCGCTTGGTTCAGCGCCGCAATCTATGCAGAGATCACACGCGCCACGCCCGGTAGCCGTACGACTGCTGCTCAAGGAAGCATGCAGGCGATTGGCTGCACCACCCGGAATCAGCAGAGATAATGGATTCCCTGTTCACGCTGTTCTACGTCAGCTAGAACAGCTCCAAGCACTAGGCGAGCCATCTGTATCAATGGATGAAATGCTAGGTATCTGTGACACCGAAGGAAACGCCCAGAATGGTGGAGGCACGTTCGAAGTCCATATCGACGCTCAAAGAGGGCAGGTGATCAAATATGAGGAAGTCAGCGCTGCTCCACCGCGAGGTAGTGCAGGGGATATAGGAAGTCCTTTGCCAAGTCACTCAACACCCTTCGGGAGTGTCGGAATGGGTTTCGGATCATCGTTTGGCAGGGGTCACTAGGAAGGGCCGGAACGATCTCCTTTTCGTGAAAGCAAACGATCGCGATTCTTCAGCACTTGACCTGCAGAGAAGTACCTATGCTCTAATTTGTCCGATCATAGAACTGACCAGTATCTCGACCACTGCACTTTTACGCAGTGGTCTCTTACTTTGAGCATACGGTATGCTTAGATGGGAGAGTTATCAGCAATCGCATGAGTATCAGCACAAGTTGTGGTAGCCCTCGCTGAAAATGAGAGGCGCAGTGATAACAATATGATACCCTTTGATCGAGTACATTATGACGCCGCATTTCACTGTCATCGCTTGTATTCTCCATATTCATTCACTGCCTGGCTTTCTAACCCCGATTGTTGAGCTAACTTGTTTAGAAAATATCTCAACTTCGTTGCGACGCAGTCTTCTTTACAAACCACCTCACCACCACGAATCCAAGCTGCGCAGCCTGACGCGATCTTGTTTTATTCGGCTGTTGTCTTCTCAAGCCACTGTACCTGTGCCTACTCTTTTTCTATTCTGGACCTGACAATGTCGTCCCTTGTTCCGGTCATGAATTCATTTTACAAGACCCTCACTTCAATCACCACCGGCACGGCGCCATCCCTCGACCTCTGGACGTACGCTGCGCTCTTCAACCTCAAAGTCACGACGAGAAAACCAGACACAGAGCACCGCCGTGGCGGGCTTGCTGCTGGTTCGCTACCTCACAATAACGACATCATCACATCGTCGTCGTCCTCGCGTCTTGGTCGTCACACGAAGGACGAGGTACCCTCCCAGCCGGCCGACCCACGCGCATGGTCGCTGCTCTACCTCGCCTCGGAAGTGCGCGCCCGCATCTACACCTTTGTCTTCGCCGACAATGTCGTCGTCGCGTGTGGGTTCGCCAAAGACCACGGCGCCGGCGTGCCTTTTGCTCGTGGCGAGAGATGTCAGATTTTGTTGGCGTGTCGGACCACGCACGCCGAGGCGTGGCCACTCTTTTACCACTACAGCGCGTTCGTCGTGCGGACGACGAGTGTGTGGAGTTATCTCACTTGGTATGAGGAAGACAGGCAGAAAATGGCGTTGGTGAGGAGGTTGACGCTCAGGAAGGTGGAGGTGTTGAGGTGCAGTGGCGGTGGTGGCGGTGGTTGGTTCGGGGATGGGGAGGGCCAAGGAGGTGTGTGGGTTGGGTTGGAGGAGCTGGTGCTGGATGAGGAGGACAGAGGGAGGATCAAGAGGGAGGGCGAGAGGGGGAGGGTCACGGCGGCGGAAGTGCCGGGTATGGTGAGGAATATTAGGGACGGGCTGTGGTGGCTTAGGAGGGTCAGGCCGTATATACCGCGCGCGAAGGACAGGAAGTTCACCGTCGGTGTCGTGCTGACTTTTTACTGGGGTGAGGCAGAGGAGGAGCAAGAGGTGAGTATTCTTTCTGCGTTGGGT
>Ga0210040_10002217_pt1 | contig 27726 bp, 32 predicted proteins | sample CryGeyCG12114_NA_FD_185462 | JGI IMG/M metagenome (GOLD analysis project Ga0210040, IMG submission 185462) | Groundwater microbial communities from aquifer - Crystal Geyser CG19_WC_8/21/14_NA (SPAdes) (version 2) | ecosystem: Environmental > Aquatic > Deep subsurface > Groundwater | place: USA... | reverse complement strand
AGGCAGATTCCCACGCGTTACGCACCCGTGCGCCACTAGCTCCGAAGAGCTCGTTCGACTTGCATGTGTTAGGCATGCCGCCAGCGTTCGTTCTGAGCCAGAATCAAACTCTCAAGTTGATGTACGACAAACCCGGGCGGAATAGGCCCAGGCAAGCCGGCATCTCTGGGAGCCGTTCCTGCACAAATATACAAACTGGTGTGTTTGCGTATGAGGACATTCGAGTTTCCCACCGGAGCAAGCTCCAACGAGGACCCGTTAAGGAACGGCATAATTTTGACCGATCATTCGATACCCAGAGGCTATCGAAGACCGGGCCGCCGCCCACATGTCCCTTCATCTCAACCGACAATGTCAAAGAGCCAACGCGTTTTCTCCCCCGGTCCTTGTGGTTCCGGGCGCCGGTGTTCCGACTGGGAGAGACGCGAAGCGAAGACCGAACCCGTGGGCCCGTCCCCGCCGCTGTGATTGGGCATATATGGTGGGCTGTTCTGCCCGTCAACGCCTTTTTTCAGATTTGTTTCTGAAGGTCGGCGTTGGCCCAAAATGCCCGCTTGGAAGACTTCAAGAAGCCTTCCTCACAGCAGCCCGGATAACCTGCCCTAACCCTTTCTCAAGGGCCGCAAAACCGTGCCTCGAAATCAACTTTCGCGGCCGGACTTGCCAGCGGATCATCTGGAGCTTCCGAACGTGTGGCCGAGGCCGCAGCGTCCGTCGCTGGGGAGCCATTTAGCCGAGCCACCGGAACGCGCAACCCCTCAAGTGCATGTTTTTGCTTGACTCCTCGCACGCGTGCGTGAGTCTCTATTAGGCTTTCTCTTGAGCTGACCTGTGGCAGGTCTCCTAAACGCTCTGAATATAGGCTCGCATGGCCTCGGCTTCGGCCTCGATCCGCTGCACCCGGTGCTTCACGAGGTCGCCGATCGAAACAATCCCGACGAGCGATTCGGCCCTTGTCACCGGCAGGTGCCGGATGCGACGGTTGGTCATAAGGGCCAGCGCGGCGAGCACGGCCATGTCTGTTTGGGCCGTCACCACATCGCTGGTCATCGCGGTAGCGACGCCGCGGCCGATCGTCGCCGCGCCATGTTCGGCCAGGCACTGGACCAAGTCGCGTTCGGAGATGATGCCGACCAGCGCGCTGTCGTCGTCCACCACCACCAGCGCGCCGATTCGCAAGCGCGTGAGCTCAGCGGCAGCCTTACGGAGGTCCGCATCGCGGTGAATGGTGGCAACTTCGCTACCCTTGGCCTTCAGGACCGTGGCGATGTCGTTCATGGCGACCTCCTCAGCTCAGGTGGGTTGAACGTCTCACGTCCCCGGCACAAAGGGAAGCTGCCGATGCCCCGTCCCGACCCCCTCCCAAGCCCGCGCGCGTCCGCCTGGATGCGCTTCCGCCGCATCATGCGGTGGATGAGCCTGGCCGCGATCCTGGCGGCGGCCGCGGCGGTCTACTTCGTCATGCGGGGCGAGCCGGACATCAAGATCCACATGCTGATCGCCACGGCCCTCGGCGCGGGCCTCAGCGTGCTTCTGGGCACGGCCTTGATGACCTTGGCCTTTGTCAGCTCCGGCAGCGGGCACGACGAGGAAGCGCACCGCACTCACAACCAACCCGAACAAAGAGAACCCGATTGACCAACCGCATTCCCATTCTCCGGGTCACCCCCGGGCCGAGCGACATCAATGCCAACGGCCACATCTTCGGCGGTTGGGTACTGGCGCAGATGGACATTGCCGCCGGCATCGTCGCTGGCCGCCGCGCCGACAGCTCGGTTGCGACCGTCGCTATCGAGCGGATGGAGTTCATCGCTCCCATTGAACTGCGGGACCTGATCAGCGTCTACGCCGAGGTCGAGCGTGTCGGCCGCACCAGCCTCGGCATCCGCATCGAGGTGATCGCCGAGCGGGACCGCGGCCACAGCCGGGTCAAGGTCACGGAAGGCCTGTTCACCTTTGTCGCGTTGGACGAGGAGCACCGGCCCCGGGCAGTGGACCCGGCCTAGCCAGGTTCCCGATAGCGGTAGCGCAACGTCGCCGCGCCGTTCGCTGGTACGGTCACCTGCCACAGCGACGCGCCGTTGCGGCGACCAAGCCGGGCGCCACCCGTGATCCGGCCATCGCCGCGCAACTCCGCTTCTAGGCGTACGGGTACCGCGCGGTCGTTGGTGACCGTCAGTGCGTGGCGACCCTTCGCTCCGCCGTCCAGCTCCACCCGCCACCCCACGCCGGGCGCCTCGGCCAGGCGGATCTCCACGTCTTCGCCAACCGCCAGGTCGTCGATCCGCCCTTCGCCGATCAGCAGCGGGCGGTCCTGGCCTTCGCGGAACACCAGCACCCCGCCGGCCGGCAATGGCAGGCCGAGCCCCTCCCGCTCCCGGTTGCGGGAGGTCAGCACCAGCTGCGCCGCGCCACTGTCGCGGTTCGCGTCGGCATCGAGCCGCACGCGATAGACCGGCGTCACCCGCACGCGCGGCTGCTCGAGCAGCGCGACCTGCTTCTGGCTCCGCGCGGCCACGGTGACGGGAATGGGAATGCGGTACAGCTGTAAGTCGCCCAGACGCTCGCGCTCGGCCATCACCCTGGTGCCGGTCACCACGATGTCCTCGCCCCCGCGCTCAGCCATCGGCGCCGGCGGCGGTGGCGGCGGTGGTGGAGCAGGCGGGTAAGGCGGCTCGAGTTGCTCCTCCGGAATGTCGCTGGTCGTGTCGGCGGGCCAGCATTGCAGGGACAACGGCCGGGCCTCGGGCCGAATCGGCTGCGCATCGCGGCGATTGAGCTTGCCGGCGACCGCCTGCGTAGTGGCATTGGCGAAGCCGGTCTCGTCGCCATTGGCCAAGGTCAGCCAGGCGGTGAGCTTCAGCCGCTGCTCGTCCGGGGACAGGGTGGCGACATAGTCCGCCTGCCAGTCGAATCCATTGGCGAGATAGGACAGGGTCACCGTGGCGCTTAGCGGCTGGGCGCTGCGGACCCGGACCGACAGCGTCGGCTTGGCGGACAGGCCCGGCGGCACCCGGTCGTAGGCCGGCGTCTCGGAGAGCCCGGAGCAGCGCAGTGCCTCGATGCCGGCGGCGGTCTGCAGCACCACTGCCCCATCGTTGCCCGAGCGGATCACCGCCTGCTCCTCCCGGACCTGGCCGCTAGCCTTGCTCGTCCGGCGGATCGAAACACGCTGGCCAAGGCTGCGGTCGAGCAGGGTGCCGGGCGACAGCAGCAGCGCGTCCTGGTTGCGCTCCACCACGCCATCGGGAAAGCCGGTGACGATGGCGCTTTGCGGCAGGATGCCGCCGGCCACGCCTTCGAAGTGCAGCTCCGATTCGCCGGCCGGCAGCTCGACGCGGCGGGTTTCGCTGATCAGGGCGTAGCCATTCAGCCATTGCAGGTTCGGCCGGGCGCTAGCGCGATTCAGATCGCGATAGACGGTCACCGCCACCCGTTCCGGCGCCGCGGAAGTGACCGCCGGTTGCGCACGCGCCGGCAACGAGGCGCCGAGCAGCAGGAAGGAGGCGAGCAGGGCGCGCACTGCCCTTTCCGTCAGAAGCGCGTGTCGAAGGTGGCGGTGACGCTGGCCTCGCCGTTGGCCGGGACGGCGACGCGCCAGACCGCCTGGTCCGCCGAGCGCCGCTCGCTCTTCTGGCTTTCGGCGGTGATTCGGGTGTCGCCCCACAGGCCGCTCTGGACCAGATCGATCGTGACCGCCTGCGGCGAAGCGTTGGTCAGGCGGTAGCGCATGGCCGTGCGCCAGCGGCTGCCGTTCGATTCGACCCGCGTGCGCTGCTCCACCGTTGGCTGGACCTTGACGTCGAAGGCCTGGCCGATTGCGAGGCCCAGGTCGGAGCCCATCGGCGTATGGCCGATCTCCGATTCGCCGACGAACTGCGGGCTGCCGCGGCTGTCGCGCTGGTAGACTCGCACGGTGCCCGCGGGCAGGGCGTCGCCCAAGCCCTGTTGGCGTCCGGTGGAAAAGCGCAGCACGCTGTTGACGCTCTGCGGCTGTTCGGACGTGGCCAGCCAGCCGTTGCGGAACTCGTAGACGCGGACCGCCGGCGAGCCACTGACGTCCAGGAAGCTGACTTGCTTCTGCTGCTTCTGGGCGATGGTGGTGCGTTCGGGCAGCGGATAAAGGTAGAAGTCGCCCAGCCGCTCGCGGCCAGCCGTCTCGGTCCCCGCCCGTCGAATGTCCGGTGGTGGTGGCGGTGAGGAATAGTAGCCGCTACGATCGCTGGTGGTGCGCACCGCCCCCGCCACCAGCACGGTGCTGGCATTGCGGTAGGTGGTGCCGCTCTCGTTCGCCAGCGTGATCCAGCCCTGCACGTCCATGCGCCCGGCGCGCTCGTCGAACAGGGCGACATAGTCGGCCGACCAACTGAGGCCGGGCGTGAGATAGGTCAGGGTCACCGGCTGGCGACCGCCGCGCGGAGCCTCCAGCGTCACGGACAAGGTTGGGCGCGGACGCAATCCGCCCGGCACATGATCAAAGATCACTCGCACCGGCAGCCCGTCGTCGCGCAGCACCTCGATCCGATCGCCGATCTGCAGCACTACGCCGCCATTCGCAGCCAGCACGCGCGCCCGTTCCCGTGTCTCGGCGCCGCTCGCGGGGTTGACCCGCACCAGGGTGATGGTCTCGCCCACCGCCTTCTGCATCAGCGCCGCAGGGCTCAGGAGGTCATAGTCGAAGTTCTGCTCGACGATGCCCAGGCTGTTGCCGGTCAGCGTCACCGTTTCCGGCCGGATCCGGGCGGATACGTCCGGGAACTCCTGGCGGGAGCGGCCCGATGGCAAACTGAGGTCGCGCCGGTCCTGCACTAGCGCCTGATCGTTGTTGTAGATGGTGACTGCGACATCGCCCTGGGCGCTCGCGTCCGGGAGGGGAACGGTCTGAGCTGACAAAGGTGCAGTGCAAAACGCCAAGGCGAACGTGACAGAACGACGCATGCATGGTCCTCACAGGAAGGCACAAGCAAGCTGATACAGTGTCACATGGCTGTCAACGGCTCGTTGCACCAATGTCGCGGCCATGTTGCAGCGAAGTCGCAGTGGGCTCTAGAACTCGACCTGTGCCCGCGCGGCGAACACGTCGATGCCGAAGTCTCCCTGATTTAGCGGCTTGCCCGGAACCGCGTCGACTAGCACCGACAAGGCGCTGCCGCTCACCTGCACCCGGTCGTAATTGGCGCTGACCCGAACATTGTCGATCGGCAGCCAGTTGACCCCCAGCTGATAACCGACCTGACGACCGCCATTGACGAAATCGGGAAAGGTTGATGTGCCCTCTTCGACCCGGTCGGAAAGGTCGACCACGTCAACCCGCCCGACCAACTGGACGGCGCCGAGACCGCCCTTGCCGATCGGCTTCAGCACTTTGGTCCGGTCCCACCGTCCGGCCTTGTACCCCCGCGTCTCGCCCGTGAGATAATAACCGGCCTCGGCATAGCCGCCCCAGAAGCTGGGATCGCCGGTATAAAAACGGGTCGTGCCGCTGCCCACGCCATTGTTGATGCCGAACGTCCGCCCAGGCCGATAGCCGCGGACCCACAACTTCTGCCCTTCGGCGGCGAAGTGCAGGCTCTTGGCCAAATAGCCGAGCTCGACCCCAATCACCTGGTCACCGTCGGCTGCGATCTGGCCCGTGTCGACCAGGCGCTGGTCGGTAACCTGGGTCAGCGGCCGGCTACGATAGCGGCCATTCTGGGCGCCTCGCTGGTTGGTTCGGTATTGATAGCTGAGCCCGAGATGCAGCCGGTCGTCGCCGAACTTGGGAGAGTAGGTCTGTCGCAGTGAGGCCTGCCAGCCAGTCCGGTTGAAGCTGCCGTCGTTGATCGGCTGGCTGAACAGGCCGCCGGACAAGGTCCATCGATCCTTGGGGTCAGCGTAAGCCATGGCCACCCCGAGCCGCCGGTTGTGGTTGAACGCGTCGGTGAAGCTGGCTCGCTCCAGGAAGCTGGTTCGCAGCGAGCTGGTCATCGTCTCCAGGCTCGACAAGGGATATAGGTTGCCCACCCTGAGCTGGATCGGACTACCCGCGCGCTGGTAGGTAAGGAGGATGTCCTCGTAGTCGATCTGCCCCTGGGCAAGATTGAACTCGATGTTGTAGCCAAACCCGCTGCCGAGCGAGCCTTCGACGCCGATCACCAGGCGGCGGGCGCGGGCGTTGAAACCCAGGTTACCGGTGTTGAGGCTGACGCCCGTGTCGGTCGGTCCCAGCGTTCCGCTCAAGTCGTCGCCAGGCAGTCCGACATAGCCCGCGTCGAACTGGGCGAATCCCTTCGGCTTGAACGACAGGCCGGCGTCCCGATTGGACAGCTCCGGCGCGCCTCGCCACGAAGGCGCTGCCGTGGCCTGCGCCTTCTGCAGGTCGGCAACGGTGCGCTGAAGCTCCTTGAGCTGCGCCTTCAAGGCTTCGATTTCAGCTTGCTGCGACTGCTGGGCCGCGGCGGGGGTGAAAACGACCGCCGCACTCGTCAGCAGCGCGGCTGCCGCCCACTTCATCGTCATGATCGTTCCCCCTCGCGCATCACAACCAGTATACGACTGTACCGAATGCCGTTGGCGGAGTTAAAGGAAATTGACTAGGGAAGTGACCCAATTGCGTCAGGTCCGTGACGGCCGCTCAAACGAAGAACGGGCCGGACGCACCGTCCGACCCGCTCGAAGTTTCGCTTAACTGTGCAGCTCAAGCGGCCGGCGCGATCTCGCCTTCGCCTTCGCTGGCGCGTGGTCGGCGGGTGCGGCGGCGGGGCCGTGGCGCCTCCTCCTCTACTCCATCATCAATGCTCGGCTCGCTCGACACGCCGATCGCCGGGGGCAGAATGTCCTGCGCGATGCGAGGCGCGTCGACGGCGATGTCCTGCCCGTCGCCAACACTGTCTCGACTGTCTCCGCTGGAACGGTCACGCCGTGGACGCCGGTCATCCCGGGCGAGCCGTTCACGCCGCTCCGCGCCATCAGCCTCGGTCCGCTCCTGGCGCTCAACGCGCTCTGGACGTTCGACCCGCTCGGGCCGCTCCTGTCGTTCGGGACGCTCGCGGCGCCGATCCTGGCGCTGTGGCCGGGCGTCGGCCTGTTCGTCGTCACCGTCAGAGCCGTCGCCGTCGAAGTCGAGCTCGTCCCCGTCGTCGTCCTCGTCACGGCCCTGCCGCTGATCCTCGAACCGAGGCCGGGTTTCGGCCAGCACCCGGAAGTAGTGATCGGCAAACTGAAGATAATATTCCGTCTGCACCCGATCCCCGGCGAGCTGCGAATCCCGCGCCAAGGCCTTGTACTTTTCGAGCAGCTGGGCCGCATTGCCGCGCTGACGGCTGTCGCGCGCGTTGCCGCCCCCGCCGCCCATGCCCTGAGGACGTGGGCTTCCACGACCGCGCCGGCGCCCGTTCTGACGATTGTTCATCAAATTCCAGTTCCTTGCCGCACTGGCGCCTGTTTCTCCACAGCGCGTGACAACCGACCCTTCCGATTACACGGCAGCCACACGGCGCCGAGCGACCCGCCGTGGTGCCCCTGCTCGTCATGCCTGGGCGTCCTAGCAGACGCCGTCACGGCCGATGTCATCGGGGGTAGCAAAGGGAGCGGTCGGGCCCTCAACAAGCGCGGTTCGCAGCCCAATTGCTAGCGTTCATGTAAAGCGCCCTCCGCACTTTTCCAAGCTAATTGTGATACACCTGGATCAGCAGCGCGCGCGGCCGGTTGCCGAGGTCGGGGGCGACCCGCAACGCCAGTCCCGCCTCCCGGAAGATCGCGCCAGCGCTGTCCGCCTGGTCGAAGCCGATCTCGATTGCCGCCAGCCCTCCGGAGCAGAGCAGGCGGCCGATCTGCGGTGCGATCCGGCGGTATTCGTCGAGACCCTGGGGACCGGCGAACAGTGCCTCGGGTGGCTCATGCTCCGCGACCCCGGGACCAAGCGCCGCTTCGGTCGCGACATAGGGCGGGTTGCACAGGATCAGGTCGAAACACTCCTCGATGCCGCCCCCCCAGTCGCCAAGCCGCCACTCGGCCCGGTCGTCCAGCCCGAGCCGGCGGGCGTTGGCGGCGGCATAGGACAGGGCATGCCGCGACGCATCCACGCCGATGCCAGTGGCTTGCCCCCACAAGTCCAGCGCGGCCAGCAGCAGCGTGCCGGGTCCCGCCCCCAGGTCCAGGATCCGTCGCGGCGGTTCACGACCTTCAAAGTGCTCGAGCGCGGCGGCGATCAGCGTTTCGCTGTCGGGTCGCGGTATCAGCACGCCAGGTCCGACGTGGAGCTCGACGTTCCAAAAGGCCCGCCGGCCGGTGATATAGGCGATCGGCTCGCCGTCTTTGCGTCGCTCGACCATGGTCCAGAAGCGAGGGGGGACCGGCCGCTCCGGCGGCGACAGCAGCAGCCGGTCGCGGTCGATCCCAAGCGCTTCGGCCATCAGCAGCTCGGCATCCAAGCGAGCCGTATCGCTGCTGGGTGCAAGCGCCCGGGCGGCATCGGCGAGCGCCCGGTGAAGCGCCTTCATGCTTCTTCCAGCCCCGCCAACCGCTGCGCCTCGTCCTCGGCGATCAGCGCGTCGGTGAGATCGCCAAGCCCAGGCCCTTCCAGGATCTCCGGCAGCTTGTGCAGCGTCAGGTTGATCCGGTGGTCGGTAACGCGACCCTGGGGGAAGTTGTAGGTCCGGATGCGCTCGGACCGATCGCCCGACCCGACCATGCTCTTGCGCGCGCCCGCTCGCTCACTGGCCAGCCGCTCGCGCTCCAGCTCGAACAGTCGGGTGCGCAGCACCTTCAAGGCCTTGGCCTTGTTCTTGTGCTGGCTTTTCTCGTCCTGCTGGATCACCACCAGCCCGCTTGGCAGGTGAGTGATCCGGACCGCGCTGTCGGTGGTGTTGACCGACTGGCCGCCGGGACCGGACGAGCGATAGACGTCGATGCGCAGGTCCTTGTCCTCGATCTGGACGTCGACCTCCTCGGCTTCCGGCAGCACCGCCACCGTTGCCGCCGAAGTATGGATGCGCCCGCCGCTTTCGGTCGCCGGCACCCGCTGCACCCGGTGGACGCCGGATTCGAACTTCAGCCGGGCGAACACGCCCACACCGTTGATTGAGGCGACCGCTTCCTTGTAGCCGCCCATTTCACTGGGCGAGCCGCTGATCAGCTCGAACTTCCAACCCTGCTCATCGGCAAACCGCTGGTACATCCGCAGGAGGTCGCCGGCGAAAAGCGCGGCCTCGTCACCGCCGGTTCCGGCCCGCAATTCAAGCATCGCGGCGCGCTCGTCGGCCGAGTCCTTGGGCAGCAGCTGAACGGCGAGCGCCCGCTCGGCGTCGGGCAGCCGGTCCTCGATCAGCTGCAGCTCATCGGCGGCCATGGCGCGAAGTTCCTCGTCACCGTCCCTGGTCATCGCCGCCAGGCTTTCGCGCTCGGCCCGCAGCCGCCGCACCTCGCGCGCCGCTGCGGCAACTGGCTCGACCTGAGCATATTCCTTGCTGAAGCGGACGAACTCGTCGGGCGGCAGGGTGCCAGAGGCCATCGCTTCCGACAATTCCTGCCTCTTGGCCTCGATCTGCGCAATCCGCTCCGAACTGATCTGCATCAGCCGGTCACCGCCGTGTCGATCAGGTCGAGCGCCACTGCCCGCTGTTCGCCGGTGGCGAGATCCTTCACCTGCGCGATGCCGCTCTCGACTTCGGCGTCGCCGAGGATCACGGCATAGGCCGCACCGGACGCCGCCGCGCGCGCCATGCGCTTCTTCATGTTGCCGCGAAAAGCCATGTCGGCGGCGATTCCGCCCCGGCGCAGGCCGGCGAGCAGCTTCACCGCCGCCGCTTCCCCGGCTTCGCCCAGTGGAACCAGCACGGCGGCCGGCGTCTCCGGCTCCGGCTCGTCGATCATCATCGCCAGGCGCTCGATTCCGGCGGCCCAGCCGATCGCTGGCGTAGGCGGCCCGCCCAAGGCCTCGATCAATCCGTCGTAGCGCCCGCCCGCCAGCACCGTGCCCTGCGCGCCTAGCCGGTCGGTCATGAACTCAAACGCGGTGTGGCGGTAGTAATCGAGGCCGCGAACCAGCCGCGGCGCCCGTTTCCAGGCAACCCCGGCGGAGTCGAGCCCGGCCGTCACCGCCGCGAAGAAATCGGCGGCTTCGGGGGTGAGGAAGTTGTCGATCGGCGGCGCTCCGTCGATCACCGGCCAATCCCCATGCGCCTTTGAATCGAGAATGCGCAGCGGATTGCGCTCCAGCCGGTCGCGGCTTTCCTGGCTGAGGTCGGCCTCGTGGGTGCGGAAGTGCTCAAGCAGCGCCTCGCGCCAGCGGCCGCGGGTCTCCGGGTCGCCCAAGGTGTTGAGCTTGAGCACCGCGCCGTCCCCGATGCCGAGTTCGGTAAGTAGCTGGTCGGCGAACAGCAGCACCTCGACGTCAGCTTGCGGTTCGGCCGCTCCCAAAATCTCGGCGTCGAGCTGGTGGAACTGGCGGAAACGGCCCTTCTGCGGTCGCTCGTAGCGGAAGGCGGGACCATGCGTGGCGACCTTCAGCGGCGCGAACTGCTGCCAGCCTTCGCTCAGGTAAGCACGGGCGATGCCGGCCGTGAACTCGGGCCGAAGCGTGATGCTGTCCCCGCCGCGGTCGTCGAAGCTGTACATCTCCTTGGACACGACATCCGTGGTCTCGCCCAGCGAGCGGGCGAACACGGCGGTCGGCTCCAGCACGGGCACTTCCACCCGTCTGAAGCCGAACAGCCGGCGCACCCGTTCAAAGGCGGACAGGACCGCGTGAAAGCGGTCGGCGTCCTCGCCAAGCAGCGATTGCGTGCCGCGAACGGGCTGGGGAGTCAGGATTTGCGCGGCCATCTTGCGCGCGCCCACTAGCGGTTGGGCGCGGCGCTGGCTAGGCATTGGCCATGAGCAATCATCCGCGATCCATCCTCCTCGCTGCGGCGCTGTTCGCCGCTTCACCCGCCCTGGCCCAGCTAGTCGGCAACTCGCAGCCGCAGCCGGTGCCGATCGTCGATTCGATCCCGGCCGCCCGCGACGTGCCTTACCCCGGCACCATGCGGCTGGAAGTCGACGTCACCGACCTGAACCACGGGATCTGGACCGTTCGCCAGACCATCCCTGTGGCACAGGCCGGGCGAATGACCCTGCTGTTGCCGCAATGGCTGCCCGGCAACCACGCGCCGCGCGGGCCGCTGGAGAAGGTGGCTGGCATGACTTTCTCCGCCAACGGGCAGCCGCTGCGCTGGCTGCGCGACCCGGTCGACGTTTACGCCTTCCACCTCGACGTGCCTGCCGGCGTCCGTGAGGTGGAGGCCCGCTTCCAGTTCCTCACCGCGACCGAGCCCAACCAGGGCCGAATTCAGGTCACTCGGGAAATGCTGAACCTGCAGTGGGAGGCCGTTTCGCTTTATCCGGCGGGCTATTTCACGCGCCGGATCCCGATCAGCGCGACGGTCACCTATCCGGCGGGCTTCCGCGCGGCGACCGCGCTTCGTCCGGCCGCGACGGCGAGCAATCGGGTGACCTATGGCACGGTGAGTTACGAAACGCTGCAGGACTCGCCCGTGTTCGCGGGTAAGTATTTCCGGGCCGACGATCTCGGCCAGGGCGTAACCCTCAACACCGTCGCCGACGATCCCAAAGAACTGGCGATTCCCGCGGACGTGTTGGGGAAGCATCGCAACCTGGTGACCCAGGCGGTGCGGCTGTTCGGCGCCCGCCACTTCGATCATTACGACTTCCTGCACGCGGTCAGCGACAAGCTCGGCGGTATCGGGCTGGAGCATCACCGCTCGAGCGAGAACCAGAACGACCCGGGTTACTTCATCGACTGGGCCGGGAGCGTCGGCGACCACAACCTCCTGCCGCACGAGTTCACGCACAGCTGGGACGGCAAGTTCCGCCGCGGCGCCGACCTGTGGACGCCCGACTTCCGTACGCCCATGCGCAATAGCATGCTGTGGGTCTACGAAGGGCAGACGCAGTTCTGGGGGCATGTGCTGGAAGCGCGCTCCGGCATGTCCACCAAGAGTCAGGTGCTGGACAAGCTGGCGGGGATCGCCGCCAGCCTCAACGCCCGGCGCGGCCGCGAGTGGCGGGCGCTGGTCGATACCACCAACGACCCGATCATCTCGGCCCGCCGGCCCAAGGGCTGGGTAAGCTGGCAGCGCAGCGAGGATTATTACAACGAAGGGCTGCTGATCTGGACGGAGGCCGATTCGATCATTCGCCGGGGCACCCGCAACAAGCGCGGCATGGACGATTTCGCCAAGGCGTTCTTCGGCATTCGCGATGGCGACTGGGGCGTCGTGACCTACAATCTCGACGAGGTCGTCGCCACGCTGAACCGGGTCTATCCCTTTGATTGGCGGACGTTCCTGCAGAAGCGGGTGTACGAGCCCTCGTCCGAAGGGGCGCCGCTCGCCGGCTTCACCAACTCGGGTTACAGGCTGGACTATTCGGACACCCCGAACCCGACGCAGGCCGCCGCCATGCGCTCGTCCAAGAGCAACGATCTGAGCTATTCGGCGGGCCTGACGATCGACAAGGATGCCCGGATCACCCAGGTCCTCTGGGGCAGTCCTGCCTTTGCCGCGGGGCTGACCACCGGCCAGACGATCGTGGCTGTGAACGGACGCAGCTATAGCGAAGGTGCGATCAAGACGGCGATCACGGGCGCGAAGGGCGGCACGGCGCCGATTCAGCTGACGGTGAAGCGCGGCGACGAGGTGCGGCAAGTGGCCCTTTCCTGGAACGGCGGGCTTCGCTATCCGCGCTTTACCAAAATCGGCAGTGGGCGCGGCGCCCTCGATATCCTGTTGGAGCCAAAGTGAACCTCGAACTCGTGCCCGTGGGCGACAATCCGCCTGAGTCCATCAACGTCGTCATTGAAGTGCCGATCGGCGGCGAGCCGGTGAAGTATGAGCTGGACAAGAAGTCCGGCGCGATCTTCGTCGATCGAATCCTGCACACGTCGATGCGCTACCCCGCGAACTACGGGTTCGTGCCGCACACGCTGGGCGACGACGGCGATCCGCTGGACTGCTTGGTGGTGGCCCGCTCGCCCTTTTTTCCGGGGTCGGTGGTTCGCGCCCGGCCGATTGCCGTGCTGTTTCTGGAGGACGAGGCCGGCGGCGACGAGAAGCTGCTCGCGGTGCCGGAGGTCAAGACCTCGCCGTATTACACGGACGTGCATGAGGGCGAGCACCTGCCGGCGATCGTGCTGGAGCAGATCAGCCACTTCTTTACTCACTACAAGGACCTGGAGCCCGAGAAGTGGACCCGAGTCGGCCGGTGGGGCGGGCGCGAGGAAGCCATGGACGTGATCCGGGCCGGGCTGGAGCGGGCGCGCAACGTCACTTTCGAGGACGGATCGGCCGGCGAAGGGCGCGACGCCCAGGGTTGAGCGGACGGGCAAGGAGTGGAATGAACGGGGAGGCACTTTCCCGTTCGGAGCTCCACACCTTGTTCAAGCCTGCTATCCTTCTGCTCGCCGGCCTGGCGCTGGCGAGCCCCACCACCATCCTGGCCCAGCCGCTCGGCGCGGCCGAGCAGCAGACCCGCGCTGCGTTGGAGCGAATCCGGCGGATCGATCCGGCGCTCGGGTCGGTGATCGCGGTCGACCCGACTGCCGTCACGCAGGCCCAGCGAGTCGACGCCAGTGGCCTGCGCGGACCGCTGGCCGGCATGCCGATCCTCATCAAGGACAATATCGAAAGCGCGGGACCGCTGCCGACCACCGCCGGCAGCCTGGCGCTGGTCGGCAACGTCACGGGCCGCGATGCGCCGCTGGTGGCGCGGATGCGGGCGGCCGGAATGGTGATCCTGGGCAAGACCAACCTCAGCGAATGGGCCAACATCCGCTCGTCCCATTCCATTTCCGGGTGGAGCGCAGTGGGCGGGCAGACCCGCAACCCGTTCGCGCTCGACCGCAATCCGTGCGGCAGCTCCAGTGGGAGCGGCGCGGCGGTGGCAGCCGGGCTGACGCGGATGGCGATCGGCACGGAAACCGACGGTTCGGTCACCTGCCCGGCGGCGGTCAACGGCATCGTCGGGCTGAAGCCGACGGTTGGCCTGGTCAGCCGGACTCACATCATCCCGATCAGCGAAAGCCAGGACACGGCCGGGCCGATGACCGCCAGCGTGCGGGAAGCGGCCATGCTGCTGACCGTCATCGCCGGCAGCGATCGCGCCGACCGGGCGACCCGCGAGGCCGACGCCCGCAAGCGCGACTATGCCGCCGGCCTGCGCGCCGATGCGCTTCGCGGCAAGCGGATCGGCGTGATGCGTTTTGCCAGTGGGTTTGGCACCGACGAGCCGTTCGAGGCCGCGCTGAGGACGCTCACAGCTCAGGGCGCCACCCTGGTCGAGATCAAGAAGTTCGACGAAGGGCAGATGGGCGCCAACGAGTTCCAGGTGCTGCTGACCGAGCTGAAGGCCGGCCTCAACGATTACCTGAAGGGTAGCCCGGCCAACATCCCGGTGCGCAGCTTGGCCGACGTGATCGCGTTCAACAACGCTCAGGCCGCCCGCGAAATGCCGCTGTTCGGCCAGGAGACCTTCCTGCAGGCGGAGAAGACCAAGGGTCTGAGCGATCCGGCTTATCGCAAGGCGCGGGCGGCGAGCTTCCAGGCAGCCGGACCCAACGGAATCGACCGAATGTTGAAGCAATATGGCGTGGTGGCGCTGGTCGGGCCGACCATGCCGGCGACGTGGAAGATCGACGCGGTCCACGGCGACCAGATCAGCGGCGGGGGAGCGGGCAGCCTGGCCGCGGTTTCCGGTTATCCGCACCTGACCGTGCCGATGGGGTTCGTCCGCGGGCTGCCGGTCGGCCTCAGCTTTATCGGACCCAAGTGGAGCGAGGAGCGGTTGCTGGGCCTGGGCTACTCGTTCGAGCAGGCGCGCGGGCCTCTGCCCGGACCCTTGTTCTTCCGTTCGATCGAGGAAAGCTCAGCGATCCGACCGTTCCTCAAGCGGTAAGGCGAAGGCCGGCGATTGCGGCCACGATGAGCAGGATCAGAAGCACCCGGACGGTGGTGGTCGGCTCACCGAAGAAGGCCATTCCCACGACCACTGTGCCGACCGCCCCGATCCCGCCCCACACGGCGTAGGCCGTGCCCATCGGGATCGTCCGGGCGGCATATTCGAGCAGGCCCATCGACAAGCTGACGCTGACCAGGAATGCCAGCGTCCAGGGCAGGTTGCGGAAACCTTCGACGAACCGCAGCGAGGTAGTGAAGCCGACTTCGCACAGGCCGCCGATTATCAGCAGGAGCCAGGCCATCAGATTGCTCCTTCAACGATCGGCGACACGTGCCGGGGACGGCGGGCGGCGAGCAGGCATCCAGCGACGATCAACCCGGCCCCGGTCAAAGTGGTCGGGCGCAGCGCCTCCCCGTAGCTGATCGCACCGAGCAGCACCGCCCACAGGAAGGCGCTATACTCGATCGGCACCAGCGCCTGGGCTTCCGACCGGCCATAGGCCCAGCTGAGCAGGAACAGCGAGCAGACCGCCAGGGTGGCGGCAAGCGCGGTCAGCAGCCATTGGCCGCCCGCCGGGGTGGCGGGAAGATCGGGCCAGACCAGAATGGCGATCGGCAGGAAGGCGAGTAGCCAGGCACCGGAGAGCAACGACTGAAAGAAGCTGACCTCCGCCGGGGTGGCGACCAGCGCCTGTTGTCGCATCAGGATCAGGTTCCAGGCGTAGAGCACCGCCGAGCCCAGGATCGCGAGCACGCCGGCCACCTGCCGCTCGCCGCCGTCACCGAGCCGTGCGGCCAGCAGCACCAGCATTCCGGTCAGCCCGAGCAGCGATGCCAGGATGGCCTCGCGCGCGATCCGCTCGCCCAGCAGCGCGGCGGCAAGGTACAGCGCGATCAGCGGCGCGACAAAGGACAGGGAGATCGCCTCGGCCATGGGCAGCCGGGCAAGGCCGAAGAACCAGGCCACCGCCATCACCGCGCCAACCCCGCCACGCAGGACGTGGAACCGAAAGGCGGCACGACTCGGCCAGGCGTCGCGCGACAGGAGGTAGACCGGCGCCGAGCACAGCACCGCGAACGCCTGTCGCCACAGCATGGCCGAGTAAGCGCCCAGCGCCAGCGCCAGTCCCTTCATCGCCGCGTCCATGCCGGCGAACAGCGCCACGCCCAGCCCGGCGGCGGCAAACGGCAGAAGGTGGGGGCGGCGGTGCATGGGTGCGCGCTTAGACGAAAGGAACCGGCTAGCGCAGCACCATCTTGTGGCCCTTGATCGAGACGTCGTCGATCTGGCTGAGAAAGGCCTGGCCGAGCAGGGACACTTCGGCATGCTCGATCACCACGGCGCCCATGTTGCGCTCGACGTGCCGCCCTAGGGCGACTTCATCGAGGTTCACCGGCTGGCCGCGAATGCTGCCCGAAGCGCCGCGGCCGATCACGTCAAAGGTGGCAGAGGAAAAGGTGATGCCGGCGCGCTCGGCGTCACGCTCGGATAGAGCGATGCCGGTCGCGCCGGTGTCGACCAAGAGATGGACGGGCACGCCGTTGACCTTGACATCGGCGTAGAAGTGGCCGTCGAACGCTCGGGTCAGGGTCACCTCCTCGGCCCCGGTGGTGGTGCCGGTGCCGCCCCAGCCGGAGGTGGTGGCGGAGGCTCCGTCGACCACCTGAACCCTGTTGCCTTCGTCACTACCGGCGCCCCCGGCCGGCATCACGGCGCCGATCATGGTCGCGACGAACAGGATGGTGATGGCGGGGCGAAGCATCGCCGCCGGTTATGGCAGCGAAGATTTACGAACTGCTGAACTATTCGGCGGCGTCGAGCACCAGCGGCTGGGCGGCCTCGATCTCCGCCGCCTTGGCCTCGACCAGGCGAACGATGTGGTCGATCATGCCTTCGTCCTGCACATGGTGGTCGGTGACGCCCGACAGGTAGACCATGTGCCGGCCATTGCCGCCGCCAGTGATGCCGATGTCGGTCTCGCGCGCTTCGCCGGGTCCGTTGACCACGCAGCCGAGGACCGACAGCGACATGGGAGTGCGGATGTGCTGCAACCGCTCCTCCAACCGCTCGACGGTGCGGATGACGTCGAAGCCCTGCCGGGCGCAGCTGGGGCAGGAGACCACCCGGACGCCACGGTTGCGGATGCCGAGGCTCTTGAGGATCTCGTAGCCGACCCGCACTTCTTCCTCGGGCTCGGCCGAGAGCGACACGCGGATGGTGTCGCCAACGCCGCTCCAAAGCAGCATGCCGAGGCCAATCGAGCTTTTCACCGTGCCGCCGATCAGGCCGCCGGCTTCGGTAATGCCCAGATGCAACGGGCAGTCGAGCTCGCCCGCGAGCTGGTTGTAGGCGGCGACGGCCAGGAACACGTCGGAGGCCTTCACGCTGATCTTGTATTCGCGAAAGTCGTGGTCCTCGAGCAGGCGGACGTGGTCCATCGCGCTTTCGACCAGCGCGTCGGGGCAGGGCTCGCCGTACTTCTCGAGCAGGTGCCGCTCGAGACTGCCGGCATTGACGCCGATGCGGATGGAGCAGCCGTTGGCCTTGGCCGCGCGGACCACCTCGGCAACCCGTTCGGGCGAGCCGATGTTGCCTGGGTTGATGCGCAGGCAGGCGGCGCCGGCGTCGGCCGCTTCGAGCGCGCGGCGGTAGTGGAAGTGGATGTCGGCGACGATTGGGACCTCGGCGGCCCGGACGATCTCACGCAAGGCGGCGGTGCTGTCGGCGTCCGGGCAGGAGACGCGGATGATGTCGACTCCCGCTTCCTCGCAGCGGCGGATCTGGGCGATGGTTGCGCTCGCGTCCGACGTCGGTGTGTTGGTCATGGTCTGGACGGTGATCGGCGCATCGCCGCCGACCGGCACGGCGCCGACCATGATCTGGCGGGACGGACGGCGGTCGATGGAACGCCAGGGGCGGAGTGCGGACATCGCCGCGATATAGCGGAGGGGGGTGACAGAACCAAGGCAAGGCCGGTGACGAATTGTCGCTGGGGTGAGCGTCGGCTAGGGCAGGCGTTGTGCCGATCATCCGCTTACTCTTCGCGCTGTGTGCGCTCGTCGCCGCAGTTCCCGCTTCCGCTTACTGGGAATTTGGGCATCAGACCGTCGCCGCGATCGCGTGGGAATCGGTCAAGCCCGAGACCCGGCGGCAGATCGGGGGGTTGCTGCGGCAAGGAGCACGGCTGGAGACGCCGACCTGCCCCGTCCGCACGCTGGAGCAGGCCAGCGTGTGGGCGGACTGCATCAAGCCGCTGGGCGACCGGTTCAGCTACCAGTCGAGCTGGCACTACCAGAACGTCAACGTGTGCCAGCCGTTCAGCCTCAAGGCGGCCTGCAAGGACGGCAATTGCGTATCCGCGCAGATCGAGCGCAACGCCCGGCTGCTGGCCGACAAGAGCCTGCCGGTGCGCGACCGGGTGATGGCGCTGGCCTACCTGACCCACTTCGTCGGTGACCTGGCGCAGCCGATGCACGCCGGCGACCGCGGCGATCTGGGCGGCAACCAGGTAGCGGCCAACTATGGCGCGATCGGCGGGCGGACCAACCTCCATTCGATCTGGGACGGGTGGCTGCCCGAGCGGGCGATCACCACCGGCGTGGCGGCGCGAGGCGGCGGGGCCAACAACCTGTCCCTGCCGCAGCGGGCCCGCGAGCTGATCGCCGAAATACCGGCCGGGGAGCGCAGTGCGGTGGCCGGCGGCACGGTCGAGGACTGGAGCCGCGAAGGATGGGAGAATGCGCGAACCCTGGCCTACGCCTCGCTGATCGGCGATCCGTGCGGGCCGTTGCCGAAGCAGCGGCCGACGCTGACCGAGGCCAAGGTGCAGGAACTAATCGCGCCGGTGCGGCGGCAGGTGACAGCCGGCGGGCTGCGGCTGGCGCGGCTGCTCGACGAGGCGCTGCTGGAGGGCAAGGCGCCGCAGCCGCCCAAGCGCGGCAGCTAGTCCTCGCGGCCCGAGCGCCAGCGTCAGCCGCCGCGGGTGGTCTTCTTGCAGATCAGCATGAACGCAGCCGTGAGCGTCACGACCAGGCTGAGGTACGCGATCAGCGAGCGCTCGGCCAATGGCGTCAACGCCAGCACCAGGACAAGATAGCCGATCAGCAAGGCCCAGCCCTGCCAGGCGATCGGCAGCCCGGAGCCGTAACCGTACCGCTTGGGTGCAAACCATTCGGGACCGTCGCTCATTCGCTCCTCTCCTTGGGTGGGCGGCCGCGCTTGACCGGTTGGGGCGGGTCGAGGCGCACTCCGCGGGCCTTGAGCGCTTCGCGGATCAGCATCTCGGCCTCGGCATTTGCCGAGCGCAAATTGGCCGTGGCGCAGCGCTCCACCGCGGCCCACAGGGCCGGGTCGATCCGCAGCGGAAAGGCCTTGCGCTCGGGCACGGACGCTTACTGGTACAGGGTGCCGGTGTTGACCACGGGCTGGGTGTCGCGCTCGCCGCACAGCACGACCATCAGGTTGGAGACCATGGCCGCGCGGCGCTCGTCGTCCAGCTCGACCACGTTCTTCGCGGACAGTTGCTCCAGCGCCAGCTCGACCATGCCGACCGCGCCCTCGACCAGCGTCTTGCGGGCGGCGACCACAGCCTGCGCCTGCTGGCGGCGAAGCATCGCGCCGGCGATTTCCTGGGCGTAGGCCAGGTGGGTGAAGCCGCATTCGTCGACGCTGATGCCGGCGACGGCCAGCCGCGCGTTCAGTTCCTGGCGGAGCTCGACCCCGACCTCGTCGTGGTTGCCGCGCAGCGTGACTTCCAGGTGCTCGAAGTCGTCATAAGGATAACGCGAGCCGATGGTGCGGATGGCGGCTTCGACCTGGACGGTCACGAAGGCCTTGTAGTCGTCGACGTCGAACAGGGCCTGGGCGGTGTCCACCACGCGCCACACGATTTGGGCCGCAATCTCGATCGGGTTGCCGCGCAGGTCGTTGACCTTGATCTTATCCGAGATGAAATTGTTGGAGCGGACCGACACCTTGCGCCGCATCTCCCACGGCAGCACCCAGCGCAGGCCGGTGGCGCGGTCGGTGCCGCGATACTCGCCGAACAGGGTGATGGCGGCGGCCTGGTTCGGCTGCAGCATGTAGAAGCCGGTCAGAATGACGATCAGCACCACCGGCGCGATCGCTGTAGCGGCCACGGTCAGCGGGTTGACCCGATCGTTCGCCAGATTGGCGATGCCATAGACCTGCACGGCAACCGCGAGCACCAGCAACAGCAGCAGCAGGTAGCCGCTGAAGGTCGCTGCCCGCCGTTCCCGGCTGGAGTTGAGGTGAGTGAGTGCCTGTTCGGTCATCGGTGCCTCCTTATGATATCACTTTTATATCCTAGGACCGCGTTGCGCAAGCGGGAGGCGCCGCCTAGGGCCGAAGCATGACGAACTGGCAGCTGGTGATTCACGGCGGGTGCGGAGAGATGCGCCTGTCCCCGGAGGAAGAGCAGGCGGGACTTGGCGGCCTGAGCGCGGCGTTGGAGGCCGGGTCGGCGGTGCTGCGCGGCGGCGGACCCTCGCTCGACGCGGTGGAGGCGGCCGCGCGGGTGCTGGAGGACGATCCGGCGTTCAACTCCGGCCGGGGCAGCGTCCTTACTCACGATGGACGGATCGAACTGGACGCCGCCATCATGGACGGCCGCACGCGCGCTGCCGGCGCGGTCGCCGGAGTGCAGACGGTCCGCTCGCCGGTCCGGGCCGCCCGGGCGGTCATGGAGCACAGCCCCCACGTCCTGCTGAGCTTCGGCGGCGCGGAGGAGTTCGCCCGCGAACAGGGGCTGGAGACGGCCGACCCGAGCTGGTTCGAAATGCCGACGCGGCGGGCACAACTGGAGCGGGTGCTGGCCAGCGGCGGCGGGTTCGACGCCGACGTGAAGTTCGGCACGATCGGCGCGGTCGCGGTGGATTCGGCCGGCCATGTCGCGGCTGCCACCTCCACCGGCGGGCTGACCGCCAAGCGGTGGGGCCGGATCGGCGATTCGCCGCTGATCGGGGCCGGAACCTACGCCGACGACCGCAGCTGCGCGGTCAGCGCCACCGGATCGGGCGAGTATTTCATCCGCACCGCCGCCGCCCACGAGGTCGGCGCCCGGATGCGGCTGCTGGGCGTATCGCTGCAAGCGGCCCTCGACACCGTGCTGGGCGAAATCAGCTCGCTTGGCGGCACCGGCGGGCTGATCGCCGTGTCGCCGCTGGGCGAAGCGGCGTGGGGCTTCACCACCCGCGGCATGTTCCGGGGTCGGGCGAGCGCGGCCGGCAGCGCAGTGGCGGTGCATGCGGCTTGATGTCGCCACGGCGGCCGACCTGCCCGAAGTGCATCGGCTGGTGGAGGCCGCCTATCGCGGCGACAGCGCCCGGGCGGGCTGGACCCACGAAGCCGACCTGGTCGGCGGCGTCCGGACCGACACTGACGAGCTCCAGGTCATGCTCGACAGTCCCACCCAGCACTTGCTGGTCGGACGCGAGGACAATTCCATCGCCGGCTGCGTGGCGTTGACGGACAAGGACGATGGGCTGGTCTACCTCGGCATGTTCACCGTGGCGACTTCCCGGCAAGCGGGCGGGCTCGGCCGGCGGCTGCTCGTGGCGGCGGAAGGTCATGCGCGTGAGCAGCACGGCGCGGAGCGGATCGAGATGCAGGTGATCCGCCAGCGCGAGGAGCTGATCGCCTGGTACGAGCGCCGCGGCTACCGGCGCACCGGCGAGGCCCGGCCCTTCCCGTACGATGAGCCGCGCTACACCCCGCTGCGCCCGGACCTGGAATTCGTCGTCCTGGAGAAGAGGCTTTAGGTAACCATCGCTCGCATGGTATCGATCCGGTCGGCCTCATGCGCCGGCTTGTCGGTGCGGATTCGGCTGATCCGGGGAAAGCGCATCGCCAGGCCCGAGCGGTGACGTTTGCTGAGGTGGACCGAGTCGAATGCCACCTCCAGCACCAAGGTCTTGTCTACCTCGCGCACGGGCCCGAAGCGCTGCACCGTGTTCTGCCGGACGAAGCGGTCGAGCCAGCGCAGTTCCTCATCGGTGATGCCCATATAGGCCTTGCCTACCGGCAGCAGCTCGCCGTCTTCGGCCCAGCAGCCGAAAGTGAAGTCCGAATAATAGGACGATCGTTTGCCCGAGCCGCGCTGGGCGTACATCACCACGCAATCGGCGGTCAGCGGATCGCGCTTCCACTTGTACCACAGGCCGACCCGCCGCCCGGCGACATAGGGCGAGTCGCGGCGCTTCAGCATCATCCCCTCGATTGCCGCATCGCGGGCACCGGAGCGAACCTCGCGCAGCTCGGCGAAGCTGGCGGCTTCGATCAGCTGCGAGAGGTCGAAGCGGTCGGGGTCGAGCTGGGGCATGAACGCCTCGAGGCGGGCGCGGCGTTCCTGCCATGGCAGGGCGCGCAGGTCGTCGGCGCCGTCGTAGAGCATGTCGTACAGACGGACGAACGCCGGATAGTCCTCCTGCGTACGGGCGCTGACCAGCTTGCGACCGAGTCGCTGCTGCAGGGCGTTGAAGCTGGCCGCCGCACCGCCATGCTCGTCCGCGCCCTGCCCCGCACCCCGGACCAGCAGCTCGCCGTCGAGCACGGCGGCTTGCGTGAAAGCGGCGGCAACGTCCGGGAAGCTGCGGGTAATGTCGTCACCAGTGCGGCTGTAAAGCCGTGTCTCCCCGCCCGCTCGCACCAGCTGGACGCGGATGCCGTCCCACTTCCACTCGGCGGCATAGTCGGCGAGGTCGACCTTGCCCTCTTCCAGCGGGTGGGCGAGCATGAAGGGCCGAAAGACTGGGATATCGGTCGCCCGGGGCTGCTCGGCCCGGCCCTCACCCCAGGCGAACAGCTCGGGGTAAGGCGGGGCCAGCCCGTGCCAGACTTCCTCGACGCCCTCGACGTCGACTTCGAACGCATCGGCGAACGCCTGCTTGGCATTGCGCGCATTGATCCCAACCCGCAGTTCGCCGGTCGCCAGCTTGAGCAGCGCGAAGCGGCCAGAAGAGTCGAGATGATCCAGCATGCGGGCGAGTTCGGCAGGAGCATCGGAGCGGCTGACAGCCCGCAGCCGGATCACCGCGTCGGCCAGTCCGACCGTGCCGTCGTCGATCTCCGGATGCTCGCGGTCAGGGACCGGCCACAGCAGGGCGACGGTTTCCGCCAGGTCGCCGACGTAATTATGGCTCATCCGCAGCAGCAGCGGGTCGACCCGGCTTTCGGCCAAGCCGCGGATCACCGCCGCCTTTACCGCCGGGATGTCGAGCGACTCGGTCAGCGCCGCCAGGGCATAGCCGCGGTCGGGATCGGGGGTGCGGCGAAGATAGTCGCCGATCAGCTTCAGCTTGGCATTGCGGCTGCGGGTGTAGACGAGCGCGTCGAGCAGCTGGGAAAAGGCGCGCATGGCGGCTCAATGCATGAGACGCGAAGCGGCTCCGTAACGACCCGACTACCCCGAGGCCGTGGGGTTAGGGTCAGTGCAGGCGGGTGGCGATCGCGGCCAGGATGGTTTGGCGGTCGGTCGGAGCGGCAGCCAGGGCGTCGTCGAAGTGGCTCAGCGCTTCCGCCACCGCCACCCGTCAACCGGGCAAGAGGGCGAGTTGGGCCGAGTGGCGGGCCAGGCCCTCGGCGGCGCACAGGCCGGCGCGGTCGGCCGCGTCGCGGACGGCGTCGAGGCGGGCGTGAATGTCGAGCGGGCTCAGGCGCTCGACCCGGTGGTGGATGTCGGCGATGCGGGCCTTGAGATCGTTCCGAAGTTCTTCGAGCGAGTCGCGCATCAGGGTTCACTCCGCGGTTGCGGGGCCATTGTTGACGCGTGCGGTTAAGGCTTGGCTAAAGCGGTGTGACGGTTCGGCATCGGGGCGCCGCCTTCTTGACAGCGGGGAGGCCAGGCGGCATGGGGCGCGAGAGTTGCGGGCGGCGTTTCGGCGCCGCTCTTTTCGTTTCACGCATACTTTCCGTTGCAAGAACATTGGGACCGACACGATGGCCAAGCCGGCAACCGTCAAGATCAAGCTCGTCAGCACGGCCGATACCGGCTTCTTCTACGTGACCAAGAAGAATCCGCGCAACCAGACGGAGAAGATGAGCTTCCGCAAGTACGACCCGGTTGCGCGCAAGCACGTCGAGTTCAAGGAAGCCAAGATCAAGTAAGCCGCAATCTCGCGGACCTCGCCAATCAGACAAGAGGCGCTGGAGCTAGGCTCCGGCGCCTCTTGTCTTATGCGGCGCTTCGCTTGTCAGGATACCGGCTCGCCCTTCCGCAGGAGGGCGCTCACCTCCTCGACGAAGCGGACCACCGAGATCGGCTTCGATACATAGGCCTGGGCACCAGCCGCGCGCACCCGGTCCTCGTCGCCAGCACCGGCGTAAGCGGTAACCGCCATGATCGGCACCTCTCTGAGGGCCTGATCCTCCCGGAAGTCGTGGATCAGCTCCATTCCGTTGACGTGCGGCAACTGGATGTCGGTGATGATGAGTTCCGGTGCGAAGGACCGGGCCCGATCAAGCGCCTGTCGGCTGTCGGTAACGGCACTCGGTTCATGCCCATGCGCCGCGAGCAAGTCGCAGAACAGCTTGATGTTGAGGGCATTGTCCTCGACAACCAGGATTCTGGCCACGGTGTTTAAGCTCCTCAACATGTCACGCAAATCATCGAAGCGATGATCAAGAAACCCACAAAACCCGCCGATCCCACGATTGTTGCGCTGCAAGCGCTGGCTGTCGCTCTACGGGACGATCAGCGGGCCCAACGGTTGTTGGAACTGACCGGCTTGACGAGTGATGAACTGCGCGCCCGGGCGACCGAGCCGGCGATGCTGGCCGCGGTGCTGAGCTTCCTGGAAGCGCATGAGCCCGACCTGGTCGCGGTCGCGGATGAGCTGGAAGTGAGCCCGCAGGAACTGGTCGCCGCCCGAAGCGCTCTCGAGGCATGACCCTTCCCCAAGCCCGGGACAGGCCCCGGCCCCTGCTCGTCACCGATTGTGACGAAGTCCTGCTGCACATGGTATCCCACTTCTCCGATTGGCTGGACGAGGCGCACGCGATCGCCTTCCGCCCGGAGGAAGGCGACATGGCGGGCGCGCTCAAGTTCAAGACGACCGGCGAACGGGTGCCGACCGACCGGGTGTGGGACTATCTCGGCGGCTTTTTCCACACCGAGATGCATCGGCAGACGCTGGTTCCCGGAGCGCTTGATGCGCTGGGGGCGATCGGCGAGGTGGCGGACATTGTGATCCTGACCAACCTGGGCGACGAGGCGCATGGCTGGCGGGTCGAGCAACTGGCCGGCCACGGCATCCATCACGAGGTGGTGTGCAATCGCGGCGGCAAGGGCGAGCCGCTGAAGCGGCTGGTGGAACGGCACGGGGCGCCGCGCAGCGTCTTCGTGGACGACCTGGCCGTGCATCATGCGTCCGTCGCCAAGCACAGCCCGGAGACCTTCCGGCTGCACATGGTGGCCGAGCCAAAGCTGGCGGCGGTGACGCAGGCCGCGCCGGCAGCCCACGCCCGAATCGATGAGTGGCCGGCCGCCACCCAATGGATCCTCGACCACCTGAAGGACGCCGCATGACCAAGACCGTTCTCATCACCGGCGCCACCGCCGGCATCGGCGCCGCCGCCGCCCGGCTGTTCGGGGGGCGCGGCTGGCGGGTGGTCGGCACCGGGCGGCGCGGCGACCGGCTGCGGGCCATGGCGGAGGAGCTCGGCGACAAGTTCCTGCCCCTGGAACTCGACATGCGGGACACCGCCGCGCTGCGGCAGCTCGACCGGCTGGCGGGCGAGTGGGACGGGCTGGACCTGTTGGTCAACAATGCCGGGCTGGCACCGGCGGCGGACCCGCTGCACGAGCAGAGCTGGGACCGGCTGGACCAGGTGATTGCTACCAATATCACCGGACTGGTCGCATTGACGCAGGCGCTGCTTCCCAAGCTGATTGAGCGGCAGGGCGGAATCATCAACCTGTCGTCGGTGGCCGCGACCTACCCCTATCGCGGCGGGGCAGTGTACGGCGGGACCAAGGCGTTCGTGCGCCAGTTCAGCCTCGATCTGCGCTGCGACCTGGCCGGCACGGGCGTGCGGGTGAGCTCGATCGAACCCGGCATGGCGGAGACCGAGTTCACGGTGGTCCGCAACGGCGGCGACCAGGCGGCGAGCGACGCATTGTACGCGGGACTTGACCCGATGACGCCGGACGACCTGGCCGAGACGATCTGGTGGATCGCAACCCAGCCGCCGCATCTCAACGTCAACGCCATCGAGCTGATGCCGACCCGGCAGAGCTGGGCCGGGTTTGCGATGACCCGAGAGGGTTGATTCGAGCGGGCGCGGCTGCTTGAGGGGAAGGCATGTCCATCGATGCACGCCTTGCCGAACTCGGCATCACCCTTCCGCAGCCGGCCGCGCCGGTCGCTTCCTACGTTCCCGCGGTCGAGGCCAATGGCCTGCTGCACATTTCCGGGCAGATCAGCTTCGCCGAGGACGGCAGCTTGATCACCGGGCGGCTGGGCGAGAATGTCGATCTTGCCGCTGGCCAGGCCGCCGCGCGGCAGTGCGGCCTGATGCTGCTGGCGCAGATCAAGGGGGCGCTAGGGTCGCTCGACCGGGTTGAGCGGATCGTCAAGCTGGGCGTGTTCGTGAACTCGGCCGGCAGCTTCACCGACCAGCCCAAGGTCGCCAACGGCGCGTCCGACCTGATGCAGGAAGTGTTCGGGGAGGCGGGTCGCCATGCCCGCTCCGCCGTTGGAGTGCCGGTGCTGCCGCTGGGCGTCGCCGTTGAGGTGGATGCGGTCGTCCAGGTCCGCGCCTGACCCGCTGAACCCGGGTCGCAGCGGCTTCGCGCATCGCGGGCTGCACGGGCCGGGCGTTCCCGAGAATAGCCTTGCTGCCGCAGGAGCGGCGGTCGCCGCTAGCGCGGGGATCGAGTGCGACGTCCGGCTCAGCGCCGACGGCGTGCCGATGGTGGTTCATGATGCCGACCTCGCGCGGTTGTGCGGCGTCGAGGGCGCCACGGCCGAGCTGACGGCGGCCGAGTTGGAGCGGCTCAACCTGCTTGGAACGGCGGAGGCTGTGCCATCGCTGGCGCGGTGGCTTGCGGTTGTGCCGGCGGAAACGCCGATGCTGATCGAACTCAAGGCGACCGACCAGCGGGGAACGGCGGCGCTGTGCTCGGGTGTGCAGGCGCTGCTGGGAACGGAGCGGCCGCGCACGGCGGTGATGAGCTTCGCGCCAGCCGTGTCGGGCTGGTTCGCCGTGCAGGCGCCGGACCGGCGCCGCGGGCTGGTGGTGGACGGGCGCTGGCCCGCGGCCTTGCGCGCGGCGACCGTGGCCACCGCCGGGCCACAATTCGTGGCCGTGGACAAGGCCCTGCTGAACGACCCGTGGACGGTCGCCATGCGCGAGCGGATGCCGGTGTACAGCTGGACGATTCGGTCGCGGGGCGAGCTCAAGCAGGTGGCGAAGTGCGCCGACGCTCCTATCTGGGAGGGCGATGGCCGACCGTGAGTCCGTAACCGCCCGAAGCGCGTCCTCGATCGGGAGCATCGACCAGCCGCTGTGGGACGGGCTGGCCGGCGACGATCCGTTTTTGGAGCATGCGTTCCTGGCCGCGCTGGAGGAATCGGGCAGCGTCGGCGGGCGGACCGGCTGGTCGCCGCTGCCGATCCTGGTCGAGGAGGACGGGCGCACGATCGCTGCCGCCCCGGCCTACCTCAAGAGCCATAGCCAGGGCGAATACGTGTTCGACCATGGCTGGGCGGACGCCTGGCAGCGAGCGGGTGGCAGATATTATCCCAAGCTGCAGGTGGCGGTGCCGTTCACGCC
>Ga0210040_10002216_pt1 | contig 27731 bp, 25 predicted proteins | sample CryGeyCG12114_NA_FD_185462 | JGI IMG/M metagenome (GOLD analysis project Ga0210040, IMG submission 185462) | Groundwater microbial communities from aquifer - Crystal Geyser CG19_WC_8/21/14_NA (SPAdes) (version 2) | ecosystem: Environmental > Aquatic > Deep subsurface > Groundwater | place: USA... | reverse complement strand
GGAGCCAGTGGCCCCGGCGCCCCTGGCTCCCGACCTCCTGGCCCCCGCCCCGTCCCGCGCCTCCGAGCGCGCCCCCTCCCGCCGCCTCCGGGCCGCCCTGGTGACCGCGCCGGCCCTGGCGATCGCCGCGGGCGCGCTCGCGGTGGGGACCGGCGCGCCGGCCCCGGCGCTCGCCACGACCTCCGCCACCACCACCACCTCCGGCACCTCGGCCTCCGCCGGCGCCACGACGGCCGTGCCCGCCGCCGCGACGGTCCTGGCGTGCCCGGGGCCGCCGAGCGCGGTGGCCGGGCGGGTCGCCGGCCCCGAGCACGCCGCGGTCGGCCTGGTGCTGCAGCGCGACGGCGGCGCGGCGCCCGCGCTGGGCGCCGCGGAGCTCCTCACCGCCGCCGCCCGCGCCCAGCAGGGCGGGCCCTCGGCGCCCCGCCCGGCGGAGCTCGCGGGCCGCGTGGCGCGCGTCGTCGTCCCCGGGGACGGCCCGGGTGCGCTGGTGGCCGAGCCGGTCGACGCAGCGGCGCCCGTGGTGGCCGGCGCCAGCTCGGCCGTCGCCGGGTCGGGCGACCTGGCGGGCCTGTCCGCCGCGGCGTGCGTCGCCCCCGCCGACCAGCTCTGGCTCGTCGGCGGGACCACCGGCCCCGGGCGCTCGGTGCGCCTGGTCCTGGCCAACCCCGGCAGCACGGCCGTGACCGTCGACACCACCGTGCTGACCGGCGCGGGCGCCGAGGCGCCGACGGGCCTGCAGGGCCTCTCGCTGGCCCCCGGCGAGCAGCGCGCGGTGCTCCTGGAGGGCGTCGTCAGCGCGCCCGGAGCCCTGGCGGTGCACGTGAGCGCCTCCGGCGGCGCTGTCGCGGGCTGGCTGCAGGAGCAGGTGCTGCGCGGCCTGGTGCCCGGCGGCACCGACGTCGTCGTCCCGGGCGCCGGGCCCGCCGACCACCTCCTGGTCCCCGCGGTCGGGGCGCCCGCCGACGGCGCTGCACCCGTGCTGCGCCTGGCCGCACCCGGCCCCGACCCGGTGATCGCCCGGTTCGCCGTCCTGGGCCCCGACGGCGCGCAGGTGCTGGCGGGCGTGCCGGCCGCGGTGAGCGTCCCGGCCGGGAGCGTCGTCGACGTCCCGCTCCCGGGCCTGCCCGCCCGCGAGGTGGGTCTGGTGGTGGACGCCGACGCGCCCGTCCTGGCGGCGGCCGTCACCGACACCGCGCCGCCGGCCGGGGGTGCGGGCGACCTCGCGTGGACGGCGTCCGCCGCGCCGCTGCAGGAGGCCGCGCTCGTGGCGCTGCCGGCCGACGCCGGCGACACCCCGCTGCCGCGCGCCCGCTTGGTGCTGAGCGCCCCGCCCGCCGCGACCGGCTCGGGAGGGTCGGGCGGCGAGAGCTCGGTGGAGGTGTCGGTGCTGGACGCCGACGGCGCCGCCTCGCCCGTGCGGACCCTCGTGGTGGCCCCCGGCGCGACCACGGGCGTGGACGTCGCCGAGCTGGCCGGAGCGGCCCGCGGCCCGCTGCAGGGGCTGCTCCTCACCCCGGTCTCGGGCCCGCCCCTGGTGGCGGCCGTGCGGCTCGGCCTGCCGGCCCCCGTGGCCGGGGGCCAGGGCGGGGACCTGGTCGCCGTCCTCCCGGTGGCGGCCCCGCCCGTGGGGGCGACCGAGGTGCGGGTCGGCCTCGTCGGGGCGCTCTAGGCCCGCTGAGCGCCGGTCAGTCGTCGGTGCCGCGGTAGCGCGGGTCGACCTGCTCGGGCGGGACGCCCAGGGCCGAGGCGACCTGCTCCACCACCACCTCGTGGACGAGGTCGGCGAGGTCGGCCTCGTCGGCGCCGCGCGTCTCCAGCGGCCGCCGGTAGAGCACGACGCGGGGCTGGCGGCCCCGGGCCGCGGGGAAGAAGCGCCCCAGCGCCACCTCCGAGCGCTCCCACGCGGAGGGGTCGCCCGGCGGCACGTCCTCGACCGCGAACTCGATGCTCGCCAGCTGCTCGCCCCAGCGCGGCTCCAGCGACTCCACGGCGTCCAGGACGACGTCGTCGAAGCGCTCGGCGCGGGTGCGGGCGCCCGGCAGCGCGGCGGGCAGCAGGGGGCCGCGCGGGCCGCGGCCGTGCCGGTCGCGGCGGCGCCGGGGCGACGGAACGGGCCCGCGGTCGGGGCCCGGTCGGGGGGCCGGGGAGCTGGGCACGAGGAGGAGGGTAGGCGTCCGGCGCGCCGACGGCGGCGCCGTTCCTGGGGGGAACGGCGGACGGCGCGTGCGCGAAGGGGTACCGTCCCGTTCCGTGGCTTCGCGACGGTGCAGCAGGAGCGGGTGCAGCGCGCCGGCGATCGCGACCCTGACGTACGTGTACGCCGACTCGACGGCGGTGCTGGGGCCGCTGGCGACCTCGGCCGAGCCGCACACCTACGACCTGTGCTCGGCCCACGCCGAGCGCCTCACCGCCCCGCGGGGCTGGGAGGTCGTGCGGCTGCAGCCCGAGGCCTACGAGCACCGGCAGAGCCACGACGACCTGCTGGCCCTGGCCGACGCGGTGCGCGAGGCGGCCCGTCCCGTGCCGGAGGCCGCTCCCGTGGAGCAGGGCCCGCCTCCGGGCGGTCGGCGCGGGCACCTGCGCGTGCTGCGCGACGCCCCGCAGGACTGACCCGCGCCTGAGCGGCGCTCCCGGGCCCAGGTCGTGGTCGGACCGGGCTCAGCCCTGGCGGCGCGTGTGCGCGAGCACGTCCGTGATGGTCAGCTCGCCGTCCGCGGAGTCCCAGCGCCGGTGCTCGCACCGGCGGCAGGAGGAGAAGCGCACGGCCGTGCCGTCGGTGAGCGTCAGCGCGAGGCTGGTGACCTGCTCGCCACCGCACGACGGGCACGCCTCGGGGCCGTCGGCCGGGCGCTGGGTGAGGGAGCCCAGCGGCGCGGCCTCCGCGGCGGGCCGCCGGCGGCTGCGGCGGGGCGCCTGGCGCGGCGCAGGGACCGTCGCGGTGCCGGTCGAGGTGCGGGTCGAGGCGTCGGTCGCGAGCGCGGTCGCCGGGGCCTCGAGCGGCGCAGCGGTGGTGGTGCGGGGCATGGGTCCTCCACGGGCGTGGCGGGCGAGGGGTCGCCGTCCAGCGGGCTCATCGGCCGGTGCGGGCGCCAGTTGAGCCGTTCGGGGGACCCGCGCCGGGTGCACCGCGACCGCGGTGTCCCTCCGCGTGGCTACGCTCGCCGGATGCGCGACACCCCGCTGGACCTGACGACCATCATCAAGGCCTACGACGTCCGCGGCCTGTCGCCGGAGCAGCTCGACACCACCGTGGCGCACGCGCTGGGCGCGGCGGCCGCCGAGGTCCTCGGCGTCGCCACGGGCGGAGGCCGGATGGTGATCGGCCACGACATGCGCCCCACCTCCCCGGAGCTGGTCGACGCCTTCGCGCGCGGCGTCACCGACCGCGGCGGCGACGTGCTCGTGATCGGCCTGTGCTCCACCGACGGCCTGTACTTCGCCAGCGGCTCCCTGGACGCCCCGGGCGCGATGTTCACCGCGAGCCACAACCCCGCGGCCTACAACGGCATCAAGCTGTGCCGCGCCGGGGCCAAGCCGGTCGGCGCCGACACCGGCCTGGTGGCCGTGCGCGAGCTCGCGCAGTCCTACCTCGACCCGGCCACCGACGGCGTCCCCACCGCGCCCGAGCCGGGCACCCGCAGCGACCGCGACCTGCTGGGCGAGTACGCCGCGCACCTGCGCTCCCTCGTCGACCTGTCCGGCGGGCGCCCGCTCAAGGTCGTCATCGACGCCGGCAACGGGATGGGCGGTCACACCGCGCCGGCCGTGCTGGGCACCGGGGCAGGGCTCCCCGCGCTCCCGCTGGACGTCGTCCCGCTGTACTTCGAGCTCGACGGCACGTTCCCCAACCACGAGGCCAACCCGCTGGAGCCGGAGAACCTGCGCGACCTGCAGGCCGCCGTCCTGGAGCACGGGGCCGACCTGGGGCTGGCCTTCGACGGCGACGCAGACCGGTGCTTCGTCGTCGACGAGCGCGGCGAGCCGGTGAGCCCCAGCGCGGTGACCGCCCTGGTGGCGCTGCGCGAGGTGGCCCGCGCGCAGGCCGCGGGCGTGGCGCGGCCGGTCGTGCTGCACAACCTCATCACCTCCCGGGCCGTGCCGGAGCTGGTCGGCGCGGCCGGCGCGGAGGTCGTGCGCACCCGGGTCGGGCACTCCTACATCAAGGCCGAGATGGCCCGCACCGGCGCGGTCTTCGGCGGCGAGCACTCCGCGCACTACTACTTCGCGGACTTCTGGGGCGCCGACACCGGCATGCTCGCGGCGATGCACGTGCTCGCGGCGCTGGGGGAGCAGGACGGCGCGCTGTCCTACCTGGTCTCCGCGTACGACCCCTACGCCGCGAGCGGGGAGATCAACTCCCGGGTGCAGGACGTCGCGGCGGTGACGGCGGCCGTGCGCTCGACGTGGGAGGCCCGCGGCGGGGTGGTCGACACCCTCGACGGCCTCACCGTCAGCTCCCCGGAGGGCGAGGCGCCGACGTGGTGGTTCAACCTGCGCCCGTCCAACACCGAGCCGCTGCTGCGCCTGAACGCCGAGGGCGCCGACGCCCCGACGATGGAGCGCGTGCGCGACGAGGTGCTCGCGCAGGTCCGCTCGTGAGCGCCTCCTCGTCCCTGCCGGGCGAGCCCCCCGCTCTCCAGCCGTGGCAGGAGCCCTGGCTGCGCGGGCTGCTGCGCTGCCCGGTGGACCGCGCGGAGCTGACCGACGCCACCGCCCCCGACGGCGCCGTCGAGCTGGCCTGCGCCGACCCCGGCCACCGGGTCGCCTACCCGGTGCGCGACGGCGTCCCGGCCCTGCTGGCCGACGACGCCCGGCCGCTGGCCCCCGCTGCGACGGGCGGTGCGGGACGATGATCGACGAGCGGGCCCTGGACGACGCCGAGGCCCTGGCGGCCGGCGACCCCTCCGGCGTCCTGCGCGCCCTCGCCGGGGCCGGGGCGCAGGTGCGCCGGGCCGCGGAGCTGGCAGGTGAGACCTCCCTGGCCCGCCTGGACCCGGGCGACCGGCCGCGCTCGGTCGTGGTGGCCGCCCGCGGCGGCGCGGGCGTCGTCGCCGACGCCGTGGCCGCGCTGGCCGGCGCGGGGTCGCAGGTGCCGGTGGTCGCCCGCACCGGCGACGTCCTGCCCGGCTGGGTGGGACCGCTGGACCTGGTCGTGGCGGTGTCGCTGTCCGGCGGGGCGGGCCCCGCGGTGCAGCTGGTCGCCGAGGCCGGCCGCCGCGGCGCCCGGGTGATCACGGTCGGCGCCGAGGACTCCTCGCTGTCGCGGGTGAGCGCCCAGGTGCGCGGCACGCACGTGCCCACGCCGTCGGCGCGGGACGCCGTGACCGCTCCGACCACCCGCACCGCGCTGTGGTCGCTGCTCACCCCGGTGCTGCTGGCCGGCGACCGCCTCGGGCTGTGGCAGGCCGGGAACGACGACCTCGCCGGCCTCGCGGACGCCCTGGACGCCGAGGCGGCGGCCGCGCGGCCGTCGTCGGAGACCTTCGTCAACCCGGCCAAGGCGCTCGCGGTGGAGCTCGACGGCGCCATCCCCGTGGTGCTCGGCGACGGCCCCGTCTCGGCGGTGGCGGCCAAGCGGGCGGCCACCGTGCTGGCCCGCACCGCCCGGGTGCCGGCCCTGGCCGGGACGCTGCCGGACGACGCGGGTGACGTGGTGGCCACCTTCGGCGGCCCGTTCGCGGCCCGCTCGGACGAGGACCTGTTCGCCGACCCCTTCCTGGACGGGCCCAGCGGGCCGCGGCTGCGCCTGCTCCTGCTGCGCGAGGCCGGGGCGCAGGCCTCCGCGGCCGTGCTGGCGCTCGCGGAGCGCTCCGGCGTGCGGGTCTCGGAGGTGGTGGCCGAGGACGCTTCGCCGCTGCAGCGCCTGGGCCTGCTCGTCGCGCGAACCGACTTCGCGGCCACCTACCTGGCGATCGGGTGCGGGACCGACCCGGCGGTCAGCCCGCACGTGGCCGACCTGCGCGACGCCCTGTCCTGAGCGGCGCGCGGTGGGGCACGACCACGGGGGCCGCGCACACGGCCAGGCGCACGGCCAGGCGCACGGCCAGGCGCACGGCCACGCCCACGGGACGGCGGCCGGCCAGCACACCGGGCGGCTGACCGCCGTCCTGGTGGTGACGGTGGTCGTCGGCGTGGTCGAAGTCGTCGGCGGGCTCCTGTCCGGGTCGCTGGCGCTGCTGGCCGACGCCGGCCACGTCGGTGCGGACGCCGCCGGCCTGGCGGTCGCCCTCGCCGCGATCCGCCTGGCCCAGCGCCCGGCGACGGCGAAGCGCACCTGGGGCCTGGCCCGCGCGGAGGTGATCGCCGCGGCGGTCAACGCGACGGCGCTGGGCGCGGTGGCGCTGTGGGTGCTGGTCGAGGCGGTGGGGCGCCTGGCCGACCCGCCGAAGGTGGACGCCGTCCCGATGCTCGTCGTGGGCCTGGTCGGGCTCGTCGGCAACGCCGTCGGGGTCGGGCTGCTGGTCTCGGCGCGCTCGAGCGGGCTGACCCTGCGCGGGGCGTTCCTGGAGGTCCTCACCGACGCCCTCGCCAGTGCCGGGGTCGTCCTGGCCGCGCTCGTGCTGCTGCTGACCGGGTACGCGCGCACCGACGCCCTGGTGGCCGTGGGCATCGCGGTGGTCGTGCTGCCCCGGGCCTGGCGGCTGCTGCGCGCCTCGGTGGAGGTGCTCATGGAGGCCGTGCCGGCGGGCGTCGACCTGGACGAGCTGCGCGAGCACCTGCTGGCGCTGCCCCACGTGGTCGGCGTCCACGACCTGCACGCGTCCACGGTGACGTCCGGGCTGCCGGTGCTGACCGCGCACGTCGTCGTGGAGGAGCACTGCTTCGCGACCGGGCACGCGCCGGAGCTGCTGGACGCCGTCCAGGAGTGCATCGCCGAGCACTTCGACGTCCCCCACTCGACCGTCCAGCTGGAGCCGGCCGGTCACGCCCACCACGAGCGCGGCGCGCACAGCTGAGGCATCGCCCCTAGGCTCTCGCGGGCGCAGCCGCGCCGGGGGAGCACCAGGAGCTGGGGGAGCACGCGTGTCGACGGGTGGCGGGAACAAGGCGATCTTCGCGGCGCTGGGCGCGAACATCGGGATCGCGGTGACGAAGTTCGTCGCCTACCTGCTCACCGGCTCCTCGTCGATGCTGGCGGAGTCGATCCACTCCGCGGCCGACTCCGGCAACCAGGTGCTGCTGCTGGTCGGCGGCCGGCGCTCCAAGCGCGACGCGACCGCGTTGCACCCGTTCGGCTACGGGCGCGAGCGCTACGTCTACGCGTTCATCGTGGCGATCGTGCTCTTCAGCCTCGGCGGCCTGTTCGCGCTCTACGAGGCGTACCACAAGTGGCAGGAGCCCGAGGGCATCACGGAGTGGCAGTGGGTGCCGGTGGCGGTGCTCGTGATCGCGATCGGCCTGGAGGGGTACAGCTTCCGGACGGCCCTGCACGAGTCGCACGCCGCGCGCGGGAAGCGCTCGCTGGTGCAGTTCGTGCGCACGGCGAAGGCCCCGGAGCTGCCCGTCGTCCTGCTGGAGGACTTCGGCGCCCTGGTCGGCCTCGTGCTGGCCCTGTTCGGCGTGGGTCTGACCCTGGCGACCGGCGACGGGCGCTGGGACGCCGCGGGCACCGCCTGCATCGGCGTCCTGCTCGTGCTCATCGCCATCGTCCTGGCCGTGGAGATGAAGTCGCTCCTCATCGGCGAGGGCGGCACCGCGGAGCACGTGCGCGCCATCGAGGCGGCCATCCCCGGCGACGGCGTGGAGTCGATCATCCACATGCGCACGCTGCACCTGGGCCCGGAGGAGCTGCTCGTCGCCGCGAAGATCGCGGTGCCGGGCAGCGAGTCCGCGGCCGACGTCGCCCGGGCGATCGACGCCGCCGAGCGCCGGATCCGCGAGGCCGTGCCGATCGCGCGGGTGATCTACCTCGAGCCGGACCTGCGGCACGCCGGCGCCCTGGTCCCGGAGGCCATCGCTCCCCACGGCTGACCGGCGGGCCCCGGCTACCCTGGGGAATGCAGGCGCCGGTGATGCCGCTGGGCCCAGAGGGGCCGCGCTGCACGTCCCCAGCTCGCTCCCGCTGCACCTCCAGGAAGGCCCCCGCACCCATGGACCACCACGTCCGCGACCTGTCACTGGCCGAGTCCGGCCGGCACCAGATCCGCCTCGCCGAGCACGAGATGCCCGGCCTCATGGCCCTGCGCGCCGAGTTCGCGCAGTCCCAGCCCCTGGCCGGCGCCCGCATCGCCGGCTCGATCCACATGACGGTGCAGACCGCCGTCCTCATCGAGACCCTCGTCGCCCTGGGCGCGCAGGTCCGCTGGTCCTCCTGCAACATCTTCTCCACCCAGGACGAGGCCGCCGCGGCCGTCGTCGTGGGCACCGGCACGCCCGAGGAGCCGAACGGCTCGCCGGTCTTCGCCTGGAAGGGCGAGACGCTGGCCGAGTACTGGGAGTGCCTGGAGCAGGTCTTCGCCTTCGAGGGCGAGGGGCCGAACATGATCCTCGACGACGGCGGCGACGCCACGCTCCTGGTGCACAAGGGGGTGGAGCTCGAGGCGGCCGGCGCGGTGCCGGCGTCCACCGAGGACGACTCCGAGGAGTACCGGGTCATCCTCGACACCCTGCGCCGCAGCCTCGCCGCCGACCCCCAGCGCTTCACGCGCCTGGCCGCCGGCATCCGCGGCGTCACCGAGGAGACCACGACCGGCGTCCACCGCCTGTACGAGATGCACCGGGCCGGCACGCTGCTCTTCCCGGCCATCAACGTCAACGACGCGGTGACCAAGTCGAAGTTCGACAACACCTACGGCGTGCGCCACTCCCTCGTCGACGGCATCAACCGCGCCACCGACGTCCTCATCGGCGGCAAGGTGGCCGTGGTCGCCGGCTACGGCGACGTCGGCAAGGGCAGCGCGGAGTCGCTGCGCGGCCAGGGCGCCCGCGTCATCGTCACCGAGATCGACCCGATCAACGCCCTGCAGGCGGCGATGGACGGCTACCAGGTGGCGCGCGTCGAGGACGTCGTGTCCACGGCCGACCTGTTCATCACCACCACCGGCAACAAGGACATCATCACCGCCGAGCACATGGCGGCGATGAAGGACAAGGCGATCGTCGGCAACGTCGGCCACTTCGACAACGAGATCGACATGGCCGGCCTGGCCCGGACCCCGGGGATCACCAAGACCGAGATCAAGCCGCAGGTCCACGAGTGGACCTTCCCCGACGGCCACTCGATCATCGTGCTGTCCGAGGGCCGCCTGCTGAACCTGGGCAACGCCACCGGGCACCCCTCGTTCGTCATGAGCAACTCCTTCTCCGACCAGGTGCTGGCGCAGATCGAGCTGTTCACCAAGCAGGACGAGTACTCCACCGCGGTGCACGTGCTGCCCAAGGCCCTCGACGAGAAGGTCGCCCGCCTGCACCTGGAGGCCCTCGGCGTCCGGCTCACCGAGCTCACCAAGGAGCAGGCCGAGTACCTCGGCGTCGACGTGGCCGGGCCCTACAAGCCCGACCACTACCGCTACTGAGGGTCCAGCCCCTGCAGGCGCCGGGACTCCCTCGCGAGGGAGTCCCGGCGCTCGCGCGCTGAGGTCAGGCGCACCAGGTCGCGCTCGCGCCGCTCGGCCAGCACGGCGGTGAGCATGCGCTCCGGCGGCGTGCCGGGCGGCGGGGGCGGCGAGACCAGGGGCAGCACCCGGGCCTCCAGCTCGCCCAGGAGCCTCGCCCGGGAGTCCGGGTGGAGCCGGTCGGCGCGCGCCAGCACCCGGCGGGCGGTGCCGGCCAGGTCGTCGGGCAGCCGGCCGATGTCGGCCGTGCGCGACCAGCCGACCAGCTCCTCCGGCACCACCAGCGGCGCGGCCCGCGCGGACGGCGTCCGCTCGCGCACCACGTACGTCCCGGCCAGCAGGTCGCCCACCCGCTCCCCGCGGGGGGAGACCAGCGAGGCGATCACCGCGATGCTGCCGGCGGTCGCGAAGAGCTCCACGACGCCCAGCAGGGCGCGCACCAGCGCCTGGCGCACCCGCACCGGACCGCCGTCGTCGCGCACCACCCGCAGCCCGGCGGCGGCCTTGCCGGGGGAGCGGCCGCGGGAGAGGGCCTCCCAGGTGGTCGGGACGCCGACCACGAGCAGCACGGCGAACAGCAGCCACACGGCGCCCAGGCCGGTGTCGTCCAGCCCCGTGGTGGCCAGGTCGACGAGCAGCCCGGCGCCGACGCCGAGGACGAGCAGCACCACGGCGTCCAGCGCGAGCGCCAGGGCGCGGGTGAGGAAGGACGCCGGCCGCAGCTCCAGCTGCACGGCCTCGCCGGTGACCACGCCCTCGGGCAGCCGCAGGAGGTCGTCGCTGCTCCCCGACCCGCCGACCAGCCCTGAGGACACCCCCGCAGGCTAGCGCCGGGCTAGGGTCCGGCGGGTGGACGTCGAGGCCTTCGCCGCGGTGCACGAGGGCGAGTGGGCCGAGCTGGAGGCGCTGCTGCGCACCCGCCGCCTGGACGGCGCGCAGGCCGACCGGCTCGTGCTCCTCTACCAGCGGGCCGCCACCCACCTGTCCCAGGCCCGCTCGGCCGAGCCCGACCCGGCCCTGCTCGGCCGGCTGAGCTCCCTCGTGGCCCGCGCCCGCTCCCGCCTGGCGGGCGCCAAGGAGCCGGTCTGGCGCGACCTGGCCCGCTTCGCCGTCGTCTCCTTCCCCGCCGCGCTGTGGCGCATCCGCTGGTGGACCGCCGCGGTGGCCGCCGCCTTCTGCGCCGTCGCCACCGCCACGGGCGCGTGGGTGGCGACCAGCCCCGACGTCCTGGCCGCGATGGGCACGCCGGAGGACCTGCGCGCCTACGTGGAGGAGGACTTCGCCGGGTACTACTCCGACGGGCCGGCGGGCTCGTTCGCCGCCCGGGTGTGGACGAACAACGCCTGGATCGCCGCCCAGTGCGTCGCGCTGGGCATCACCGGGGTGTGGCCGGTGTGGGTGGTGCTGCAGAACGCCTTCGGCGTGGGGTCGGCCGCCGGGCTGATGGTCTCCGCCGGGCGCGGCGACGTGTTCTTCGGCCTGATCCTCCCGCACGGGCTGCTGGAGCTCACGGCCGTGTTCGTGGCCTGCGCCGCCGGGCTCAAGCTCTTCTGGTCCTGGGTCGACCCCGGGCCGCGCCCGCGCGCCCGCGCCGTCGCCGAGGAGGGCAGGGCGCTCATCACCGTGGCGATGGGGCTCGTGGTGGTGCTGGCGGTCTCCGGCGCCGTGGAGGGCTTCGTGACGCCCAGCGGCCTGCCGACGTGGGCCCGCATCGCGATCGGCGCCCTGGTGCTGGCCGCGTTCCTCGCCTACGGCGGGGTGCTCGGACGCCGGGCGGTCGCCGCCGGGGAGACCGGCGACCTGCGCGCGGAGCAGGCGGGCGACGTCCAGCCCGTCGCCGGCTGAGCCGGCCCTCCCAGAACAGCACTTTCCCGGAAGAGTGCTGCTCTTGACGCGCTCGGAACCGCACTCTCCTGGGAGAGTGCGGTGGGAGGGGCTGGTCAGAGGCGGCCGGCGGCCTTCAGCGCCAGGTAGGCGTCGGCCAGGCGCGGCGGCAGGTGCTCGGGGTCGGCGTCGACCACCTCGGCGCCCGCCCGGGTCATCAGCGCGGTCAGGGCGGCGCGCTCCAGGCGCACCCGCTCGGCGGCGGCCGCTGAGCGGACGGCGTCGCCCGACCCGCGCTCGGCGGCCATCGCGGCCAGCGCGGGGTCGGCCACCGACCCGACGAGCACGGTGTGCGAGGCCACGAGCGCGTCCAGCACCGGCAGCAGGCTCTCCTCCACGGCCGCGCCCTCCAGCGGCGTGAGCAGCACCAGGAGCCCGCGGTGCGGCATCCGCCGCCGCACCTGGGCGACGACGGCCGGCCAGTCCGCCTCGACGAGCTCCGGCTCCAGCGGCGCCATCGCCTGCACCAGCGCGGGCATCAGCTGCGGCGGTCGGACGCCGGCCACCGAGGCGCGCACCCGGCGGTCGGCGGCGAGCAGGTCCACGCGGTCGCCGGCGGCCGAGGCCAGCGCCGCGAGCAGCAGCGCGGCGTCCATCGCGGCGTCCAGGCGCGGCTCGTCGCCGATGCGCGCCGCGGACGTGCGGGAGGTGTCCAGGACGACGAGCACCCGCCGGTCGCGCTCGGGCCGCCAGGTGCGCACGACGACGTCGGCGCTGCGGGCCGTGGCGCGCCAGTCGATCGAGCGGACGTCGTCACCGGGCACGTAGGTGCGCAGCGCGTCGAACTCGGTGCCCTGCCCGCGCACCTGCACGCTCGCGGAGCCGTCCAGGGCCCGCAGCCGCTCCAGCCGCCCGGGCAGGTGGCGCCGGGAGCGGAACGCCGGCAGCACCCGCACCGAGCCGGCAGCCGGCAGGGTCGCCTGGCGCGCGGCCAGGCCCAGCGGGCCCACCGAGCGGACCGTCACCGAGGCCACCGCCCGGTCCCCGCGCCGGGTCGGGCGCAGCACCGTGACCAGCCGGCGCCGCTCACCGGGCGGCAGGTCGAGCGCGTGGCGGTCGGCGGCGGCGCCCGCCGAGGGCGGCCACGCGTCGCGCAGCACCCCGCGCAGGCGGCGCCGCCCCGTGCTGGTGACCACGAGCTGGGCGCCGACCTCCACGCCCAGCCGCACCGGTCCCTGCGGCACCCGCTCCACCGCCAGCGCCCGCGGGGAGCCCGCGAGCGCCGCGTCGAGCACCATCAGCGCCACGACGACCAGCGCCCACGCCAGCACGGCGCCGCGCCCCGGCGCCAGCGCGGCGGCCACCACGCCCAGCAGCACGAGCAGCACCGCCCGCCCGGTGATCGCCACCCGACCCCTCCCGCGTCCCTCGTGCCCGCGGCTCAGCGGGGGACGGGCACGGAGGACAGGACGCCGTCCAGGACGGCGTCCACGCTCGTGCCCTCCAGCTCGGCCTCGGCCCGCAGCTGCACGCGGTGGCGCAGCACGGGGCGGGTGAAGGCCTTGACGTCGTCGGGCACCACGAAGTCGCGCCCGGCCAGCCACGCCCAGGCGCGGCTGGCCGCCAGCAGGGCCGTGGCCGCGCGCGGGGAGGCGCCCAGGCGCAGGGACGGCGCCGTGCGGGTGGCGCGGCAGACGTCGACGACGTAGCCGACGACCTCGGGGGAGACGGTCACCGTGCGCACCGCCGCGGTGGCCGCGGCCAGCTCGGCCGGGCCGGCGACCGCGCGCACCCCGGCGGCGGCCAGGTCGCGCGGGTCGAAGCCGGCCGCGTGCCGGGTGAGCACCTCCACCTCCGCCTCGCGCTCGGGCAGGGGCACGACGAGCTTGAGCAGGAAGCGGTCCAGCTGGGCCTCGGGCAGCGGGTAGGTGCCCTCGTGCTCGACCGGGTTCTGCGTGGCGGCCACGAGGAACGGGGAGGGCAGCGGGCGCGGGACGCCGTCCACGGTCACCTGCCGCTCCTCCATGGACTCCAGGAGCGAGGCCTGCGTCTTGGGCGGGGTGCGGTTGATCTCGTCGGCCAGCAGCAGGTTCGTGAAGACCGGGCCCTCGCGGAAGGAGAACTCCGCCGTGCGGGCGTCGTAGACGAGGGAGCCGGTGACGTCGCCGGGCATGAGGTCGGGGGTGAACTGCACGCGGTGGGCGTCCAGGGACAGCGCCGCCGACAGCGCGCGCACCAGCAGCGTCTTGGCCACGCCCGGCACGCCCTCCAGCAGCACGTGCCCGCCGCAGAGCAGGGCGACGATGAGCCCGGTCACCACGCCGTCCTGGCCCACGACGGCCTTGCCGACCTCGGTGCGGACGGCGGCCAGCGCCTCCCGCGCGCGCTCGGCGTCAGGCGGGGCGGACGGGCTGCTGGCGGCGCTGGCGGCGGTGCTCACGGGGTGCTCCTCGGGGAGGGGGAGTGGGCGAGGTCTTCGAGGGCGTCGAGCTCGGTGGCCAGGGCGACCAGGGCACGGTCGTCGGCCGGTGCGGGGCCCAGCAGCAGGCGCTCGACCTCCGCGAGCGGACGCCCGGTGGCGCGCGCGGCCAGAGCGGCCACCTGGGCGGCCGGTGCGGACGGCGGCAGCCCCAGCCGGGCGGCCAGGCGCCAGCGGGCGGCGGCGCGCAGGGCGGCGGCCGGAGCCGCGGACTCCCCGGAGGCCCGGTACAGCGCGGCGCGCCCCCGCGCGGTCTCGGTCGAGCGCACCACGACCGGCAGCGGCTCGCGGACCAGCCGCCCCAGCCGCCGCGCGCGCCACGCCACCGCTGCGAGCGCGGCCAGCACCAGCTGCGCGGCCACCGGGCCCACCCACGGGGGGAGCAGGTCGGCGACGGTGGCGTCCGGCACGGCGGCGTCGGCGTCCAGCGGGGAGGCCATCAGCCACACCACCTGCGGGCGGGCGCCGAGCGAGCGCAGCGCGAGGGCCGCCGTCCCGTCGGAGCCGAGGGCCTCGTTGGTCACCACGGCGGGCTGGGCGAGCACGCGCACGGTGCGCCCGGGCGTGCGGACGACGGCGTAGGAGCCGTCGAAGCAGACGGTGGCGTCGCCGGAGGAGGCCTCCAGGGGCAGCCCGCCGCCGGGGGCGGTGCCCGCGGCGACGGCGTCCGGGTCGTCGCAGCCGGCGCGCACGGGGTCTGCGTCGGCGTCCGGTGTCGCGCCCTCGGCGCCCGGCCCGTCGGACCCGTCCTGCGGCTCGGCCAGCTGGACCTGCGGCACGACGGCCTCCAGGGCGTCCTCGCCGGGAGCGAGCAGCACGACGTCGCCCGCGGCGTCGGCCAGGACGTCGAGGCGCTCGGGGTCCAGGACGTCGGGGCGGGCGACGACCAGGGTGGCGTCGCCGCCCGCCTCCTGCAGCTCCTGCGAGGCGGCCGCGACCCGCTCGACCCGGGTGACCGGGACGCCGGCGTCGCCCAGCACCTGCGCGACGGCCCGGCTGCCCCCGGGCTCGGGGCTGGCGGGGTCCAGCGCCCCGCTGCCGCGGACGCCGGTGACCAGCACCGCGAGCCCGGGCACGAGCACGAGCAGCGCGACGAGCAGGAGGGGCACCCGCAGGCGCCGCCACCGGGTCACGGGGGCCCGCCCGCGGGGGGTTGCCAGCCGGAGCCGGCCGGCGCCGGCTCGGCGGGCGCGGGGCGGGCGGCGGCCAGGTCGGCGTCCAGGGCGCGCAGGGCGGCGTCGTCGGCCGCGGTGGCCGAGCGCCCGCCGTAGGCGACGGCCCCGAACAGCGCCGCGGCCTCGCGCAGCGCCGCCGCGAGGGCGGGCAGCGAGGCGCCGCCCTGCGCGGCCGCCTCCGCGGCGGTCAGGCCGGGGGAGGCCGCGGCGAGGTCGCGCTCCTGCAGCGCCCGCACCAGGGCCCGGAACCGCTCGGTGACCGCCTCCTCGAACCGGCCCTGCGCCGCCGCGAGGTCGGCGGCGGCGCGGTGGGCCGCGGCGTCCGGGGCCCCGGCGGCCAGCACCGGCCGCTCGCGCGCGCGGGCGGTGGCCGAGGCGCGCCCGACGGCGCGCACCGCCAGGGCCACGAGCGCCGCCAGGGCGAGCAGCAGCAGCACCAGGGCGGCGGTGCGCAGGGGGGAGGAGCCGCCCGGTGCGTCGAGGCGGCCCAGGACGTCGAGCACCGCCTGCACGGCGCGCTCGAGCAGACCCGGCTCGGCCTCGCGGTAGGCGCGGCCGGCCAGCTCGCGGCGGGCCAGCTCGCGCGCGCTCGGTGCGTCCGGCTGCAGCGGGGCCCCCTGCGCGAGGTGAGCTCGCGCCAGGACGCCGGCCCAGCTCACGCAGGCGCCCCCGGGGACCCTGGAGCTCCAGCGGCGCGCGCCAGCTCGACGTCCAGGCCCTCGCGGCGCATGCGCTGGTCGACGTACTGCAGGGCCGTGACGGCCGCGCTCAGCGGGTAGAAGATCGTCAGCGCCACGGCGGAGCCGATCGCGGAGGGCACCAGGGAGACCAGCGCGATGCCCGAGCCCGACTGCGGCTGCGCGAACAGGCTCACCACGAGCGAGAGCCCGCCGCCGAGCACGCCGGCGACCAGGGCCGTGCCGACGGCCACGACCACGACGGCCAGCAGCCGGACGCCGAGCAGCCGCCAGAACCCGACCCGGCTCAGCCGCCAGGCGCGCGACAGGGCGGCGCCGACGCCGAGGCCCTCCAGCACCAGGGCCGGGGTGGCGAGGAACAGCCGGGCGTCGACGGCGAGGTAGGCCGCGAGGGAGGCGAGGACCCCGAGCAGGAGGACGACCACGCCCGTGCCCAGCAGGCCGGTGCCGCCCGTGCCGGCGCCGGCCAGGACCAGCGCCAGCCCGGGCAGCAGGCACACCACGAAGGCCGCGACCGCGATCAGCGTCAGCAGCAGCGCGAGCCCGACCAGGGCCAGCAGTCGGGGGCGCACGCGCTCCCACAGGGCGGCGCTGCCGGTGCGGCGCCCGAGCACCGCGGTGCTCACCGCCACCGTGACCACCCCGGCGAGCAGGGCGGTCGCCACCAGGGTCAGCGCCTGGGTGAGCAGGGAGCCGACGAGGAACCCGCCCAGCTCTCCGGCGAAGTCCTGAAGGGCCACCTCCGAGCCCGCGGCGAGGTCCTCGGCGACCGTGTCCAGGGCGCTGCCGAAGGTCAGCACCTGCACCAGCGTCTGCACGACCGTGAGCACCACGACGACGACCGCGGAGAAGCCCAGCACCGCGCCGGGGTTGGTGCGCACGGCCTGGAAGGCGCCGTCGTAGAGCTCGCCGAGGCTCAGCGGCCGCAGCGGGACGATGCCCGGCCGCGGCGCCAGCGGCCCCGCGCCGCCCCACCCGGGCGGCGCCCCCCAGCCGCCCGCCGGCTGCGAGGGCTGGACGCCGGGCTGCTGGACGCCGGGCTGCTGGACGCCCGGCGCCGCGGGCCAGCCACCACCGCCCGGGCCCTCGGGCGGCACGGGGCCGCCCGGGGCGGTCCAGCCGCTGGGTCCGCTCATCCCTGCCCCCTCCGGGTGCGCGCTCGTCCCGGGCCGGGTGCCGGTCGAGGCGCTCGGCATCGTGCCACGCGAGCCCGCCTCCGTCCCCGCGCCGCACCCGCGCGCGGGGGCCGAGCGGGCGATCTCGGTGATCAGGTCACGGGACCGTCACGGGCAGGGCGCATGATGGGGGGGTGAAGGGACGCGTGCTCGTCGTGGACGACGACACCGCGCTGGCCGAGATGATCGGCATCGTGCTGCGCGGCGAGGGGCTGGAGGTCTCCGTCTGCTCCGACGGCAGCGGCGCCCTGGCCGCCTTCCGGGACTCGCGGCCGGACGTCGTCCTGCTCGACCTGATGCTGCCGGGCACCGACGGCCTGGAGGTCTGCCGCCAGATCCGCGCGGAGTCCGGGGTGCCGATCGTCATGCTCACCGCCCGCTCGGACACCGGCGACGTCGTGCTCGGGCTGGAGTCGGGCGCCGACGACTACGTCGCCAAGCCGTTCAAGCCCAAGGAGCTCGTGGCCCGGGTGAGGGCGCGGCTGCGGCGCAGCGACGCCCCGGAGCCGGAGCTGCTGCGGATCGGCCCCGTGACGATCGACGTCGCCGGCCACGCCGTGCGCCGCGGCGAGGACCCGGTGTCCCTGACGCCGCTGGAGTTCGACCTCCTGCTCGCCCTGGCCCGCCGCCCGTGGCAGGTCTTCAGCCGCGAGGTGCTGCTGGAGCAGGTCTGGGGCTACCGGCACGCCGCCGACACGCGCCTGGTCAACGTGCACGTGCAGCGGCTGCGCTCCAAGGTCGAGGCCGACCCCGAGCACCCCGAGGTCGTGCTGACGGTCCGCGGCGTCGGCTACAAGGCCGGCCCGGCCTGAGACCGGTGCTGCGGGGGGCAGGGGCCAGGTCGCGGCCGGCGTCCGCGCTGTCCCGCCTGCGCCGCGCCTGGCGCCGCTCGCTGCAGCTGCGCGTGGTCGCGGCCACGGTCGCCCTGGGCCTGCTGACGGTCAGCGCCGCGGGCGCCTACCTGGCCCAGGAGATCAGCCAGCAGCTCTTCGACAGCCGCCGCGACCAGGCGCTGGTCGAGGCCGCGCGCGGCGCCACCGACGCCCAGGACCGCCTGGACGCCTTCGACGCCGCCACCGCCGACGAGGTGCAGGACCAGACCCGGGTGCTGCTGAGCCAGCTCGAGGGCGTCGGCCCTGACCGCGACCGCTCGGTGCTGCTCCTGCTGCCCCCGGACAACCGCAACCCGGCCGCCATCGGCGACGTCTACCGGCCCGGCACCGCGGTGCTGCCCTCCCGCGTGCCCGAGGACCTGCGCGAGCGGGTGCGCGAGGACGCTGGGCAGCGCTACCGCTCCATCGCGGTCGCCCAGGGCGGCTCGACGTCCCCGGCGCTGGCGGTGGGGCAGATGGTCGACGTCCCGATCGCCGGCGACTACGAGCTGTACTTCGTCTTCGACCTCTCCCGCGAGCAGGCCACCCTGGACGCCGTGCAGCGGGTGCTGCTGCTGGGCGCCGCCGCGCTGGTCGTCCTCGTCGGCGCGGTCGCCGCCGTCGTCACGCGCCAGGTGGTGCAGCCGGTGCGCCAGGCGGCCGGCGTCGCCCAGCGGCTGGCCTCCGGCGCCCTCGACGAGCGCATGCCCGAGCGCGGCGAGGACGACCTCGCCCGCCTGGCGCGCTCCTTCAACGCGATGGCCGGCAGCCTGCAGCAGCAGATCCGGCGCCTGGAGGACCTCGGCACCCTGCAGCAGCGCTTCGTCTCCGACGTCTCCCACGAGCTGCGCACGCCGCTGACGACCATCCGGATGGCCGGGGAGGTGCTGCACGAGGCCCGGGGCTCCTTCGAGCCGGCCGTGGGGCGCTCCGCGGAGCTGCTGGCCACGCAGGTGGACCGCTTCGAGGCCCTGCTCGCCGACCTGCTGGAGATCAGCCGCTACGACGCCGGGGCCGCGGCCCTGGACCCCGAGCTGCTCGACCTGGGCGCGCTCGTGCGACGCGTGGTCGACCAGACCGCCCCCGTGGTCTCGCGACCGGGCAGCAGCTCCGTCCTGGTCTCGGTGCCCGAGGAGGACTGCTCCGCCGAGGTCGACCGGCGGCGGGTGGAGCGGATCCTGCGCAACCTCGTGGTCAACGCGGTCGAGCACGGCGAGGGCCGGCCGGTGCGCGTGGCGGTCGGCGTCGACGACGGCGCGGTCGCCGTGCGCGTGCGCGACGAGGGCGTGGGGCTGACGCCCGCGCAGGCCGCGCGGGTCTTCGACCGGTTCTGGCGCGCCGACCCCGCGCGGGCCCGCTCGATCGGCGGCACCGGCCTGGGCCTGGCGATCTCCCGGGAGGACGCCCTCCTGCACGGCGGGGCGCTGGAGGTGGCGGGGGAGCCCGGGCGCGGAGCCACGTTCCTGCTCACCCTGCCGCGCACGGCCGGGGAGCCGCTGACCAGCCGCCCGCTGGCGCTGGCCGGCGCCGAGGCGGCGACCCGTGGCTGACCCCAGGACCTTCCCCAGGACCCTCCCCGTGGCGATCGCGGTGGTGCTCGCCCTGCTGCTCGGCGCCTGCGCGGGCATCCCCACCGACGGCCCGGTGCGCGCCGGCGTCCCGCTGGGCGGTGGGCAGGGACCGGGCTACCGCGTCGCGCCCGCCCCGCCCGCCGCCGGCGCCTCCCCGGAGGCCGTGGTGCGCGGCTTCCTGCAGGCCGGCGTCGAGGTGGAGGACGAGTTCGCCACCGCCCGCCAGTACCTGGCGACCCCCCGGCGCGGCACCTGGCAGCCCACCGCGCAGACCCTCGTGCACGCCGGGGACCTCCGCGTCACCTCCCGCGCCCCGGCCGCTGCCGGCGACGCGGGCACGGCCGTCGACGACGGCGCGACGCAGGTGGTCGTCGACGTCACCGCCGCCCTCACCGGGGCGGTGGACGGGCACGGCCGCTACGCGGCGGCCGCGCCCGGGGCCACCGAGGTCCTCGCGCTGGTGCTGGTGCGCGAGACCGGCCAGTGGCGCATCGCCGACCTGCCCGACCTGCTGCTCGTGGCCGAGCCCGACTTCCTGCGCACCTTCCGCCCCCGGGCGCTGTACTTCGCCACCGGCTCCGACGCCCACCTCGTGCCCGAGGTGCGCTGGTTCGCCGACCGCCCCGCCACCGCGACCGCGCTGGTCACCGAGCTGCTCACCGGTCCCTCGCCGTGGCTGGCGCCGGCCGTGACCAGCGGGGTGCCGCCCGGCTCGGCCCTGGGGCGCCGGGGCAGCGTGGCCGTCACCGAGGGCGAGGCGCGCGTCGACCTGCGGCAGGGGCTCGTGGACGGCGAGGGGGTGGACGTCGCCCTGCTGCGCCGCCAGCTGCAGGCGACCCTGCAGGCCCTGCCCGGCGTCCAGGCCGTGCGCGTCACCGTCGACGGCGGCGAGCTGGACGGCGCGGGGTCCGCGGCCGCGGTCGAGCCGGCCGTCGACGCCGCACCGGTGCTCGTGCGCGACGGGGAGCTGGTGCGCCTGCGCGACGGCGTCCTGTCGCCCGTGCCGGGGCTCCCGCCGCTGGAGGGCCTGGGCGTGTCCGACCCCGCTGTCAGCGGCGGCTCCTACGCCGCCCTGGCCGCCGGCCGCACCCAGCTGCTGCTGCTCAGCCGCGACCAGGAGGCCCCGCAGGTGGCGCTGACCGGGACGCAGCTGACCGCACCGTCCCTGGACCGCACGGGCTGGGCGTGGTCCACCGAGACGGCGTCACCGGGGTCGGTGACGGCGGTGGGGCCCGAGGGGCAGGTCGTCGCGGTGGGCGCGGACTGGCTGGCCGGTCGCTCGGTGCAGTCGCTGCGCGCCTCCCGCGACGGCGCCCGCGTCGTGGTGCTCTCCCGCGGTCCGGACCCCGCCGCCGGGGGCGCGGAGCAGGTGCGCGTCGACCTGGCCGCGGTGCGCCGCGACGAGGACGGCGCGCCGCAGGAGCTGTCGGTCGAGCCCGGTTCCCCCACCCCGTACCTCGCGTCGGCCACCGCGGCGGTGTGGGTCGACGCGACCACGGTCGCCGTCCTCGGGGTGCCGTCCGGTGCGGGCGCGCAGGTGCTCCTGATCACCGGCGGGCGACCCCGCTCGCTCGGCGCCCCGGTCAGCGCGGCGGCGCCCGTCCGGCTGGCCAGCGGGTCGGGGGAGCGCACGGTGCTCGTGGGCACCGCCGACGGCGCGCTGTGGCAGCGGGCGGGCAGCCGGTGGGTGGCCCTGGCCGGCGTGGCGGGCGCCGTCGACCCCGCCTACGCCGGCTGAGCCCCGCCCACAGGCCTCCCGCGCGTCCCGTCGTCCACCGGTGGCCGCGCACCGGTGCGCGGCAAACCCTGCGGTGGGCACCGTGACCGCGTGGAGGACCCGTGGACGGCGCTGCTGGCCGCCGTCCTGCCCGTGCGCTGCGCCGGGTGCGACCGGGCCGACGTCCGCTGGTGCGGCGCCTGCGCGACGGGGCTGGGGGCCGCCGCCCGGCGTCCCCACCGGGCCGCCACCCGGGTCGCCGGGGCCCCGCCGACCTGGGCCGCCGCCGCGTACGCCGGGCCCGTGCGCGCCGCCCTGGTCGCGTGGAAGGAGCACGGGCGCGCCGACCTGGAGCCCGTGCTGGCGCCCGCGCTGGCCGCCGCGGTCGCCGCCGCGCTCCTGGGCGCCCTGGAGCAGGCGCCGCCCCCGAGCGCCGCGCCGCCCGGTCTGCTGCTGGTCCCCGCCCCGTCGTCGGCCCGGGCGGTGCGGGCCCGGGGCCGCGACGTCCTGGCCGACCTGGCCCGCGCGGGCGCCGCGCACCTGCGCACCGCCGGGGTCGACGCGCTCGCCGCACCCGTGCTGGGACCGGCCCGGCGGGTGCGCGACCAGGCGGGCCTGGGAGCGGCCGAGCGAGAGCACAACCTCGCCGGCTCGCTCGCGCTGCGCCCCCGCGCGCACGTCGACGGGCGGGTGTGCGTCGTCGTCGACGACGTGGTGACCACCGGCGCCACGACCACCGAGGCCGCCCGGGCCCTGGAGGCCGGCGGCGCCGTGGTGGTGGGCGCTGCCGCCGTCGCCGCCACCCCCCGGCGCGTCGGCGCGCCGCGCCGGGACGGCTCCGGCGAGCGGGTGGGTCGACTGGTCGCGCCCGGGGGCCGCGACTAGCGTTCGGTCATGGCGGAGCGAGCCACCGGGACCGGCGCTGGAGCCGCGCCCGGCCGCGCCCGGCGGCCACCGTCCGCCGCTGCCCACCACCTCCGGCGGAGGGGGTGGTCGTCCCCGTCCTGACGCCGCACCGCACACGGAGCGCACCGCAGCGCCCCGTGGCGAAGCGCACCGCAGCGCGCCGACGAGCGGCGCGCGTCCCGTCGCAGCTTGGAGGACCACGTGGAGATCGTCGTCACCGCCCGCCACACCGAGGTGTCCGGCCGCTTCCGCCGCCACCTGGAGGAGAAGCTGGCCAAGGTCGAGCACCTGGCGCCCAAGGGGCACCGGCTCGAGGTGGGCATCAGCCACGAGCCGAACAAGCGGCAGGCCGACGCGTGCGAGCGCATCGAGATCACCCTCATCGGCAAGGGGCCCGTGGTGCGCGCCGAGGCCTGCGCGGGCGACCCCTACAGCGCCCTGGACCAGGCGACGACGAAGCTCCTGGAGCGGCTGCGCCGCGCCGCGGACCGCAAGAAGGTCCACCACGGCAGCCGTCACCCGATGGCCTCGGTGCGCCTGGCCGGCGACGTGGGGCCGGTGCCCGTCTCCGACGACCAGCAGGAGCTGCCGCTGGACGGCTCGGCCGCTCCGGCCGCGCTCGTCGAGGACCCCGCGCTGCCGGACCCGGCCGGTGCGCCCGGCGAGGGCGACGTCGCCGGGGAGTGGTCGCTGGGGGAGTCGCCCGTGGTGATCCGCGAGAAGGTCCACGTCTCGCGGCCGATGGTGCTCGACGAGGCGCTGACCGAGATGGAGCTCGTGGGCCACGACTTCTTCCTCTTCACCGACTCCTCGACCGGCTGCCCGAGCGTGGTCTACCGCCGCCGCGGCTGGAGCTACGGCGTGATCCGCCTCGCCGGCGACGCCGACCAGGCCCAGCAGATCGCCCGCGCTGTCGCCGAGGCCGGCGCGGCGGCAGCAGCCGGGGATGCCGCAGACCCGCAGGCCAGCGGCGCGCAGGACGCCGGCCGCGCGGCGGTGGCGGCGGGCTGAGCCCCGCCTGGGCCGGGCCCGGGCCGCGCCTGGGTCCGGCCTGAGCCGCACCTGGGCCGGGCCGGCCCCGGCGTCCCTCCCGCGGTCGGCGGCACCCTGAGCGCCGTCGTCCGCGGTGACCGGGTCCGACCGATTAGTCGGACTCGCTGGGATGTCGGGGCTCGGCCTGGCACCATGGCGGAGACGCGGAGAGCGCATGGACGCTCACGGCCGGTATTCATTGGGGTGGGGGACGCGTGTCGTACGTCGCGAGTGGTGGGACGGCACGACGTGTCCTCCCCGTGCAGCGGACGCGCGCGGTGGCGGAGAGGGAGACCGTGATCGACCTGACTGGCGAGCACCGGCCTGGTGACCCGGTGCGGGTGCTCGTCGCCGACGACCACGCGCTCTACCGCCGGGGCCTGGAGATGGTGCTGCAGGCGGAGGACGACATCGACATCGTGGGGGAGGCCGGCGACGGCCTGGAGGCGATCGCGAAGGCGCGGTCGCTGCTCCCCGACATCGTCCTCATGGACCTGCGGATGCCGCGGCGGTCCGGCATCGAGGCGTGCTCGGCGATCAAGGACGTCGCCCCAGCCACGAAGATCGTCATGCTGACCAACAGCGACGAGGAGGCCGACCTCTTCGAGGCCGTGCGGGCCGGAGCGAACGGCTACCTCCTCAAGGACGTGCCCGGCGAGGACATCGCCGACGGCCTGCGCGCGGTGATGGGCGGCCAGTCGCTGATCAGCCCCTCCATGGCCGGTGCCCTCCTGACGGAGTTCGCGGCGCTGTCCAAGCGGCCGGAGGCGCGTCCGGCGGTGCCGGTGCCGCGGCTGACCGAGCGCGAGGTCGAGGTGCTGCGCCAGGTCGCCCGCGGGATGGGCAACCGGGAGATCGCCACGACCCTGTTCATCAGCGAGAACACCGTGAAGAACCACGTGCGCAACATCCTGGAGAAGCTGCAGCTCCACTCGCGCACCGAGGCCGTCGTGTACGCGGTCAAGGAGCGCATCCTCGACATCAGCTGACCCCGCGCCTGGGGGCACGGCGGCTCTGCCAGGGTGGGCGCTCGTGAGTCCAGGTGCAGCGGGAGCCGTGCGGCGCCCGGAGCGGATGACCGCCGCCCAGGCCCGGCGGACGGCGCTCGCGAGCCAGGGCTTCGCCGACCCCCGTCCGAGCGGTGCGGTGACGATGCGGCACCTGCAGCGGGTGGTCGACCGCATCGGCCTGCTCCAGATCGACAGCGTCAACGTGCTCGCGCGCAGCCACTACCTGCCGCTGCTGTCCCGCCTGGGGCCCTACGACCAGCAGCTGCTGCACCGGGCGAGCGAGCGCGCGCCCCGGCGCCTGGTGGAGTACTGGGCGCACGAGGCCAGCCTCGTGCCGCCGGAGACCCACCGGCTGCTGCGCTGGCGGATGGCCCGGCACGCCGACGAGGCGTGGGGCAGCATGCAGGCCATCGCCGTCGAGCACCCGGGAGTGGTCGACGCGGTCCGCGGGGAGGTCGCGGCCCGCGGGGCGATGACGGCCCGCCAGCTCGAGGCCGCGCTGAGCGCCGCCGCCCCGCGCGCCAAGGAGCACTGGGGCTGGAACTGGAGCACCGTCAAGCGCGCCTGCGAGCACCTGTTCTGGACCGGGCAGCTGACCGCCGCCGGCCGCACGTCGCAGTTCGAGCGCCGCTACGACCTGCCCGAGCGCGTGCTGCCCGCGCACGTGGCCACCGCGCCCGACCCCGACCCGGCGGACGCCGTCCGCGACCTCGTGCGGATCGCGGCCCGCGCCCACGGGGTGGCCACCGAGCCGGCGCTGCGCGACTACTTCCGGCTGCGCCCGGAGGCCTCGCGCACCGCGGTGGCCGAGCTCGCCGACGCGGGGGAGCTGCTGCCGGTGGCGGTGGAGGGCTGGTCGCGGCCCGGGTGGGTGCACGCGCAGGCGCCGTGGCCTCGCCGGGTGTCCGCCCGCGCCCTGCTGTCGCCCTTCGACTCCCTCGTCTTCTTCCGCGAGCGCACCGAGGAGCTGTTCGGCGTGCGCCACCGGCTGGAGATCTACGTGCCGCAGGCGCAGCGGGTGCACGGCTACTACGTGCTGCCGTTCCTGCTCGGCGACGCCCTGGTCGCGCGGGTCGACCTCAAGGCCGACCGCGCCCGCGGGGTGCTGCTGGTGCAGGCCGCCCACGCCGAGCCGGGCGCACCGGCCGCGACGGCGACCGAGCTGGCCGCCGAGCTCGTGACGACGGCCGAGTGGCTGGGGCTGGACGCCGTCCAGGTCGCCGGCCGCGGCGACCTGGCGCCTGCCCTGGCCGCTGCGGTCCGGGCCGCTCAGGGGGCGTAGGCGCCGGCCACGGTGACCTGGTTCGGGCGCGCGTCGTCCAGGCGCAGCCCGGCGGCGCGCAGCGCGTCCTCCGCGACGTCCTCGCCGTCGCGCATGGCCCGGTCGGGGGTGAGCGCCTGCACCAGCAGGACGAGGGTCAGCATCGAGCCGTCGGCGGTCAGGGACACCGCGTCCTCCAGCGCCGCCGGGTCGGCCATCGCGGGCAGGCGGTCCAGCGGCAGGGCCTCGCGGACGGCGGCCACGAGGTCCTCGCCGTCGTCCTGACCCCGCTCGAGGTCGGGCCGGCCGCGGCCGAACAGGTCGACCACCACCGTCACGCGGTGCAGGCCGGGAGCGCCGGGGGTGTCCTCGCCGCCGACCGGGTCGGGCACGCCTGTCAGGGGGGTCGTCATGGGGTCAGCGTGGCCGATCGGCCCGGCCCGTGCGCGACGGGCCGCGGCGGGACGGGGCTGGACGGGGCGCGGGGGGACGGGGCGGTGCACGGCGCGGGCCTCCTCAGGCCTCGGTGCTCACGGGGGTGGCCATCTCGGTGCTCATCTCGGTGGCCAGCAGGTCGTAGCGGATGAAGTCGGTGCGGGTGCCGTCGCGCAGCCGCTCGGCGAGGCGGTCGACGCCGACCTCGGTGAAGCCCGCCTTCACGGCGACCCGGCGGCTGGCCGCGTTGTCGCGGGCGGCGAGCAGCACCAGCCGCTCCAGGCCGAGCCCGCCGCCGGCGGCGGCGCCCAGGGCGTGCCGGGCGACCAGCCGGACGGCCGCCGTCGTCACGCCCCGACCCCGCGCGTCGGGGTGGCACCAGTAGCCGACCTCGGCCGAGCGCGCCCCGCCCCCGAGCCGGAACAGGCCCACCTCGCCGAGCTGGTCGCCCCCGCCGGCGCCGCGCACCGCCCAGTGCACCGCGGTGCCCCGCGCCTGCTGCTCCTCGCAGGCCGCCAGGTGCGCCACCGCGTCGAGCACCGTGTAGGGGGCGGGGAGGGAGGGCAGCCACCGCTGCGTGTCCTCCTGCGCGCACGCCTGCGTGGTCCGGGAGACGTCGTCCGGCGCGTGCGGCCCGAGCCGGACGCCGTGCCCGGCCAGCGGGACGGCGTCCAGCCACCGGTGGCGCGGGCGCAGCGGGTCCTCCCAGCGCAGCGAGGCCACCCAGGCGTCGCGGCGCTCGCCGTCGCGGACCAGCAGGTCGCGCACGGTCCCCTCCACGGCGAAGCCGCACGCCCACGCGGCGCGGCGCGCCGCCCAGGCCCCGACCTCCCCCCTCGCGTGCACCACCTGCAGGCCCAGCTCGGCGAAGCCCCAGGTCAGCAGCAGGCGCAGCGCGCCGGAGGCGGCGCCGAGCCCGCGGGCGCCGGGGGCCAGCGCGCCGGTGACGCGCGCGCCCCCGGCGTCCTGCGGGTGCAGCTCCAGGACGCCGGCGAAGCGGCCCTCGACCTCTACGGCCAGGGCCAGCCACGTGCCGGCGTCCCAGCCCCGCTGGGCCCGGACGACGAGGTCCTGCGCGGCGCGCTCCCCGGCCAGCGCCGCCGTCAGCGAGGTGGCCGGGGAGCCCGCCGGGGGCTGCGGCAGCCACCGCTGGACGTCGCGGTCGGCGGCGAGCTCGACCAGGTCGGCGGCGTCGCCGGGGCGCAGCCCGCGCAGCACGACGGCGTCCTCGCCGAGCACCGGGGGCCGCACCCGTCGAACACTCGCCCAGCCCCCGCTGCGGGGCAACCCGGCGCAGGAGCGGGAACTACGATGGCGGACGCCGACGGCGACGTCGCCGGTGCCGTCGGGCCACGGGTTCGTGCCCGGCGAGGTGTGCGAGGGACGGAGAGCGGTTCGTGGCGAGCGTGTGGGAGAGGCTGCTGCGTGCTGGGGAGGGCCGGGTCGTGCGCCGGCTCCAGGGCCTGGCGGACCAGGTGAACGCCCTGGAGGAGGACTTCCTCAAGCTCTCCGACGCCGAGCTGCGCGAGGAGACCGACCGCTTCAAGTCCCGCCTGGGCGCCGGCGAGACGCTGGACGACCTGCTGCCGGAGGCCTTCGCCGCCGTCCGCGAGGCCTCCCGGCGCACGCTGGGGCAGCGGCACTTCGACGTCCAGCTCATGGGCGGCGCCGCGCTGCACCTGGGCAACATCGCCGAGATGCGCACCGGCGAGGGCAAGACGCTGGTCGCCACCGCGCCCGCCTACCTCAACGCCCTCACCGGCAAGGGCGTCCACGTGGTGACCGTCAACGACTACCTGGCCGGCTACCAGAGCGACCTCATGGGCCGCGTCTACCGCCACCTCGGCCTGACCAGCGGCACCGTCACCGACGGCATGTCCCCGGCCGAGCGGCGCGTGCAGTACGCCGCCGACATCACCTACGGCACCAACACGCAGTTCGGCTTCGACTACCTGCGCGACAACATGGCCTGGAGCGCGGGCGAGCTGGTGCAGCGCGGCCACCACTTCGCGATCGTCG
>Ga0210040_10002215_pt1 | contig 27734 bp, 15 predicted proteins | sample CryGeyCG12114_NA_FD_185462 | JGI IMG/M metagenome (GOLD analysis project Ga0210040, IMG submission 185462) | Groundwater microbial communities from aquifer - Crystal Geyser CG19_WC_8/21/14_NA (SPAdes) (version 2) | ecosystem: Environmental > Aquatic > Deep subsurface > Groundwater | place: USA... | reverse complement strand
GAATTGAAAGAGTCAGAGAGAAGAGAGTATACGGCCAACGAAATTAATAAGAGTTACATACGTCTACATGTGATACCATTTGAAGCAATCTGGAGTTGGAGTGGCAAGTAAATTGGATGCACTAACTTACTGTCCATTTCAATGAAATACGGAGTGACTTTTTTCAATGGTTGCCTGGCAGAGTTTGTTTATCATTGAGCAAAAAATAAATAATAAATTCGTCTAAATTTATTTCATGGGGACTTAAAATCTAGAACATATTTTGGTTGCTCAGGCAATTTTTACGAAATTTGCCTTTTTCACGGTGATCAGCCAACAAGCCTAGATAGCCAATTTAACATTAGGAACTCCGTATTTCATTGAAACGGACAGTAACAATAAGTACTTTTTAAACATCCCGTAGATTATGTAATATGTACGTAAGTAAGCAAAGTAAGAGAGTCTAAAAGTGTGCACTTGCAAGTTTGGAATACACTTGTGAACCATAATTGCAGAAATGATGGTTTTTAAAGCTAACAATTAACAATGCATGACATGTGAAGCACAAGAATGGTTGCTCACTCACAAAACAAACGAAATGAATGCAAATGAGTTTTCCCTGTGAGTGAGTAACAAAACAAGCAAGAAAACCAAAAATACGAGGAGATAATACTATATGCTATGCATATTAGTTCGCGGAATGCCGCATATGTTATGTTCTAGTGTTGGTGAGTAATTAAAAGTGTCCTCATTCCATTAACTAATCCATAGGGAAATATTGTTGATTTTCTCCGTAACTATGTAATTCCTATTACAATCTCGCACAATAATGCGTTTACCAGCTCTGAAGCCTACTTACTAATAAAGAATTAATATGAACGTTATTCTACGGATGCGTAACAAACAATCCATTTAAAAGCTACTATTTACGCATATTATCAAGCTAAATGGGATTAACGATCTATTATTAAAGCAGTTCAAGGAGAGCCTTCCAAAATAAAAAAATCTGATATTAGATACAAACTAAACAAAGTCAAAGTAAACTAAAAAACATACTTACAAAATAAAATACGTCACAAAGAATCATATTCAATCCATCTCTAATAACAGTAACAGTGTGTGGCAAATAAAAAATAAATCCTAACTAAAACAAAAAAAATCGTACAAACTAACCAACTACAAAAACGAAGCGCAGGAAAAAGGATGCTTGTGTAGATCGTCTGGCCAGTATCAGTGGGTAACTTGAGGATCAAAGTGACTAATTGTGCCAACAAATCACAACCCAAGTTACCAGCTGATATTTGACACTCGATCACAGTCATCTGAGAAGTGACTCGTCTCATCTTGCCATCATATAATTGGTGACAAACATTCAATCATCCGACCCAACTTGAACACAGATTATATACATATTGTACAATCTCAATTAACAGCAGCCATTACAGTTTCCAAGTACTCATCATCCCAGAGTAAATAAAATCACCACAAAACTCCTCTACCAACAAACACACTCCAAATAGACAACAAAGTTGAATCCATTAATCGATAACCAGTTCCAGATAGGATAAATAAATTGACGCCACTAAGCGTGTATAAAGAATTTGATTTCAAAATTACCTCAACTTATAAAGATTCTCTGGACTCACTTGACCCGATACTCCACTCAATAATCATTTGCACATTACAGTAACTGAACTGACTAACTACATAATCTCTCTTTACAATCGAAATTATAAGAACAGACGAAAAAAGCACTAATTCGGATATAAAATGTCCAAATCCCTTAGACTTACTTACAAGACTGGTGTTTGAAGCGCCAATTCAGTGAAACGATGATGTAATGACATGAATTCTTGACGAGACGGTCTCATAAAGGAATTTAAGAACGTGCACTACACACTAAGTTATGATAAGAAACTAGAATGCATGGATTTGGATAGACTACCGAAACCAAGAATATGCTTGCTGCTCGTATTAATTGGCACCCGTTGTACAACTCATGATGACATAATGCAATTAAATGAACAAAATGGGAGTTACCTTCATTCTTGAGTTGAACAATCTGCCTCGTCTTGTCCTCAATCTGGGAGTTCAAATGTTGAGCCGCCTGTAATCCTCCTCGAGCTTTCTCCAGCAAAGTCTTCTCCATCTGCAGCTCATTATGAAGGGCTTGATTCTTGTCATGAATGTCTTGAACTTCTTTCCTGAACCGGGCTTCAATCTCCGTTGTCTCCAACTCTTTCTCTGTACAACAAAATATAGTCACCCTTACTTTTTCTATAGGCTAGATCAGATCGGTAGACCGAAACTGACAAAAACTAAACGACTAAACCCTTCACAACGTAACTTAACTATACCAACAAACCAGTTGGCTGCAATATCAATGCTCCAAGATCAAAAAAAATTACTGCACAAGATAAAACATAAACTTTTCAAAAATTTAACTTCAAACAAATGAAATTGACAGAGACTAATTAGCTCATGTCGTGCGTTTCGTTATAAATATGTTAATCTGACTTCTTTTGAACAATTCAGACATGAGCTGCAAAAATATGAAACAAAGTAACAAGCGTAATGGAGAAAAAGTTTTGCAAAGAGCGGCGTTCAGTTCAGCCATTGCTACAAAATACTGAATTCATCAGGCAGGCGATACAGTATAGCACTTACGTGGTTAATGCACAACACTGCAGATAGGTGGAGATAAGCTCACAGGCAAGGAAAAAGGAACAGTAGAAATAAAAGGACAGGATGAATGGATGAAAGTCGTAGGTATTTAAAATAGGTAAATTTCTGCACAATTCCAGTAAATTGGATAAAGGAACAACAGGACAGTAGAAAATGAATACAAAGAAAATAGTATCATTTCCATGCATATGGAGAATTAGTCAGAAAAGCAACATTTGGAGAAAAGTAAATCCCAAAGGAACATGAAGACCGACAAGGTATGATATAACATGGAAGCTCATTGTTGATAGTATTCTCTTACCTTTCTGAAACTGCTCAAGAACAAATTGCAAGTTCTGTAGTTGAGTAGTTAACCTCTGCGTTTGATCCTCAAGAGCACGAATTTGGGATTTTGAAAGGTCTCTTTCACTCGTGAGTCTTTGTATTTCGTCCTTAATATCAGTCTTCTCACTGCGTGCAACATGAACGTAATAGAAATCAACTCTGACTAAAAATATTATGACAGAGAATTGTACTGAAGTGGAGAGAGATATAAAAGGCGTAGTAGCAGTCCTCGCCAAGATATTATTGACTATTTAATTTGGTTACGCTCAATTCTGGCTACCATATTATGCTTCGCATGAAGAGACTAGAGAAGTCGACATTTAATTTTTTATCATATTCCAGGTTTTCCACAACCAATCATTTCTTTGGGTACCATTCTAACTATCAAATAAGAGAGTGAAGTAGCAGGAACGACAATTTGAAAAAGGAGGACGTTCCGCACAGTCTTATGAATAATAATGAGGGAAATATAGGAATGGACAGGGGAGAGGGAATTGTCTACATAGTTTACCTGTAGTACGTGATGCATTCATATGGTTTGGTTCAGAAAAACAAGGAAACGAATGCGAGTAAATAATGAACCCTCTTAATTTCAAGGATTCCATTAAAGTCAAACAACGCACGTCTTTTCGGTATACGTGGCCAGGCCTATTATGTCGTATCAACGCATTCTATTATTCAGCAGAGCCCTGCCAAACCCATGTTTTCAATCAAATGCCATCTAATAGGGGAAAGATTTCCATCATCTAGGGAAAGCAAATTCCTTGTATAATGAACACATATAATAACAATCTATCGACCGCGTATATTAAATAAAATGTATTGAAAATATTCATCCAGGTTGCCATCATAAGCCCATTCCTGACAATCATGGCCCATTATGCTCATTTCCCTACCTAATACAGGGAGTTCAATTTAGTGTTCCTGATGATGGATAATGAACGGAGTTTTTATATAAAATCTCTCACTTTATTATACAGACATAAGCATGTAATTTTAAATTACAATTCAGATGTTGATAAGGGAGGGGCTGCAAAAATAATATTTATGCACAAAATACTGAGGATTCTAATTTAAAATGTTGAGCTAAGACAACTAACTAACATCAAAGACCACAAAATTTGCAGTCCCTGTATTACACGCTACATGACACCATATTTTGAGAACATCGTGGTTTCATGGTTGCCACTTCTAGCCAGCTCAAAAGCACCTATTGGTACAGCCAAAACCCTCAAGATGACGTAACATGTCAATTTCCCATTCTCAGAGAATAGGGATGGATGCAGTATGAACGAATTCCTTTTGCCAAGCTGTTTAAAATGAATCAAGGAAATTGAAAAACTTACTTTTCCTGTAAATGAGAAATCTGTTCTTGCAGATACTGAGTATGTTTTAGCAGCTGTTTTTCCTTTTCCTCAAAAACTAAAATTTCATTCGTATGCTGATCCTCCATGTCTACCAAATGATTTTGTAAACGCGCTAAATCAGCTTGCAGCTTTTGAATATGAACTTCTCGCTCTTGTACCTAATATCAGTGGAAAGAAAATGACATCATTACATGCAACCGTGCAGCAATAAAAAATCTTGTAAATTTTCCATCAACTTAAAATCGTACTTACTTTATTACTCCATTCTTTTTCTTTATCACTCCACGTTGACTGTAAGGAAGCAATGACTTGCATCCTTATTTCATTTTCCACATCGTTATGATCTGTCTGCGAATCCCCATCTAATTTCTCTGGAGCTACTTTTGGTCTATAAACAAAAGCAATCTGACTAGGTTGATCATTTGAAAAAGACGGGCCAACATCGGAATCCGTTTTCCCTCCTTCATCTGGTCTCTCTTCTTCAATAATAGTTTCCAAACCAAAAGAATCCACTTTAGGAAGGAAAATCTCTACTGGAGGACTGTCTTGACCATCATCATTGTCCTCAATAGTAGTGGTTGAAACCACATCACTAGCATCTTGAATACATTCTGTAATATTTTCGCGCGAATAAGTCACTTCGGGCTGAACTGATAATTTCGCCACGGATCGTTCCAGTGTACATTTCTTGTCTACCAATGACTTCCAAACGGAAGCTAAAGTCTTGAGCGATGATAACAATAATTTGAGTCCATCGTTCGTGGATTCGAATGAAGCATTTTCAAGCTTACTGGATAAACTGGATTGGCCATCGACATAAAAATTGGAATGTAAAAAATGAAATATTTCCTCGTTCCTTTCTATCCCAATAGTTTCGTTCTGATCCACATCTAATTGGAGCGCCATCAATTCCTCGCGCAAGGCAAATAAATCGTTCTGATATGAAGCACATTGCTCTTCCAAGTCCTACAGGATACAATATTTCCATCAGTCAGTATTATACCAAACCTATTGTTTCTAGTAACTTACGGAATGAAATAGGCACTGAGCATAGCGCACTCACACCCCACCGCAACCATAAGTAAATGTTGATAAGAATGATTCATGATTTATGATGATTGTAAAGAAGGCGATAGAATTTTACGGCTGAGTATGCTACATACATATTCCCTTAGTTCCTAAGCGTCAGAATTTTGTACCGCAGCAAAATCCAAGCCAATAATAGACTATAATACGCATGCATGCATGTGAAATGAAACAATACAGCTCAAGATAACATTTACCTGAACATAAGACTCTTGATATGCTTTTTCAGACGCCGACCGGGCTAAGGTCTCATCAGAATCCTGTGAAACTTCCTTATCAGTATTTGTACAGGCATCAACACTGGACTCAGTTTGTACTTTGGATTTGAAGGGAACCTCATTATTCCAGTCATCGTCATCCTGTTGTTTGTGGACCGGTTCAATGGATTCGATAGCAGCCGCATGATTTCTTTCCTCCAACAGCTGTCAAACCAATAAAATATTTGTGAATTTAGCACTTTCGAATATTATATACATGGGTGATGATGAATGCAATATTATACTGCATAGGAACAAACGAGTGAAGCCGTACAACTGATTAGATGGAGCTTTTTACTGTGCTTATTATAAGGGTATTGAATTTCGTCTGACAATAATCTGGATTCCCATAACAAGTCGTAGTAAATAGCAAATTCAAAAGAGTTTAAGACCGTGCAATTCGCACTTGTGAACACTGTGGACAGTACACATGAATAACGAATGAACAAGCCCACGTTTTTTTACAGCCATAAACCAATGAAATAACTTGAAACTTTGATAATTAAAGTGGTATATAGTAACAGGGAATTTTATTGCCACTGTAAAGTTAACTTTGCCTTCACACGTCAAACAAAGGGTCAAAAATCAAGAATATAAACTGAGCTTCAACAATAATAATAATCTGTACAATGAGCAGTGTACATATAAAGTTATGACTTGTTTGGCATCATATTTCAGAGGTAGTACAGCCAACATTCCCTGTGTTGTCAGAAAGTTACTTACTATCCTCAAAACCTTAGTCGCCATTTGGCCAGGTTTTTACCAGACTGCCAACTAAATGGTAATGCAATGCTGCACTAATTATTTTCTGACCAAAATCATAATACAACCTACAATCGTGGGTCTTTTGGTTTTCCTGTGAGCATAAGATACGTTCGTCTCACTTGGCGAAACAAATGACAATGACTGGTGATTAAAAGTACAAGTAGGATAAATGTGATTGGCATTAATACAGAAATACATTATGAAATAGGAGACGACAGAATACTAACATTAACATTCTTGGGATTTTGAGAGGTTTCAGCCAGTCAATAGAAAAAATATAAAGGGCTTATTAGCACTATTAAAAGCGATACACTGTTCAACTCCCTAAAGTATTGGCAAGCTAAAAATTAAGCTGTCTGCCTGCATAACCACCCAAATTTTAATAATTATGATTTTATCAAAGCACAATACACAATTTTGTTGGATTTAAAAAAATGTTTTATCACCAACACCAACCTAACCCAAAATGAATTCTTTCTGCAAACATCACCCAACATGCAACTACCAAACGTGCTTATTAGGAAAAACAAATTAGTTTCTCATCTCCTGTCTAAACCGTACCTATACAACCTGACATACTAACATTTGTTTTCACACAGCAAAAAGCTCCTTGCGCCTTGCATAAATATCAACCCTGTCAACACAAATGCGTGAAATCTTTCCACTTAAATAGGTACAAGACCTGAAAAAATTAAAGACACACATGGTCACATACAAGTAATTTTCGGCACTTCCATCATACCAGTTGCTTCAATAATGTCTCACTTGATTGTAAAACAAGCACTTTCCCAAATACCCTGAGGGCATCCCTTTTTACGTATGTGTACCAAAAGTGTTGGCACAGTACAACACGATGAAAACTTTTTTTACACCACAATTAAAGCGTACAGAAATTCCTTTATGAAATCTATTTTAACCCTTAGAGCTTTGCATTTTTTGTAGGAGTGCTCAAGTCACAGGTAAACGCATATTGCATTACTCATTGCACAACAAGAACCTGAAGAAACCTATTCAGACATATCATACAAGAACGCAAACCAAACGCTACAGTCAATCATAAATCCATTCTATTATATTCCCTATCTTTCATGATCATATAAAACCCACCGTACAAGTACCGTTGAATTAGTAAGTACCTCTACTAGCTAAAAAAAGTAAGTATAGAAAACCCCAAATATTCGTAAAATCCGCATATCAACAGCAGATATACATGGATCTATGCTCTAGTTTAAAAACTAACACAACCGCGTCCAATATATTTCCGAATCTGTAGAACAAGGAACGTCAATACAAGAGAAACGACTAAATGCCAGAGACCACATTAAGTTTCCTATGGAGCTCTGAAAACAAGGTTAGATGCACCTGTGCATACCTGAAACTAAAACGAGCATCAGAAGCAGGATGAATGTTGTTTCACATACATAATAGCAAGTGGGAAACACATAAATGGAAGCAATGTAGACTGTAGCTCACAAACATTTAGAATAGAGAAAGAATGAGAAAAACGAGACCATGTTAATAAAGTCGCAACGCTATTTGGAAGTGCTGGAATGACGGTCGGAATATTCATGAGGGGAACTCATAACTTTGCCATTACCAACTACTATTTTACCATTAGCATACACTCTCCTATTTAACAATAACATTCATCAAATTGAAAAGTGTACATGCACTCCACAAAGTAGAAAGAGTACGTTTTTTTCGTGTGTCGAACTATATATTAGATTCAGTTAGAAAACTATAACAGGCTGCATTTCCAAGAATAATGGAATATGTTTACAAAAGCGGACATTATGGTTTTTAGGCTCTAGTTCCTACTTGGTGTAGAATAAACTTGTAAGTTTGCTTTGCCAGCATAAGTTCATACACACACAACTTCATATGGTGATCATGCATGCAGTATGGTTTTACAACAGAGGGTTCTGACTCTTTTAAACTGTAATTTAATAGCAAGTGCGTGCATTCTAGGTCACATAGGCTATACGTGGCTGTGAAAATATTAATATTAATGATTATATCATTATCATACTTACTCAAGGCAGACTCATAATAAGAGAAACATCATGTCTGAGTCTGCGGTGAGCAGGGTTTGAAATAAATGGATAGCATAGGTTTCCAAATTGGATGACTTCTTACACCACACCGTGTAAGATTCAGGAGAATTTGGGCCAGTAGTAGATTCCTTGAACTTTTAAAAATATAAACGGTCTCTACTATCAGTCAAAGAATAAACTTTACTTTGACTTCACTTCTATTTTCGCTTTTCCAACAAGTGAAACGCTTTAAAACTTTACTAAGAAATAATTACCTTTTTTTGTAACGAATAATTGTCAGCGGCATGAAAAATTGGACACATACTACACAGCCCAAAAAGGAATTTTAAAATGTATCTAACAATGACAGGAATAAACCACCCTGTACAAATGTCAATTTATGCAACAGAGATGCCTGTGTTTGAGAAGGGTAGGGAGGGACTATAGGAGAGATAGATGAGTATTGGTGGTATCATCATCATTAAGCAAACAGAGAGAACTTAATGGCAAATAATGTAAAGGAACAGAGCATACATACAAAATCCACTTTGTAAAAGGTGGGTAAACTCTCCACATTTTCTATACCCAAAAATATGATATGCATGCACATGCACGTACATGAGAACATATGTGGTACGGTCATATAAATGAATGGATAGAGCAACTCACAAAATAATCATTGTTCGTTAAACAGTTCTCCACATTTTATGCCATGTCGACAAACAGAATGCGTCATATCTGAGATAGATAAAACTAGTCTTTACCGTCTGAACAGCCCTCAACATTAAAAAATATTACACTCACATTGATTCTCACATTGAAGGATGCTCAACTTACGTCCTCTAATAAACCAAAAGAATGTACACAAAGATAACGCAAACATAAGTCATATTACTCATAAACTGAAATGAAATAACATGAAAGTTCCATTGATAACAGCAGCTTAACCAGCTTACTTAAGGATTTAGATACAACTGCTTTTGTACCCAAAAAAATATTCTATTATTTTGTCACACAGAACTATCCAGACTACAGGGGTATTATGGTATTAAATAAGTCCCTTCGCTTTTCATTTAAGCGCTCTATTATGGAATTGACTCTTAAATAATTCAACAATTCATAAACTCTCTTATAGTACGTACATAACTACATATTTTGGAATTAATCGCTTCGCTACCTTTACATTTATACCTGCCAACTTAACAACGACCCTGGGCCAAAATGTTCATAAAATAACTCAAATAATCAAATACCTAACAAAAGCATTGCAAACAAACATACAACAACATTTAATCTACCGAAAATTTAAAAGGGGCAAACAGAAAAAACCATCAAAAATTATTCATGTTGGTCGGCAAAGCAGATAAGAAGAGAAAGTGGAACTACCCACTATAGTCCAATTTTGTGAATATTAGGAAATCCTAAAGCTCTCCAACTCTCCACCCAAAAGAACCAACAACAGAAACTAACGCATCAAAATCCTTATACATAAATGAACAGTAATGTCTAAGCTCGTGCACCCAAAAATGCTTTTCTCCTGAACATATAAATGTGCATGTTCACTTTTACTGCTACTAGCCAACTAACTAAAGACACCCAGGTCTAAAAAAATAACTCCATCATTTCTACTACTGCATGCTTTATGGCCTATGCCACAAAACAAGATACTACACGGGTGGGCCTGATAGCCACATTCAACTTTCACTCACTCACTCACTACTGGCGCAATCGGACCGACGGTAAAGATAGAAAGGTGCATCGATTAGGAATCAATCATTTATTGGCTTCACCATGGTAAGCTATGTACAAACAAACCCATCCCTGTTGTGGCTTCTTTTTCCATCTAATGGGCACAACTACAGCACAGGGAAAACTAACGAACACATGGACTGTCTATTTTCCCTTTAACTGGCCCGATTAGCTTCACTAACTGACAGTGCATAATCATACACGCCGATCCTCTATACAGCAGTAGAGAAATGTACAATATATTCATATTCTGGTTTCTTAGGTTTCCCGTCAATCCACTCGATTGCCACATATAAGCAATCAAATAGGGCTATAAAGCATTCCCTCAGTTAGTGGGCAGACAAGTGCACCCCTCATTTTTATACCATTTTCTGGAGTACTTTAGAAGCACTTTTTAGAATGCTAGAGTCAGTCATTGCTCTTGAGAAGAGTGAGACAGGTAGTCAATATGGGTTGCATGCAAGTCCTTTTTTACAAGCTGAAAGTACCACATGAAAGGTTTGTAACATCCGCTCCACGCACACTAATAATACTGTATTGTCACAGTGAATGTGAATGGGCATCCTGCATACCCCACTGCAATAACTAATTAATTCCCTACGAGCCTGCCTGTTTTTCTCAGGTATTCAATTACCGTCGGAATGGTGTGGCTATGATTGTAGCGAAAATAAATGGCAGCATAGTTTAGCAAGAATGCCCACTAATTTTGAGGGTGGTGGCAAATTTACTGGGTAGCTAACAAACTGGAAAATAATCCAAATGCTAGACTTTTGTAGTTTCAAGTATTAACCTGCTGTTGTTGCTTCAAGTTCAGAGAAGATAAGACATGCCCAAGGGTCAGTCAGTCACCCACATATTGTAAACAGTATAAACCTGTCGTTCAACATTACATCTGTGGATTTGTAAGACAACCACACAAGTCAAATTAGCTAAATCACGCGATAATCTTGGGAGGGCAGCTCGTGCCGTCGTGCCTACTCTCTTTCATATACTTTTACATTCTAATAAGACAGTAATGTTTTCCCATCCCGACAGACATAAATCATATGGTTTTAAATGAAATTTCTCGTCACGCAAGCAAATTTAACTTGCGTCACAATTCTATTCACTATGTCTTGTGTGCGGCATCCTTTCTAACATGTCAAAACATTCAAAAGTAGAAGGAAATCAATTTAATATACAAATAGTTCACAAACTTTCCATTCATTTCATGGGACATTTTAATAAACTACAAATAAAAATCAATCTGTCCATTTATGTGACATGTTTCTATATCACTGAACAAATATCAATACAAATTAAAGTAGACCAAATTAAATGAAAACTAAAACTCACAAAACTACAATCATAATGATGGTTTTGTACCGGCACACATTTTCAACAGCTAGGGAATGAGATCGTTTGTACTAACCAAACTAACTGAATATAAATAACTTATACGCATACGATGACTTTAGCCTCATAAAGTTGAAACCGTCATCAGTAGTAGTGGCTCATCACCTCTTGAAAATGTAAAGTGGTTACTAAATAGAGGGAAAAGTGGAGGTGGAGGCTACATACACTCCCAACTATCTAACTGCCTTATTCCATCAGCCAACAAAGATATATAGGATACATGCATATGCTTGTGGATAACATATGAAGTTGAATAGTGAATTTATGAGATGAGAACGACTTAAATAATTCCTTCAACACTTTGCTGCCATAGCCCATCCATCCATAACTAATGAAATAAGACAAACGAGCTAACAAACGTTTAGTAATGCACTCAAATCCTGCATTAGGTAGCTATAGCTGAACTAGCAAGCATAGATCCTTTATGTTCCACATATCATTATAGTGTGTCGTGTCAGTCTGAAAGTTATATGCAATAATAGACACACATCATTGAACTGGCTCAACTGACGGTGATAATAGCGTGAAGAGAGAAACAAAACTAAAAGAGATGATGTTAATGTATACTATAGACGGTTTGGGTATGTACAATATAAAGCCTCATAGGAAAGAGGATTGAGATGTTTACTTGCTATTTATGACCAACATGTAAAATGAAAATTTTGTCTTCAGAGTCAGGAATAAAGTTATAATTTAAAAACTTGCCTCACTTCACTAGGCATACAGGCCTGCCTGCACAAGCAAAATCAATGACGTGAATGACTCAAAACTATAACTTGTCAAAAACCCTAGGTTAACAATTTAAGAACTCTGGTAATTATGATAGTTTCAAAGTGCTGAGCACTTATAACTCCTACATAATGAGTATCCCAAGAGGACAAACATATTAACTAATGAAGTCGTACAAATGCCAGTAGGAAGCGAGGTCCTACTGCTTACTACCCAGCCAAACTAAATTATGGACTCTTAAATTCCTTTCTGAATTCAATGCATGGCTTCGGCCCACACTGTCTTAATCAGAGTCAACTGCCTCCTGCATGTATTCTCAGATACTCAAACTTATTGTTTAGTTTGCCCTATCTGAATGAGCACAATGGCTGGTTAAAGAAGCGAATAAAAAAATTATGACTAACACTAACCAATGGAAAAACTGAAATCACATTTTGATGCCGGGAGGAGAATGCAATTGAATATTCCCTTTCTTAGTTTGCACAAAATAAAGATAACTGAAAGTAACTTTGAGCATGATAAACTAGCTGAACAAAAACAATGATGAATCCAAAATTACCGGTCATGAAGTCAGCAACTGGAATAGTTCTTCTTCAGTCGCCCCATCTTGTAAAGTGTTTTTTTTTTCAGTCAGCTGGAAGGCATTCTTACATAAATAGCACAAGTCTGAATTCGTGCAGAAGTAAATGAGCCTTGGGAGATGAGAAGAAACCTACGGGAGTTTCTACAGATGAGGTGCGGTAGCGAGCAGTGATCGGACATGATTTGATTTAGTGATAAAATCTAGCTAATCGAAGGATCTACCTAAGTTTTTTTCGTCCTCGTAACTAACAATTGAACTGACGACTGAGCTCTTGCTGACAATTTACTTAAAAGGGAATCGTCTACACAACTGGACAGGCAGATATTCCTAGGAGCACTAAGAGAGAATGAAATGGACGTGAAAACTTTATTGTTTTCCAGTGAGAGCCACCCTCATGGATGACCCCCGTTAGCTACGTTTACTCCTTCTACTCTACTTGAATTGTGTTTCACTGCAGCAGTGGTGGCAAGACGTGAAATAAAGAGCAGGTGGTTCCTGACTGATGGAACACACCGTCCTAGTCAGTAAAGTGGGCTTCCAAAGTATACGCAAAGTAGATGGAAGTCGTATATGAAATGAATGTGTACCTTTTCCATATTGCACACCTAGCACACACACACACACGCATATAAATAGAGACAACCTCCTACCATTTTTTTTCAGCTCACCCAACCAAGTTAACTCGTTTCTATTCTAATGGAAATGGACTGGAAGATTGGAAAAATATTAATATTTTATTTGCAATGCATGAAACATGTATTTATTTATGGTGAATGTAAAAGCAAGTTCCTGTGTGACAAACAGAGTACAAGTTCTGTGCACGTACAGTTTGATTTGTCGACTAGAGCCCATATCATTTTCAAAAAATTTGAAACGCCCATTTCATGTATGATTAAATTGTCTAGAAAGCACACGACACTACTTTCTTCAATCCAGTACGTGAGGTTTTCTTCCAAAATTTGAATTTTCATAGGAATCAAGAATACAGTCATTTATGTTTCGGCCCAAATTTATGTCAGTTAGTTTCGACTCGAAAGGAATAATTAACATGTCTGAGATAGTTTTAAAAGTTGGAGGAGTACCAGCAAAATTATTTAAATAAATATCCAATCCAATGAAATTCAAAGTTCTTAAAAAACTTCATCCAGCCTTCTGTGTATTATAAAGCTATTAATGCATGAGGCATGAAGAAACTAAATGAAACGATGCCGGCACATTTTATTACAACAATGAGAGCTCTGAGAGCAGCAAGTACTTGTATGGCATTTCATTTAAGCTACCAATATTTATCGGAAGAATATAATAACCAGAACAGAAGAAAAAGCACACAACTTAACATTCGTATGACATCCTCATTTACCAGGTGTGCTGATCCGCCTCATTCACAGTATTTCAAGATGATGAAATCGATAGGGGAATGGGATACACTACCAATGGCCTGACTCATAGCTGACTGTGGAATAGTGAAATACAATACAGGGAAAAAGCAATATACGGACAAAAGAATTTACAAGAGAATTCGCTTAAGTATTGTAATATTTTTTGTTTTCCTACAAAAAAACAAATGCTATACTAGAATACAGCAATGTAATAATAATTTTATATACAGCTTATCCCAAAATATGATTTTATGTCACGATCCATGAAAAAATATACCAGAAAGTTTCATACGAAATTTTATATTTTAATCAGTCCTAGCAGTTTTAGTAATGATATTTAGAATAAGTTTATATTTAAGTTTAAAGATAAAGTCTTTGGTATATCGAGCTACTTTTTTGATTTGAACTATTTAGAATTTTCGCAGGCATTACGATAACGACCACGCATCCGGTACTTATCCATAACTTTCAGCAAAGACAAACACTTAAGTCCAAAGATACTTTAATATGTAAACCACCTTGTGTCACTTTGAACGTCACGTTCGTCAAAAAGTACTAACTACTATAGTTAGCTAAAACTATGGTGGCAGCTCACTACATGAATATACAAGTAAAAGAATTAGGTACTTCCTGTTATTCTCTTTACAATGAATGAAGAGAAAGGCAATGTACTCTAAAGTATACTACTTCTCAACTGGTGATGGAAATTGCCAAATTTTACTCATTACTCGGTAAGTTATTAGCCTTAAATGTTTTAGGGGCAGGAGCTAGAAGGACAAAAATTGAGACATTCAGAGCTCATTATTGCCACTGTCCGATTATTACTGCCAGACGTAACTTATTGAAGAGCTAAACAATAGCCAATTTCGAGCAGTTTTAAAATCAAGCAGTGGCAGTCTCAGTTTGATTTATTTTTTGATGATACAGTATTTGGCATTCATAGAGAAGGATCGTTACGGCCCTTTCAGTATTACAGAGAAAATATCAATTCAAGAATTCAATAAACCTTGGCGGCTAATGGTACTTGGCTACTTTTATATCATCAAACCGTAGAAAATGAAAAAAATATCAGCGCTGAGACAATAAAATAGAAAATCGACAGACTTAGCTTATCTCTGACAATATGAAAGCATGTTTCCTCCACAAAGTGTCCAGCCTTTGACACACAAACTAATATTGAAAACATGTTTACACACCAAAGTCACTTTACGAAACAATAATGATAAGATCACCTTGTGTACCCTAGCATATTATATTTGCATAAGGTTTAATAAACACCTTCACCTGCTTAATATGAGGAACAATGTGATGTCAAATATAGAAAACCTTGCACTGGAAACACAAATGTTAGCTGTCTAATCCCCTAGCAAATCCAAACAGAGTTCATGGTATGAAAAAAATAGGACGAAATGATAGATCAAGCCACATTGATAAAAATATATATACCCAGATTGAAATGGTTTACATGTGTTTTGACAACATTATTAATTTTCATGTTTCATGAGCGATTAGAACTCATAAAAAACACGGAAAATAACTTTTTCTAGCCTAGATTAACCATCTGCCAGAGAAATGCGACCGCACAACTCGAACTCACTTAGTGAGAGTTTGGAATGAAAATATCGATGATAATTCATTCATTCCATGCATTGAATAAAGTGGGTAGATCTATTGGTGAACAATTATTGTATTCTAAATACTTTCTATCCAAAATTGAAGGACTACAGCAGGTTTAGCATTCTAGAATGTAAAGGACGGAACTTTTTAGCTGAACAAATGCGTTAAAATCTTTACCTGTGTGACTTTTTGAAGTTTATCTTCCAATAGCTCATTTTCCTTCTGCAATAAATGGAATAATGATATTAACAGATTTGAATAAAGATATTCCGAAAGATTAGTACTATACACGCAAGAAAGTTACCTTTTTTGTCTCGATTATTTTTTGGAAAGACACAATCAAATTTGCTTTCTCTTGTTCTACAGAAGCTACCTCCGTTTTTAATTCCGAAAGTTGTGTTCTTAGAGTTTCAATCTATGCAAAGAAAAGTTGATATTAGCAATTTGCCATTTGACTGAGAAATGTGACACTATCTAATGCAATAATGCAATCTGCTGCGCTGAAATTTGGTCTCTCTCAAAATTATAATCCCGACTATCTATCTACAAAGCTTGGATACGTCATGCCTCCATGCTCCATTTAATTTTTTAGGAAACGCTTCCAGGTATCAGTTACAGACTATTTCTCACAAACCTCTTTTTGCTGTTCATTGCAACACTTTTCCAGTTCTGTCACAACCCCTTTAGTTGCCCCTAATTGTTGAGCCAATGATAAATCTGTAAGGATGACAAACAGAGGCATCAGGAGATCTATTCTTAAACGAGAACATCACGCAGTAAAGAATATGGAGATTTATATTGAAGAAATACCTTCAGCGCTAACATCTTGATTAGCTTCTTCGCCTTCAGCTAAAACTTCCTTGGTGAACGTTGTGATTTGGCCTTTAATGTTCGCTAAACTCTCCCCGAACCATGCCATAATTCATCAGCCGGTAGTCAAAGGGTTGACCAATGTTAACGTTACGGTTCGGGTTCAGCACTGAATGACCACTTTGGAAATTGAGAGTTAGCTGCAACTTGCTAGTTATCAATTATAATGCAAAACGATCAACAAAAGACACTGGTTCTGTTGCACATCTAGTTTCCAGAACTTAATCACAATCCCACTTCTCACAGTTGCAAAACGCAATAAAATCTTAAACAAGTCACAAAAACTTCAAAGCTCAGTAACGACAAACTGGACTAGGGGAATGAAGGAATGATAAATGGCAGATTTCTTTATTTTATGCCAGCCGTAAATTTTCTCTTCACAGTCTTTCCATACTTTCTATTCTACACTTTGCCGTTTTGTTTTAAATTAAAAAAATACTTTGGCTAATTTGGCAAGTAAAAGGGTATTAAGATTATAAACCATGGTCATTTATGCGAATAAGTTAAATAGGAGAAAGTTGTTTTTTTTAATTTTCACTTGCAATTATTGACACGTAGCTTTTTGATTTCCCTGCATTGGATCGTTGGCGAATTCAATGGCATGTACGCAACCTTCTTACTGCGAGCTTAATGATTCTGTTCCACATTCCAGCATATTCCTGATTTTCTTTGAGAGGTGTGCAAGTACCCCCGAATCCCGTCTTATTGTCTTTACGGTCAGTTTCATAGATGCTTAATAATTTGCATTATAGTCAAAAAGTTTCGATGCATAGGGAACATTATTCAAACCGGATTATGAAGATTACGTAATGAATTAACAGTCTTGTTTATTTTCAATCCTGACTTTGCATCACTAATTTACATCATACTTTATGTGCAAAGGCACCATCATATATAGCAGAATATATACAAACAAATATTTTATGCAACATTTGACATTAAATCGCTAGTTACTGTAGATTTATTAATAACTAATCTTTTTACAAATAACTACTAACTTTTAAAAAACTATACAGTACATATTAATAATTTAAGCTAGATTGGCATTTAACTAACTGTTCTACCTAAGTGAAAAGCTAGTCACGTAACTTCTAACGAAATCTAAACTAATCTAAGGATTCTTTGTGGAGGCTACACCATACTTTTTAGCTTCAATTTCATAAACTAATAAACGCCACATCTTAACGACAAAAACTTCAGCTTCTTCATCTAAGACCTGAAAATATGAAAAATAAAACAATAAAGTTTAAATTATTTATTCGCACACAATATCTTCTTTGCGCTTGCATCACGAATTGAATTAACATTTAAATAAACCAAACGATGAAAGAAATCTTCAATTACCATCATTACGTCGTCCAAAATGCTCTGAGGAGCACTTCTACCCAATACTTTTGAGCAAATGAAATCAACCAGAGTAGGTTCCGGTTCGCCAATATATTCTATTATCTTTTTATTAATCCAGGGTCGAATTCTTTTCTCCATCAGAGTCTGATGTTTAAAAAAAATCTTTTACCGTCCATCCTCACATAAAACAAACTAGACTAGACTAAAAAGGAAGACAAGTTTCTTTACATTATCCACCATTTCCCAGTCAATCTCGTATAAGAACAGTGCTTCCTTATCAGTAGGAATTTTTTCGATGAGAGCTTTGATATGCTTCTTTTTATCCTCAGGAATTTTATCCTCCTTTCTCTTTTTGGCTTCTTCATCTTCATAATCTAACATTTAAGGATTCATAATAGATAAATCTAAAAGATACTAATATAGCCGGTCGTAGCTGATATCACACTTTGTAGGAGCTTGATCATACCTAAGGGGACCAGTTTTCTTTTTCTTGCAGCTCCCATTCGTTCATTATCGTCTTCATCTTGATTGAAAACGTCTTTGACGTCCATTTTCCTCTTTCGAGAGCCGTCATGTGGGCTTAGCTCCGAATCCATGTCGTCATCTAAACAATATTATGCACACATAAAGGGTCAGTTCAAAATTAGGTTAAATAAACTGATAGACTGATAACTTGCCATTATGAATGGGAGAAGGCATTCCAGCGGAGCCAGGGGAAGAAAAGCTTTGTCGTGAGTCTTCGTCCTCTTTTTTCGAGAAACTGCTACTATTCCCATTACTATTGTTGGCAGTGCTACTCAAGCTCAACTGGTGTCCAGAATCTACTGGCGTCTTCTTCTCAGAGTCATTAGAGTTACTGAATTGCATCGGTGAAACATTATTGGGAGTCGACTGATTTGACTTAGAGTTGACGGGAATGAAAGCATTAAACTGAATGGAATTAAAGGAATTCTGCTGTTGTTCAACATTTGGTGGTTGCAAGAGAGGGGATCTAGAGACACGATCAATTTTTGAAATGATAGCTTGCTGGGGTTGCACTTGATTGGTTATAGACGCATTGCTATTTGCCATGGCTTGCAGTCTGCTTGCTATAGGAGATCTTTTCATAGTATCCAAGTTAAGTCTGGGGACATTCATTGTAGTAACTAGTGGGGATGCACTTATCGAAGTATTTGTAGTGTCAAGCATAGGTTTTTTGTATCGGTCGAAAAGCCGAGTAGGTGTCGATGCTGCAGTTGTAGATGGTGTCACGGTATTACTTGACATCATGCGTAATTTCATGTCCTCCAACTCTTCTCGTTCCCTTTGTCGGTCTTTGTTATCTCCTTCGAGTTCTTTCGCTCTCTCAGCTAACCTTTTCTGCAGATCTTTACCCCTGTAGCCATATGATAGTTAGTTAATTATACTATACTACCATAACAGTCAGTCAAGCATATGCAGTAATGCTAATCACAGTATTCAATAAATACATTGTTAACAAGAAAACTTAGAAAACCCATACTTGTAAAATTTGTGATCGTGTTTTTCGTCATCATAGTCTTCAAGAAACTGTTTCATTCGCTTCGCTTCTTTAAATGCCTCATCTTCTTGTCGCTTTAACTTATCTCGAATTTTTTTGTATTCTTTAGCTTTTTGCCTCTCCCTAGTTTCCCATTCCTTCAGTCTCTCTTCATAAGCCGCTTCCCGTTCACGAGCTTTTTTCTCCAATCTTCTTTGCTCCGCTGCCTCTTCTTCCTCCTCGCGTTCTCTGTAACGTGGTTTAGGGGGAGCATCGCGTAACGGAGACCGTAAAATTCTTGTATCTCTTGAACGAGATGTGCTTCGAGATCTTGATCTGATGTCTCGATTACGTCGCATTCGATCTCTTTCCTACAAAGACAAATTATTTCATATGATCATAAATGATAAGTTACAAGTGACTTTACTTTTACTTTATTACACAGTTATCGTACCCTATCTCTTCCATGATCCCGATCTCGTTCATTATCACGGTTTCTAAATGATCTGTCCTTGTCACGCCGGTCTCGATCAGTGTCTCGGTCTCGTCTGAGATTAGAAAAATAACAGAACATCAATTTTAGAGCAAAAAAGATGAAGATTAAAATGACATGCCTGAGCAAATAAAGATTTGTAAATACCTTCCAGGAGAACGTCTTATTCTATCAGGTGACCCAGTATCCTTTCGACGCCTTTCATCTCGCTCCTTCTCACGTTCCCTTTCTCTTTCCCTTCGTTCACGATTAAACTTCTTCCTTTCTTCTTCTTTTTCCTTTTCAACCTGTGAAACCACAATATTTTTAACTGTTACATATGCCGCTATAAATGCGTACTCATCCATTGCCAATTGCACTCCAAGAATAAATAAAATTACACTTTATTGATACAATCTTCAAACCCATAGGCATAATAAAACCAGATAAACAAACAGGATACGACCAAACCATGCATGCGGTGTCTTATTCTGGATACTTCAAAAACATCTTGACTAACGTACGTGTCACATCGATACTGATAGTACGTATATCCAAATGAGCGCTAGACTAGAGTTGAATTGAATAGTGCACGATGAAACGGTACGCCGCTAAAAGTATGGGGAGGTTATGGCAGCACCATACGATTTCAAGTCGGAAATCTCGAAGATTATACAAAATCAGTGTAAACTTGTTTGGATAGAATGTAAGTGGTAGTGATAGTAGTGAACTTAAAAGTGTGAATCATGGGAAAATAATGAAACATGAAAAGTCTACGCTGAATGTACACTAATCAAGGTAAATCCATCAGGATCATTAGCATTATAAAACAAAAACTTACGATCTCCAGAAGAAGTGGCAGACATTCGATGCAGTTCCAATACCAAGTTTCAAATGGGAATGAGAAATGACACAACTAACAAGAGCATGAGAAGGAATATGACCATTTCATTTCAATGCCCACTATCAGCCGATTAATTGAAGTAATTATTCAGTAAAGTGAGCGCAATTACATAAATTCAAGGAATAACAATTTCAATTCAAATACTCACCCACCCAGGGAGTTTAATCACTATGTCTGACAAAAGTATTTTGCGCTGTGTGAAGTCTCTCTGAGGAAGCCGCCTAGTTCAGAGGAGTAATAATAGAATCTAAGCCTAACGATTGATTGCAAATAACTTCAGTAATCAGTAACGAATAGGTTTAGATAAATAACAGGAACAATCCAAACAGTTAACTCAAGCATAAATATTTCAAATGGTTCAAAGCCACAATAAAAACCATCGTAGTTTAAGCAGAAGTCTAAAATCATTAAACTAGTATAGTAATGCCAAGGACAAAAATTGGAGATGGTATAAAATTTTAATTTACCTTCATATGTTCTCGGAAAATAGAGATTTCTCGAGTTATTATTTCTCGCTTCCCGTCTTCCAATACAAGATCGTCTCCCAAATCCTGTGTACAAAGTAAAATTGAGAGAATAAACTCGTGTTTAGAATTTTTTGTCCCTTGAGTTTGTAAGTTGCAATAGCAAAGTTAAAAGAGGAATTATTTTTTAAAATTTAAAGTGGAAGGCCATAAGGTACGCATCATTACAAAAATTATGTTAAAACATCTAATTTTATTTAATCTTCCTTGGCCCTGGCCCAGACCAGTAGATGATTAAAAAATCTCAGGATGTCAGGCTTTGCTATATTGATTATCAGCATCAAACAACAAATTTTAAGCATTGCTAGTTACTACATTACAATACAACTTAAGAACTCAAGAAAATTAGCTTTTTTCTAACTATATTTCAGTTGATTGGCCCAACTTATCAAAAGTACTTAACTATTTTTTTTTCTTCTGTTTAAACGTATAGTAAAATATCATAATTTAAACTTACTGGTTCTGAAGGCATTTCGCCCGCCTCAAGACTGCTAAGCTTTAGAAGGTGCAGCTTTTCTTGAATTTGCTGCTTATTAGCATTAGCATTTTCAGCTGAAACATAAATAAAATCCATAAGTCCATTAAAAGATGCTAAAAATCGGAAATAATCATAATACTAAACACGTACTATTCTATGATATAGTTAACCTACACAAAACAGAGGAAATTTACATGTTGTTATTTAAAGTTTCTTACTTTTGCGTTCTCGATCCACCGTGGGTGGAACATAAGACTCCAAGTCACTTTTGAACTCCCGAAAAATTATTCCGATTCTGGACCTTGATTGCTCATCAGCTTCTTTCATTTCTTGATCCATGTAATCTTCATCATCAAGCAATTTTTCTTGCTTGCTGCTGTTTTCTTCTTCTTTCTCATCTGATTTTCCTTCTGCATTTTGCTTATTTTTTCTCCTTTCGGCTAAAGAGTAAAATTAACAAGTCTTAAGAGTTAGAATAAATGCTTCAAACGATAGATCCAATACTGAAACTGAACAGAGAGTAACAGCTACATCACCTTTAAACTCTTCTAAAACAGTTCCAGTTTTCCCATCCACTTTCACAACAAGTTTTTTGTCCCCAACTTCCAAATCATGAAGTAATCTTACAGACCGTAGTCCAGAATCAGGTCCAGCAAATTCACAAAATCCGAATCCTTGAAGTTTACCAGATGCTCCCTGAACACGTTTCCAATGCAAAACCTGACCACAAGTGGCCAATAACTGCCGAATCATTGGGTCTGGCCATTTATCAGTTATATTTCCTACGAAAACAGTGACAGGAGGCCCAACTGGTTTAGGCTGAGCAACTGGTTGTGGATGATCTGCTGGCCTACTGTCATTATTCAGCATACTTCCTTGAGGGCCTTTAAATATTACTGGACCTCCAGGTCTTTGCATTTGATTCATGGACGGAGGTGGCATTCCCGGTCTCATTCCAGGAAAAAACGGAGCTGGTCCACCTGGGCCCCCATTGTTGCCAGAGGGTGGTGGCATCCCCATCATCGGAGGTGGTACTCCCATTCCCATACCTAGGAGTAAGAAAAGAAAGATTAATCATGATTCATGATCATTCACTGCATTCTTCAATTGCCATTAATAGCTGATTTTAGCATTTAAAACGACTCTAATTTTTACAAATTCATACCAGGAGGTGCATTCATAAACATCCCAGGTATCATTGGGGGTCTTTGTGGTGGAAACGACATGTCTTGGTTTGACTTCAATATAAAATATCCTCGATTTCTTTGCTATAGTTCTGTAATGCAAACAAAATAGATTGAATAAAACAAGGCCAACATTCTAAATTGAGATAACTCAAAGGTCATAAAATAATTTTAAAAAGTAACCAGTACCGTTAAATTTGTGAATGGTTAATTTAAAGGGGGTTCATCCAGTTTCGATCATCAATCAAACAACCGAACGGAACAATCTTAATTCCATTCGACTAAATTAGATTGTCAATCAATCAATAAGTTTAAAATTCAAACTTCCAGTCAATTAATCAAATCCTGGATGAAGTTTCTTTTATTAACTGTTACAACAGCAATTCTAAAATAATTAATAATTTAATGCCTGATATTATACTGTTATAAAAAACTTGATTTAATTTGTCAATCGAACAGAGGAAGGTTGATTTTCTATCTAAACGCATCACAAACACAACACAATATTTTAGCAGGAAATTGAAAAAGAGCGTTCCTCGCGGCTCTTGCTCTCTTTACTCTAGCTCGGTCTAGCATTTAGCATCATCTAATCCGTACCCTCACTATCCTCAGTTGCGTGCAGATTACATGAGTTGGGCAAAATGCCGTGAGATGAGCTAGAGAAAATTTTTTAGCTTTTGTTGAACTTATTCATCTTAATTAATGATTGATGATTTTAGTGAAATATTTTAACAGAATTTTCCTGGATGTCAAATAAACACTGTAGAAATATTAAAATGATGCATCTCTATTTCATGGTCTTCTTCGTATCCGTAAACAGGGGTGTTGTGGGGATGCGGCCGAATATGCATGGCCAATACTGGTTGTAGTTGTAACCAATTCTACTTAAGCTTAAGTGGTATTTAACTTTTGTATTTTGCATTCCAGTGCAAAATACAATGACTACATTATGGCACTCGTTCATATTCAATGTGCAATGAGAAGCGTTGACCTCAGTACGCGTTAATAAAGTTGTCATGCAATAACTCTGCGTACATTACTTGTCCTTTTTCATTGAGATAGAGAGTTCCTTTGGGATAATTTGGGTATCTTGTTCATTTAAAAGTAAAAAGAAGTTGCCCCATGTTATTCGGCTATCCCCGATAAATGGTGGATTTATACAAATTATGTATAAAATGTTGTGGCAACAATAACAAAAAATATGGACAATAGTGAATTGGCAGTTTGATAAGTTTTGAAGCCTGAAAAATTCAAATTGCCAGGGAAATGAATACATTTAGTAGAAACAAAGCCATGGATTTGATGGAGGCCATTCTCTGATTCTTGACAACTTTGATTTCTCGAGCTCTATAGGTTACCGAGGTTACAAAACAAGTCCTGCCATGTAACATTAAAAAATAGTTACTCTCTATCTCAATGAAACGGACAGTAGTGTATGGTTGTTATCATTTTCAATAACAATGAATGAAAATGCAATAAATGAAACGCAATTTACGAGGCAAAGGTATTGTAGAAATAGAAACGTTGGTGCACACTCAACCAACAGGCCGAGTACCATACAAAGGTATACAAAGGGAAGTTTGTTTTTTCTCAAGAATGAATGGCAAAGAGGTGACTAGCCTTGTGAATAAGGTGGGCACTAGAAAGAAAGTTGTCATAGTTGGTGACGGGGCTACAGGAAAGACATCTCTATTGTTCGCATATGGGGGAAAACCATTTATAGAGGACCATGAGCCCACTGTATTTGAAAATTATGTAGTACAAACTAAACAATATGGGAAAACGGTAAATATAAATTTCAGATCTTATGTTAAAATGAAAAAGAATCATTTGGTAACATTGTGCTTCAATAGGTTGAGCTTTCACTATGGGATACCGCAGGTCAAGAAGACCTTGACAGACTCCGGCCCCTGTCTTACGCTGACACTGATATAATAGTCATATGCTTTTCCTTAGTAGATCCAATATCGCTGGAAAATGTTATTGACAAATGGGCACCAGAAGTTCGGCATTATTGTCCGAGAGTCCCTATAATACTGGTTGGCAACAAATTAGATTTATGGAAGGGTTCGAAAAGTTCTGCAGGTTGTGGTGATGACCGAAATGATGAAGTTCAAATTACGAGAGCCCTAAGAGCTCAAGCCGCTGTCACGGCTAAAGTTATTGGAGCATTAGCATATTTTGAATGTTCTGCAAAGACAAATGATGGTGTGGCCGCAATATTCAATGAAGTTGTGAGAATTACTTTAAAGGTACTGTATCTTTTAAAAAAATTTATCTATGGTCTTGATTGATGTTTATGTCAAACATATAATAATGCATAATCTTTATTGTTTTATTTTTATTTAGAATCGATATGGAAAGAAGAAGTTCTGTTCTGTAATGTAAATTCTAGAATCTTCATGCAATGTATGCATTATGCATTATAGTTATAGTAGTAATAGTATACCCATTTCTACCTTCTAGATAGATACAGTGGCTTGAATATGTTAAGCTATATATAGTAAGTGAAAAAACAAAACAAAAACTTTTACGGTCAATGTTTTTTCTAATTGCTGTTCATATAATTGATTAAAGAATTAAAATAATACAAATACTCCCTCACATTATTGAACAGACCTACCACAACGATTTTGAAGCTTTAAAATACATGCAGCATACGGCGAATCGGCTTTACTTACACCTTACACAAACAACTGTACTCTCTCGCTGTCTCGCTGCGTATTTACTATTCTATTTCCATACATTTTAGAACTAATGTAAAGAGTAAAAACGCAGCAATAAATGCCCATTATTGCCCAGTGCAAGACAGGGCAGAACATTTTTACATATTTACATCTGTTAAGTTCCAAAGTTTTTCTAAACATTAATCAACACAGAAGACGATGAGACTAAAAGAGAGGTACTACACACAGACTTGACTAAGATTTCTTCGGAATTTTCGCTTCTGATCCCCTGAAAATCATAAGTGCAATTAGTAAAGGTGCTAAAATATAATATATAATAGAATAAAATATAAATAGCTGCTTCGTCTAGCATTGAAATAATCTTTAAACTCAATCTGAATCGTGAATCTTACCCTTCATGAGAGCCTCCACTGGCTTTTCGTTTTTCAATAATGGACTGGATTTGTTGCCACTGTCGATCCAAGTGTGCTTTCTCATTCTTTTCACTTTTTTGACCTTTTCTCGTTTTTCTTCCGTCGTTCATCTTGACACCTGCGAAAAATACATAACTCATGATCTAAATAATTACCAGAGAAAGTTCGTACAATTTTATTTATATGAAAAATATACCAAATTGAAAAGCAGCCTTTGGGAGAGCTTCTTTGTTGCTCATATAGTCAGAGTACTCTTCCATTGTATCAAAATCCCAACGACCAACAGTGCCTTTCTTTTTCCCAGGATCCATTTTGGAATAGTCGGTTTCTTCGTCGGAGTCATCAATGGCATCATGCATTTCATCGAACCCAGGATAACATTCATTATAGCCCTCAGGTTGGGCATTAATCTTTTTCAACAATTTTTGACTTCTGGACATCAACTTGTCATCTTTTTTCAAAACGGATCCGAATGTGACATCTTCGTTTTTCTCATCAGCAGCATTCCATGCTTCTCTATCTTGTTTGTCTTGTGCGTGTTTAAACAATACATCATCCATTGCAGGCTCCTTATCCTCTTCCTCAGCAGGTTTTTCAAAGTACGGAGTCTTTTTCTTGTCCCTCTTGCTTTCATGTTTTTCTTTAGGTTTCGGAACATAATCCCCAATATCGCCATAAATACTGTCATCTTCGTCCTTCCGTCGAGACTCCTTCTTTTCATTTTTGTTTGGAGAAAAAGCACGACTGTCTTTATTTCTTTTGTGTTTTTTGGATGACTTAGAGCCTTGTCTCAGATATGACAATATCTGCGCCAATTTATTGATCACAATGTCATTCGTGGTAAGAGTTGCCTGACCTTCTGCTAACGGAACATCAGCTTTACTTCGAATTAACGTTGTGGGTATGTCACTTTCACCGTATTCATCATCTAGTTCAAAAACATAAGCTGTTCTTCCAGGAATAAATAACTCATTTCGGTCGGGAAGAGCACTTTTGAACAAAACTCTGTGTACATTTCGGGCAAGTTTAGAATGAAAATTAAATTCTGGTTCCTCAGGGGCTTTAACTTCTTTTGTTTTATCCTTCGATACATCGACTTCTTCTCTACCTTCATCCTCGTCATCATCATTTAAAAGTTCACTCCGAACTTTTTGAAGTAGAGCGTAATCAAGCCCTTTCACCAAATGGGTATGCTCAATATCCCCACCCAAGAACTTAGATTCTTGAATCATCTGCTTTCGTCGTTCTGCTGCATCTTCGTTAGCTCTGAAATCAGGAGCTACGGCTCTGTATGCTCCTTGAACAGTGAGTAATTCATCTCTTTGTTGAAGATCAGGTTGACCACCATCCCTTCTCTCTTTTGCTCGGTCGCGGTACCGTTTAGACAATTCTGCCAATGGATCATCCTC
>Ga0210040_10002214_pt1 | contig 27735 bp, 15 predicted proteins | sample CryGeyCG12114_NA_FD_185462 | JGI IMG/M metagenome (GOLD analysis project Ga0210040, IMG submission 185462) | Groundwater microbial communities from aquifer - Crystal Geyser CG19_WC_8/21/14_NA (SPAdes) (version 2) | ecosystem: Environmental > Aquatic > Deep subsurface > Groundwater | place: USA... | reverse complement strand
TGACAACTGACAATAGGTGTACAGGTTTGATTACATAAATAATGATTTCACGATAATCATAGTTGCTAGGACATTTTAACTACACATTACTTTGACTGACGACTTTGAATTATTGTTTATACATACACATACTCTGGCACAACAGGGGGTATTTTCGCAAAAATTTTCACACTGCGCATGTTTGCTGGAAAAAATTCCTTTCAAGTTCGCGCCCAGACGTCAAAGTTGTACAAACTTTTAATTTTATTTAATATTTGACGCCAAGTATACTATTGATTAGACCAATGTTTGAACCTTTTTGAAAGAATCCTTCAGAAGGAAGGGTTAGAGAAGGATTGTTGAGATTTGGGCCAAAATTTTGCCCTTCTAAAGGAAGGTGAATGAAACGGCAAAAATTAAACTGAGAAGGAAGGAGAAGGAAGAAGGGTAAAAATTTGACCCTTTTCTGCAAAAGGAAGGAAGGGTGACTCGCATGAAGGTTTTAGCCTCAGAAAATAGGAGGGAGGAGGGATCAAGTGCGAACAGGACCATAGTAGGGGTATACTTGAAGCCGTGTACTTTCGTGGATCTCTACGCATGTAAATCTCCCAGCCAATCGGATCAGTAGGTAAAGGTCTGCTTTGATTGGCTGGGAGAAGTACGCGTGTAGATATCTATGAAAGTACACGGCTTCAGGTGCACTCCTCTGCCCTCTGTCGTACTTTTTCAACTCATATGTTAACGCTAAAGCACGACACATAGCAAAAACCGTAAAAACTTTCATTGGACGTGTGCATCAGACGCGGCCTTTATTTTTGTGCAACCAGGGTTTTCAGCCCGACGTTCTCAATCGTAACACCGGCGACACCGACCCATAACTATTTCAGAATCTACTTTTTATCTAACTTAAAAGGCCAAGTTGAATTCCTTCTCCCGGCTCATTCAGCAATATAGAGGGTGATGGATTTTTGGGATAACTAATTTACACGGCATTTAAAAATAAATAAATATTGATATGCTTTCGTTGTTATGGAAACCAGCAACAGCTATAAAATCAAAATACAAAAATAATACAAAAAACGATATAAAAAGATATAATGATTAAAAAAATCTTTTTCCAGCGTTGAGCATTATTATTGTATGTTTATTATTGCATGAGGGTGGGATAGGTAGGATAGGTGCCCTCCACTCTGCCAAAGCCAGGGAATACGTCGAAGAACATGTTCTACCAGGGAATACGTCTACGGGAAGCACAAAAAATATGCATAGCAATGTCCGTGACGTTGGGTATAGCAGCTGTGCAAAAAAGTGCAGAAGACACACTCATTGGTACAAAGCTGGTGCAGAAGATGCTCTGATTGGTCGGGTTCAAAATTAAACGCGCGTTTTGTATCTTACGTGTGTTAAAGAAGCAATCAGACATAATTTTATACGGCTTTGCCCTTCTATAAACAGCTACGATGATTCGTTTTCTATGGTTCTACGGGAAGCACAAAATATATGCATAGCAATGTCTGTGACGTTGGGTATAGCAGCTGTGCAGAAAAGTGCAGAAGACACACTCATTGGTGCAGAGCTGGTGCAGAAGATGCTCTGATTGGTCTGGTTCAAAATTAAACCCTAGTTTCGTATCTTACGTAAGTTAAAGAAGCAATCAGACATAATTTTATACGGCTTTGCCCTTCTATAAACAGCTACGATGATTCGTTTTCAATGCCAAAGCAAAGAATACGCTCTACTCTACACTGGGTCTACACCACAGGTCTAACTACAGGTTTCGTATTCATTGGCCAAGGAATTCGCTGTACAGCTCTATAGGTCTGTACAGTGTGGAAGACCATGTGTCTATTGCAACACCCCGTAGCGTTGTGTATTTTGGTAAAATTTACAAGGGAAAAGTACATTTCTAATAGCTGAACTGAACTGCAATATGAATTTAATTTATGTTTATGTATTTTTTAAGAAACATATGAAAACTGAGCTATTTTAATTGAGATAATTGAAATATGCATATTATCTTATAGTCGATTCACATATGCTCTTGGAAAAAATTCAGTTTGCCATTGATCAATATACCTTGTGCGCAAAAAGGAGGTAAATTTTATCCTATCCTACTACACAAATTTATCACACACAGGACAGGAAAAATTTACCTCCTTTTTCCGCACAAGGTATAAATGAACATATAAAACGTGAATTCTCCCATATTTGCCATATTAGTCTCACTCATGATCAACATGTCTTATTTGAATGGACTCTTATAAAACACGTCAGGAAAATTATGGGTTCAGTCAGAGTAAAGGCAATAAATGTAGCAGGAAGCAGGACCGACTTTGAGTATAAATATCTAAATATGTATTTTTAATTTGAGTCACCTTGTTAGCGTTTGAAAGTCATGCAAATGTTATTGAAGGCAAGCTGCAAAGCTTTCTCCACAATAAGCTGGCAAATGCTCTCTTTATAGATACAGCAAAAGCAACATAATATACTACGACAGAAAGCAGTCCATATTGCATGTTCTTGCAATTGATTGTTTGCTTATACATAAGTTAAAGACATTTTCATTAAGGCGAAATCTCGCCATGCATGTCAAACAAAAGTAAGTATATATATATATATACATTACGTAGCCTATATACGTTTAGATGTCTCTTTTAGCTTAATGAATACTAAAGTTGTTGCTCTTCTTTCTCCTGTCAACACAAGTAAAAATTAAATAGTCTTCATCATTCCATTTTCTATCGTATGAACTTGCAAGCGGAAAACTATTTACTTTAAATGATTGGGAGCATGCTAGAATTTTTCAAGAAATCAGTGGAATCCGTCTACTGGAAATGTCTAGAATGCCTGATTCGTTGACTTTTCTCCTATGCTACCCTGTTCCCACCCGACTATCCAAGGCTGTATTCGCTGTATATATTTTGCCATTGAATTCGAAACCTCGGTTGCGTTCATAGAAATAATTTTGCAGTCTGCAGCTGCAGCTCCACATACAAGTTTAAGTTTACGTACGTGTCCATGCAAGTTTCTGAATAATCGGCTGTGGCTGTACTACGTCAGCAGTCAGAACATAATGAGTTTACGCTGAAGGTAAAAAGTATCAAATTTATCAATAATATCCCCCTCTGTGAATTTACGAGTCACTCATCTCGAAGTTCATTTTAGTCTATCATAAATCGGTAGTTCACTTTTGGCCTTTGTTTTGTTGTTAAGTAATTTTCAATGTACAAGCTATATAGATTAGCTACATCTTGTAACCATACACATTTAATGAGACAAAAGTTGAAACCATTATTAAATTTACGTGAACAATGAGCACACGCTATTGCAATGCATAGACAAAAGGCAACCAAATCAAAATCTGCAGTAGCATTACTAGTGCAATTTGATTACCAATTGTATGACTGCTGCTGTTGTCTGGCTCCTGGGCCTTTTCAACATAACCACCCTATTGCCTTTTCGACTAAAATGTACAAAAAAAAAGCAAGACATAGCGTAAAGCATAGTTAGTGAATGCATGCATGCAACCTATGAGAAAGATCTCCTCAAGAGAATGTATGGCAGAATGTAAGTATTAAGTATATAGTCAAGTTAGGTGCACTGCACAGAAATTCTGCAGCTCTACATATATATTTTGGGGCACTGATCTCATCCAGTCAGATAAAAAGAAAGAAAGAGGAAGTGCTAAGTGAGGTCGTCGTGAAAGCTCAGTCGTCAATTTTCTCTCTTTCCTTCATGGAAATTGTGACAATGAAAGGATATAAGTGAAAAAGTGGCATCCATATTTGACTGAAATTTTGAAGTTCTGCGATTTTCTATTTGCTCCCAAAATTGTAAGTAGAAAGTGCAGCGCAAATTTCATCTTTTAAATTACATATCCAAGGTTAGTATTACAAGAGTACTGAAATACTAATATTTTTTGGTCAAATCCTTCATTAGTGAATAGATGGATGAAAGTAATTTCGGCTTTTATAATGCATCATTTGAATTTCTGGACCCCTTTAATTTTTTACCTATTTGAACGTACTTTTTGCACAAACGTTTTCATTTTAATTGCAGCAAATAGCAAGCTCAATACTTTCTCTTTGTGCTGCAGTGAAATGTTCTTAACATTTGTTCTTCAATTATTGTAGTAGACTACTAACAAAATTTGGAAATTGTCAGTACAACTGTTATATTCTGCCGTAAGGACACAAGTCCATTGCCATTTACTAACATAATAATTTATAATAGAATTTGAGATTGTTTTTAAAGCAGGATCACTGAATCTCGGCTAAAGCAATTGTGCATGCATATACTAAGTTCCAAATATTTCAGACAATTTTTTCAAACACGGATTTTTGATAATTCGATTGCATCTATCCTTATTTTCCAGACATCAGAATATGACTACTATAGTACTATATTATAGTATGGGTGGGTACCGTGGGTAGTGCTTATGGAAGTGGGCACAGCTGATTTTTTGTGTGTCTATGTAGAGACAGCATATTCCGTGCGATGGTGCTAATGTAACGCATATGTACAGTAGCGCAATACAATTACCACTGACACTTGACTGCTCAAAAAAATTGGTTTACTTTGATAAGAATGAAAAAGGATAAGAATTTAATAAAAATCGAACGAGGGATAGTGATAACAGATTCCCATAATCATAAACGCTTGGAATGTCCAGCCCAGTGCAGACAAGCGACATGCAAAAATCATGTAGAAATTTGATATGGAACAATTTGGAACTTAAGCAGAACAGTAATTTTAATGGCTTTTGCATTATCCTAAAGCAATACAGCAATCATACAGGAATGTTTTAAAGCTTACAGAACTTTCCTAGAAATCCTGCTCATTGCTAGATTTAAACTAGACTCAAGCAAACGAGATTCTACAGAAACACTACATCAGTTAGTAGTTGCAGTGATGTAAAAGCAGTTATACGTATTGCAGTTCAATCAAATGCAAACCAAAAGCCATGTTCTTCTCTCTGCATATAAAGCAGATTGTGCAGACCATCTTTATACTGAGATTTGTATAACGATGGTCTGCAAAGCTGCTTAGGTCTGCTTAAGTTGTAAAATATATGTAGTGTAATATGAAAGTCAAGTGAAAGCAGTAGGTTTTGATCCTGTACGAATGAGACTTTATGAAATAAAACATGTTTGTTTTCCATACTTTTTGTAAGCATTGTGGTCAAATATTTGTTTCCTGCAAGCAGAGGTAAAAAGCCACATTTTGTGTACAAATGCATATTAGAATAGGAATTCATCGGAATTTTAAAACAGGCATTCCTAAATATGCAATATGGATAAATTTCATTTGGTGTGGCTGTGGAAAACACAATCATTCAATTAACAGAATAATAGAGACTCAAACTTGACTTAATGTGCTCTGCTCACGTTAATGTTTTTTTTCTATAGTCATATGCATTATGTGAATGCAAAATTTACTGCATTAATTACGGCCTACCGTTCGTCAAAAGTAGTCTGCATGAATTAATAATTAATGAGCTACATTTTTCTGTTTCCAGAAAATTATATTTAAGCTGTAATAAACTTATCTTAGGCATGTTTAGTTAAGGACCAAATATGTCTAAATGCTCTATATCAATTTACCTACATACCTACGAACGAAATAACCATATGGTCAAAGGTGAACAATGAAGTATTGTCTTTCAAATTGTAACAATACACTTTTATTTACCAGGTCGGCCGAGAACACTGAAACGCCTCACTTATGCTTCCTGTTTTAACTTTCGGTCCAACTGTGAGAATGGCTACACATGATAGTTCTGATTAAATAACAACTGAATTCTGGACTTTGTATGCAATTAATAGAAGCTTTCACGTGCGATCTACATGTTGAGGTTTGGGCATCAGAATCAGAATGCTTTTACAGCCATTCAGTACATATAGAAAATGCTGATTGGTTGATGTTATACATATGTGTCATGATTGCAGGCATGCCAAGAATGGACGGAAAACCTTAAACCCCTTTTCCAGTCGATAGCATGGAAATTATCGACATATCATCTCAGTTTACATTTTCTAATCACAACTCCAGCTTACCAAAGATAAACAAACCATGGCTTTTTTTTTCACTCCCGTCTCCAACTGACTCTTACTGTGTGTGACGTGTCACTTGTTGTCACACCATTCTACTGATTACGCTACAAATCACAATTGCACTCTTCAGCAGTACTCATTGAACCAAAAAAGAGATTTGCAACGAATTGTGATACAAAATTACTTCAGTGGTTAATCGTATTCCCTTCAATACCACAGAATGTCTGACTTACATAAACCGGTGACTGGCTTAGGGGAAGATAAATTCGATCCTGATCTTCATAAAGGAACAATCGACCATGATTTTTTTGATAATTGTGCAAATTTCAAGTCTGACGAAGATAGGAAATCCCCAAGTAATGGCCTCAACCGTGATGATACATGCCCTTCTGCTGCCATTTCAGAGGAAACTGTAAGCCATGGAAACTCCACCGGAAGTGACTATGCCAATACGATTCCCCGTGATATAAAAACTCCGACTAATAGTGATACTACAGTGGAAACTGGACCCGAGACCCAAGGCTGTACTACATCATTCTCTATTGAGCGGAATCAGGAATCATTCTTTGGGCCTCTCACTTGTGAGATTCCACAACAACCGTATCAAAATGGAATTTTTTCAACTGGAAAACTTTTAGCATGCTTAACCCAACCAGAGTTGACTATAGAAGTTGATTTGGACTCTAACAAGGGAGGTAACAATAGTGTCCTTAGCAATGGCTCCAGCAATAGCTCAGATCTCCTCCAGACTTTTGTAAAAAGACACCAACAGGATCAAAACCTACTTCATGTCCATTCCAATGGGAGCATGCGAAGGATGATGATGAGGAACTCTGCGGCCAGCGATACAGATTCTTCCAATGGTTTCAACGGCCATTCCGACTACCATGACGAAGATGACTACGATGACTCCAATTCAGACGACTCATCTTCTGATGACGAGGAATTTATACAGATGCTGGAGAAGTATTATGACCTTATCGATGCAGAAGAATCTGACTACTCGGATATCACTGAGGTGTCCCCCATGTCGTCTGTGACTGCCAGTCCATTACCATCCTATCCGGAGGACAGTAACTCTGGACTACCCAATGGGTCCTCGTCTCAACCTGACAGCATTGAGCCTGTGCTCAGCCATGCAGAGGAGCCTGAGGAGCCCAGAGATCATTGCAGCAACGAAGGCAATGGACCACACGTGCTAGTTGCGCCAAGACTGTGTCTCGTGGCTCCCTCTGACGGCGGCTTGATAAACAATAATCTGGAGTCTATAATCGTGACTACTAGTGGAAACATTAGTGAAGCTAGTAGCAATGATTTGGACGGGATGGGTACCTCCTCTGGATGCTCATGTGATGAAGAGGGACTTTCTCGGATGAGTAGCATGTATGACCAAGGGGACAAACCTCAACAGCCATACACGGAGCACAATGGCTCGTCCAGTTCTCTTCCGTCTAGCTCAAATTCCGCACGTGCTGGCAGCTCCAGGGCTTTCAAGGAACGGCATCAACTTGCAGTTGGTTCCAACCATGGGTCTTGCCACCGAACCAATGGGCACAGGCGACGGAATATGAATATTACGCTGGATCAGATCCGCAGGATTCAGAGGGATAATAGTGCTCTATATCACAAAATTGTGGATCATCAGAAGGGTCATCATCATCATCACAGCCACCATGGACACCATGTGAGAGCTGGGATACATTCTCATCGCAGTGGAAATAGTGGAGGTGCAAGAACTTTGCCATCTTCAGCTTCAATAACAAGACTCAGGCAACATAGGCGTATCGAGCATGAAAATTTGGTGAGAGCATTCGTAATCTGATAAAATTACAGTGCATGCATGTTATAAGTTATGTAGCTCATTAGCTCCAGTATGGAAATGAAACTTTATGCGTATTTGTCTGTGGTAAGTAGTTAGGGAAAAGTTATATTCCGCGTCTAATCTTAAAATCATAACTCAACACATTTTTCTCTTGATTTCAGCTTTTGATGCGTCGCCTGCAGAACGTGAAGGCTTCAAAGGAAATACAAGATGCGTTCAGACCAAATAATAATTGATTTGTTGTTTTTAAAGTGCATGGTAAATATAATGCACTACAACTATTGATTTCATTGGCATAAAAAGCTATATGTAGCTCCGAAGTGATTTAATATGGTTAAGGAGCTTTTCCAGTTAGAGGGTTGGGGGTGTCCAAACTTTATGTTTCAATATATGCGATTTTTTTTCATTAGTGTGTTCAATATAGATGGGGACTTTTTAATGTGTATGTTAAAATCTATATTGTTAAATTGTATGGGATTTAATTTCATGAACGTTATATTTTACTCGGTGTCTTTGGCTAAAAAATGTCTTGTTATTAAAGCAGCGTGAAGATGAGGATTTGTTGTACAATATTCATTGATTTTTTCCATCAGAACTAACTATAGCATTATGTATTTGTTTTTGTTATCGATTATAAGGTGAGTGTTGTTAAAATGCTGCATGGTTTTAGTAAGTTTGCTTAATATATGAGGGAATAATTTCTTCATGCTTATTAGTAAACTATAGGAACAGAATCTCTGATTGGAACTTTTGAATTTATTTGCATCTTTTTTATTCTGTGAAAAGCCTGCTTCCATTTTTCAGGCTTTTTAAAGTCCTCATCTAGTCAATGTGAAATCTGCTCATCATAACCATTAATAATAGATTGTGGATACAGTCATGTTGCCTAATTATGAATCCTAATAAGTACTGGGGATTATTTTATTGGTGAATTTTTGTGACAAGATTAACAAGACAAGAGAGCCGAATGTACTGTGTTTAAAGTTTGATCTTAAATAAATATTTTATGATCGCAAAATGTTTGCTCATTATTATTGCTAAAATGACATTTCCAATCCATATAAAAGTTATACGCGTTCCTGTTTATGCTATTTCATTCATTTGTGTTCACCATGTAATTTGGCGCATACAACCCTTTGCATTAGTCTGCTCACTCAAAAAACAAATGGGTCAAAGCATACTGGAAAAATATGTCATTTTCATTCTAAAAAACTTCTATCTACACGCTCTCTCAATCACTTCGCTAACTGAATGATATCATTCTTCCACATTTATTGAAGTTATAAACCATCAAAAACGTGTCCATTGTTACTGTCCCTGTCAGATTTCAAGTTTCCCTATCATTATCAAGTGCTAAGTAGTATTTAGAAAAAAAATTTAGCTAAAAACAGTACGTTGCAGCAACAATGCCATATAGAAAGACAGTTTTTTCAATAAGTCTCCTCACAGAAGTATAGACATTACTATTACTATTACGATAGTGGTGAATGGTCTCCCTTTAAGATGGGACAAATCTGGACTCATTGAGCAGAATCGAGTGAAAGTTGAGGCAAACGAGAGTGGTTTTATTTTCATGCTAAACTTCAAACCAACACACACAATTTTTCCTTTGATGTAATTTTATCTTGGGTATATATCAAAAAACTTGCTGGGAGAGAAACTCAAGTCAGAATGTCAGTACTTTATTTCTTTTAAATTTTTAACTCCAAGTTATTTTGTGAATTCATTGTTATTTGACATTCATATAACATATACAGCTTTTTGCCAAGGTATATTCAAGGTATTTGCATATATTTAGTACGTGTAAATTGTGACAGACCTTTTTGTTCACACGTTTGTTGTATTGACATCTATAATGGTCAATGTGTAATTGAAACCATTGCTTTCAGATAAAAACGACATTCCTGTGGGCGATTGCTTCCCTGCCATGTGACTGCTAATGCTCGTTTTCAATTTTGGTCATCTTTATATTGGATTTATTCGATTTTGTCTTCAATTATTACTCAATATGGAATCGATTGAGGTAGAATGACTCAATATTTGTCAGGATATTGATAGAATAAGTGATTGACATATTTTACTTGCTCTTAAAGTTGTGTAATTTATGTCTGATAAATGAATATTGCACATATGTGGTTACAGTTATGAAGGGAGTGTTCCACTCAAGTGGCATTGGATTACAAAAGCTCTTTAAATAAGTGCGAGGAAATCGGAATAACATCATGTTAAATAATAGTTGTTCATGATGGGGAAGCGGAAAAGAAGTGAGAGCTTTTCTAAAAGTGGGGATGGTCGAAGGAGGTACGTTCATTTCATTATACTAAATATTATGTTTTCCGACAGTGTTGATTATATCTTGAATCTAGATAAGATTTTTCATTGGTGAAGAATCACAGATAAATATAGGAGCTACTACAAATGAACGCCCAGCAATTGGGCTAAATTGTGTAGCTTGAGCTATGGACTCAAATTTTGTATAGGAATAAATTGAGCAAACTGGAATATTTTCAATAAATGAAAAATTTTAAGGCATTAAAAGTCCATTGGGTAGAAATATCTTGATTCACGATATTTTGGATACTCATTTAAGATTAGCTTCTATCCATCTATCCATATCCCTAATTAAGGGATCTGCCAAATATCCATCTTGAATCATCACATTGACTTGAGTTTTTGTCTATAACTTCAAGTGATGAAGGGGAAAGCCAGGAGGAACAAGACTGTGATCTAATCTCGAAATCAAATATTTCCAATGGGATTTCATTCGCAGGCATGTATACATTTTTTTCTTATATCCTCAATCCTCGGTGACATCACTGCTTGAGCGTATGTTGTGTATCTATATTGTATTATATTTATTGCTTTTTATTTTTGTAGGTGTGCGCTGCAGTGCGAGGGTTCAGGAAAAACAAGAAAAGCTAAGACGTGAATCATCCCCGAATAAACAAATTATAGATATCGGGAATCCTGGAGTAGTTACAGGCCCTGTTGGCGTTACCAAGGGAACAAAACCAGAAGATGGCCTAGCACAAAGCATTGATGGGCCAGTTGCCGGGCAGAATCCAGGCAGCGAAGAGAAAAAGAAGAAACGAACATGGGAGCTGTGGAGTCAGGCAGATAAACAGTTGTTTTTTGAGGCGCTGAATGAGCACGGAAAAGACTTTGAAGCTATACAAAATTACTTATCTTCTAAAGTCAAAACTAAAAATAAGTTGTTAAGCTCATGTATGACAAAGAACAAAGATCAGGTTCGCCACTTTTATTACCGAACTTGGAATAAGATCTCAAAATATCTTAAATTTCCTAAAGGTGAGAAGTTCAAAACTATCAAAGTACTTTCTGAACAAAAAAATGACGTATTAATAATGTCGTGTTAATATTCTCATTGTACGTTATATTAATCTTTACTTTCAACATTTTCATGACATAGATATGAAAAAAGCGTATCAAGAACTATACGGACTTGTGAACTTTGGTGAACTCCGTAAACGGCAGCGCATATTAAATGCCAAGTCAGCAGCAAAACTGTGCGAACTGGTGGAAAAAGGTACTGCTACTATTAAAGTCAGAGGAAAAACTTTTCGACTGAAAACACCTATATGCAAAGCGCTGAAAAGACTGAATGGTCTAGAAGACGTGGAGCATACGCGAACTCCACTGAAGTTGGAAGTGGAACTCCTCCCGATGGACTGGATGACATGGAGTTGCGTGCAATCAGTAGCGCACAACCCCAGAGTGAAGGTTACGGTTACCTTACAGCGAACGTTAGCATCCGTAATAACATTCTTCGAAGAGAGGTGGAAGTCGCGTGAAGAACGGATGGTAACTCGACTTAAAAATTAATATTACTTGCTAGCTGAATAAATAATTATAGCAATTTAAGTTTTAAACATTTATTTGTGGCTTTTTTACAGAAAGAAGAGTTGTCGCTCACTATCTCAGGAAAGCAGCCGGCTCGGCTCCGTTTTGTTCCTCAAGATGCCAGTTATTTTTACGTTCCCGTGTTCAAGGCATTAGAAGCTACAAGCTCTGCTAAAATATCTCTTCGAGCATACCGAGAAAACGTTCTCTCTAAAGAAGAAAGTTCGGAATCCAGTGGAGAGAAAAAAAAACTTAAAAGAAAACCAAAGCTCTCTGGAAGCGAAACTCAAAGCCAGAATAACGTTGTATACTCCTTGTTTTCTGATCCTATGGAACCCGCGAGTGACTGTGTTAGTGACCCAGAAGGATCTGATTGCCCTAAAGCTGGGCCTTCTGGAACTCAGTGGTGTACTACTGAAACTAATTGCGGAGACGATGTAGAACCAGGACACGCAAATACCGGATCTACCGAGACAGATATGGAAGATATGGAAACTGGGGTAGATGACGGTTGTCAAATTATTGAAAAGTCTGTGTGTGCTAAAAAGTGGTGCCATTGTGGCTCTAAGAAGTGTGATAGCGAACCGTTCACTTGTCACTCGTGGACTGAAGATCAGATTAAAAAAGGCTGGACTGCTGAAGAAGCACAAGCTATGACGATGGGAGAACTTTATTTGATCGTAAGACTTTTTTTTATCTAATGTAGTTTAGATGTGTATTAGCTGTAATTTACTCAAAATATTTACTCTCTCTCTGTCTTATCTAGTTTGGGCAGTCAGAAAAGCTGCAATTCAAATACAGCTGGGATTTTATTGAGGATCGAGTATCAAGACCCATCACATTTATAACTATGCTTGACCGGCTGAGGTCTATTATTGCAGCGTCTAAAAAAAAGAAACAAATGAAAGCAAGAAATTCCTTAGCTACATGTTCAAGATGTGAAGCAAAAGATCAAGACGCCCATACCAGTAGTTATCAGTCACGGCCACATTTTTTGTCCGTAGTGAAAATGAGTTCAGCATCTACTCAAACTTCTTTTAGCTCCAGTTCATTTGTTGAGCCTAATTCACCGGCTTTGCAGGATGCACCCAAACCATCTAAGCCCATAACTTTGCTCAGGGAAAGTGTGCCCTCTCACAAACCATCGAACATTGTGCTGGATACCATAACACTGGACGATGAACCTCCTGAGCCAATAATATCACCATTTGTGAATTCTTCTGATTGTTTAACCTCCCCATCCACGAGTCTTCCATCCAATATTGCTGAAACTCCAACTGATATTTTCACCAATGTTGTAAACGATGATGCATTAATGGATACGTCTCCGGACATACTAAGTGACGAGCAAACAGACTTTAGTTCAAATCTGTTATCAAGACCTAGCTTACCCAGTCCGGAAATTATATTCTCAGTAGGCAGCGTTTATATAGATAGCAGTAAGACCAAAAATACCTTTGTGTCTCGAAAACCTGCCCAAACAGTAGTAGTTAGTTCACATTCCGGTACCGGCTCGATGGCAGAAAATTTAACTACTGAAACTCCAAGTGCGTCAGCCGTGATTCCTTCGGTGCGTAGTAAACTAGTGAAGGAAGTGACACTCGTTGCACCAACTGCTCATGACTTTCGTCAGCCCGTTTCTATCCGTCCACGTAGTCAACCCCCTAGTAGTAGTGCTTGTAGCGCCGATAAGACAACCAAACAGCCAGTCAAAACAGCCCCTCCTAAGCCATTCATTGATTTACCAAAAGGAAATCGACGATTGGGACGACGTCCCAATTGGAAACGGCTTGTGGTTCCCCGGGTGCTTCCTTTACTTCCCAAGCCAGTACCATTTGTGTCAGGTGCACTAGTTTCACCAACAGCCCCAGTATGCTTGGCAATAATTCCCACTTCGGCCATGGCGGTCCCATCAGCTGGCATGATTACTATGGTTTGTCCTCATCCAACGGAAACGGTTTGCGTAAATACGACCACATCATCTCCCAAGGTGTCAGCTGGGTTGTCAGTGGCTTCAGAAGCTGGTGCTGGAACTAGGGCTACTTCAACCATAGCTTCAGTACCTATGCAAGTATCAAGTAAGCCGAGGGGCGTTGAATCTAGAGCTCCACGGACCACTGCTTCTCAAAATCAGCTAGTGGACAGGCCTGTAGAAACTAACTGCCTCAGCGACATGTTGCCCCTTTCAGCGAGTGCATCAGATTTTGATGACATACTTAAAATGAGACGACATGATGATAGCAGTTCTGTCAGTGCCGATATTGATAATTTGTCTTTGTCTTCGTTTATGGAGATATCCTTGCCTGAATCTTCTAGAATGGCTGCTCAAGAACTAGTAGATGATTTAGATGCTGATTTAGAAAATTCAAATTCTAGTTTGAACCTGTCCCGTAAGTTTTCAACACCTCTTAACCAACTACTTTTTTTGGCGTATCAACAGGAAATATCTCTGTAATAAAATTTATATGATATGCATATTTCTCGAAATTAATTGGAAATGATTGTTATTTGTATTTATCTTAGGAATCTTTAATTCAACGCCATCCCCTAGAAAATCACGGAGCAAGGGTTCGAATGTGGAAACCACTCCTAAAAAAGCCCCGTCACCACCACGAGACTATCTTCCTTCTTCTAGTCCGCCAGTTAATCCATTAGTTTCACTTTCGGATAATCAGTGGGGTTTATCTGATGTAAGTTTTTTAGTATGATTTTTGTGGTAATTTGTTATAGACAGACAGAAAATGATTAAAATATTTTTTGCAGGCCGGTGATTTTTCTTTGGGCTGTTTATTTGGATTGGAACCTGGTCGAGGTACCTCCATTGGAATGAGCGAAGTAAGTTCTGCAGCACTGCTTCAATAAATTACGTTCCTTTTTTAATGAATTTTGGCCATTTTCATTATTATTTTCCATAATTGAATGCAGATGCCCTCAGATGTCAACTTTCAAACAATGATGGGAGAAGGAAGCGGCGATTTTGTTTCCAATTTTGGAGAGCTTGCGTCGCAAATAAATGGAAAGAACAAAGAGTGAATTTGAATTTAGTCTTTATAAAATGGCGATGCTTCATGCATTTGACAAGATAATAGTTTCAATATTAGTCCATAATTGTACTTTTATAGCATATATTGATTTTCAGATCTCTTCCAGGTAAACTTAACAAACAAATCAATATGCAATTTGTCGGTGCAAAGAGTTTCTAATATGCAATAATGAATCTTGACTAATATATTTACAGTTTAAATAGCAAGGTACAGTACTTTTCACTCTGAATGCTATTTATGGATTATTTTGCATTTTTAATTATTTAGAAATGATAGAACATACGAATAACTAACCGTTTTGACGGCATATCATTTTCAGTAGTTGGTTCATGTTTACTCATTTTATATGCTTCACCATCAAGTATTTTTTAAATCAGTATTTCTTTAGTCGAGGCTTCGGATAATCTTTTTATGAAAGATTTGAGATTGTCCTTGTTAATTTCTCGAGTCGAACCGTATGATAGACAAGCTATGCATACTTTTTTTTTATCATGCCTAAAGTTTGCCTCTTACGTAGGATATAACGCCAAGTCTTTTGTCAAAGTTACCGCTGAAGTCAATTTTATTATATCGATGCTTTGGCTAATTAATACCTAAACTATAGAGTTTAGTCAACAAGCTCTCAGTTTTCTCCAATTGAAATGTATACCAAATTTTATGGTGTTGTGTACTCACAAAACTATTTCCTTAACCTTTTTTTCTATGTTATAATTAGAGATCTATGGAAGTACTAATTTGCTTTATAGGAACCTTATGGTGATGAACTATTACTAATACTTTTATAGAAAACTAAAAGATCTGCAGACAAAGAGAATTTTGCATTTACTAAAGTACAAATCTTATATGCATAATGTGCCCTTTCTGTTATACGAGCCAGGTAACAAATAAATATAAGGGTTGAATAAATAGTTGTGAAACTTTCAAGAAAATAACCAACAATGACCATACGAATCCATGCTACAAGTTCAATATTCAATATTTATTTGCCGTTTACTCGCACGGTTCAAAAACTATTGTATGATGCATATGCATAAACACTTTAAATCATCAATATTATCTTTCCTGGCCATTCATATTTTTTATATTTAGTATTTCAAAATAATGTCATTATGGTGCCTCGTTCAGCCGACGAAAATTTAGGCTACTTACGGGTAATTATCATAAATTAAGAGTTCATGCGGAAAAATTCACACTTTTGCATGCCCTGTCACCCATTTTTTCACAAAAAAGCTCCCTATATAAAACCACTATTATACGAAGTTTATTTTTTCCACATATTTTTGCTATAATACAATAGACCTGAGAATACACTTTTTCCGTACTAGCCAGCCATCATAATTAAACTTCATTTAACTGTAAAAGTACCGCAACAAACATTGGTGTTGCATATACGTTAACAGCTATGCTAAAAGTCATAATCATAATACGATTGAGTCTCTAAATTTACCCGGAATTTCATTATAATTGAAGGGTTTTCAGGTTCACATTGATAACTACAGTCGTTCGGGCGTCAATCATTTTGACTTATATGTATACTAAAACGGTATACATATGGATATGATACGATTCATCGATTGATAACGCAAGCGACCATTTACTATAGCTAAAAAAAGCAGTAAATACTTTTCTTGTTTGTAGCACATAAATTCCCTCTGCAATAGAACTCTAAAAGTAAACCTTTTAGATACTGCAACCAGCGCAATAGACTAGCTAGCTGCAATTAGGGAAATCTAAACGACAGCAGATATTTAAATTCAAAACCTTGGCATTATAATGGTTAGTTGCCTAAAAAAATAGATGCCAAGAGCAGCAGGTACGTACAACAATATGGATCATCATTTTACTTACTACCGAAAGAACAAAAGTCTAGTTGAGTGCTATTAGACACAGAACCAGTACCTGAGTACCTTATCAAATAATGCATTCATGATTATCAATGACAATATAATAATTAAATAAAATACGTACTTAATATATTTAAAGTTAAGTTTTCCTACGCAAAAATAATGGCGTTTCGTTTTGCTCAAGTTCTTTGAAGCGAGATTACATGCGTACATCAATTTCTTGCTAAACCGAAAAGGCTAATTTTTGAAGCGATTCATATTTTTCACCGTGTTTATAGTTACATGAATTTAGGAATGTTTTTGAATCATCACTATGACGAATACACACATTACACATGCATGGCAATAAGACAAGTCTCATAAGGAAAGCACTGATAAATGTATAACCTACAACCTAGAATATGGCCCTTATTTTTTTGCATTTAATGAATAAATATTACTACTGGTTTTTTTTCCAAAAAAATGCTAAACCCTAAAAGAACAATAAAGTGGTTTCCCTACTTTACTGGCAAGAAGCAGGGAATGATATTGTTTGGGTATATTTTCGTAATAAATTTAATTTTTAGTACGAGGTGCAACAGGGATTTTCACCAGCAAAATAAACTTCGGCACAGCTTTATAATATTACTTTTCATAAAATAGATTTAGTATTTTAGAAAAATTTATTTTAGTAGTGTTTTAGATTTTCACAATGGGCGCAGCAGTGGAGTGAATTTTTATCAACGGATTTGTTTTACGGGTAGGAGAGGAAAGCTGTCTTTCACTTTCCTTGTTTTATTACGATAAATAACAACATTTAAATATTTGACTGGATTTACACACACATGAAACGAAGAATGAGCAATCGGCGAGGCAATCAATGGAAAATTGTAGCATATACTTGATATTAAATTTATTACGTTAAAAAATTAACACCAAGTTCGCCACATTTTCTGTTTGACCTCACCGATCTCATAGCTACAAATCTGTACAAAAAATCAATAGTTCAGCCGTAAAACATTACCCTTTACGCTGAAAAAGAAAATGCCAAGGTAAATATCCACAATTAAACAATTTTTACACACAGGAAATAATACAGGATGTCATCAACCGTGTTTTCTAGAACACAAAAAACATAGAGGTTTGCACTTCACGCTCATTGAATCGCATTATATAATAATTATACTTCATGCCGAGGCTTTTTGTAGAAATGTGGCAGCACCGCGTAAGCGGTGCTGCACATTTCTAAAAAGCCTACCGGCACTCGCATAATCACAATTATACTTCACTCGCATTTGCACAACGTGCAACAGCCGCAAAGCTGTCGCTTTGCGGTGTTGCAACGTCGTGCAAAAAGCTCGCTCGTATAATTTATTGATTATTTGCGTTTAAGACATATAACATTGATTGGATAATAATGATCTTATGTGGAGTTACATTAAACATAACAGAAAAATTAACATGCATCCAGATTGCGCATATGTTGTCTATCGTAACGTCGTTATAGTTAGATTGCCTTATCGCCTTATGCTAATTACGGTCATAGAAATAGATACGGTACTACGGTGCAACAAAGAAGGGGTGTCATTTTAGTATCTTTCTTAACAATGCAGATTTAACAAGGGGCCAAATGGTGCGAGGGTCTCAGAGCCGACTAAACAATCGCAAGTGATTGTTTTTGCCTACGCTAAAAGGCAAAAATGAGGATTTGAGATAGGCTCTCTAAAAATGCAATGTTCGTAGTTTCGTTAGTTCCCTATTATTTTGCAATGTAGTTAGTAAAAAGCAGTAAGGAAACCCTGAGCTCCTTTATGAAGGTTTTACCTTCGAAAATGGATTGGAGAAGAAAATATGGCGTGCCCTGAACGTAGTTCAAAATTGTGCAAGGGTCGTTCTCATACTAGTATGATTCCAAAGTTATTTGGTACTCTGAGAATCACAATCACATGCATCCCTACCGCCCTAACCCAACAGATGTACTGAAAAAAAATTGTTCAATGCTTACTGTGGTTGACGACTAGGAAAATCGTGAAATCCTTGAATACATCAAGCAATTTAGTCCATAGACTACATTGACTTTTTAGCATTTTTTTAATCATTACTCAGTCATAAATATTTATTTATTATTTCTATGACAAACGGCAGTTTTAAGGGCCGACCATAGAACTAGATATATATAACAGCCATCAAACTTTCCAAAGAGCTATCGCATCCTCGCACCATTTGGCACCTTGTTGCACCCCATTTGTCACTGCGACCCATAGAAATAGATATACTATATACACGACCAAATGACACGCTGCGACCAAATGATGATTTACCCTTTTTACGGCACCGTAGCATAAGGCGACTTAACGATAACAACGTCGCAATAGGCAGCTTTATATATTAGTATTATGAAAGTCCTACAAGTCTGTAACAAAAAGAAATCAAGATAAATTAGACGTGCGGTCCGAAAGAAACAATTGATTGTTTCTCAAATTGTCAAACAATACAGCTGCATACGTGTACTCATTTAGAACCTTTAAAGAAATTCTTCCTTTAATTCTTTTAAGATATTGCTAACAAAAACCGTGCAATAGTTTGACAATATTTTCATAAAAATAAACAACAAACAAATTCATACGTTTCAATAACCGAGAGAGGAGTTGGTGAGTTTCATTCTTTCGAATTATATTAGGAGAGCGCGAGCGTACTGCTTGTGTCATTTGTCGGGAACAAAACAACTTAACAGATCCATTGCTTTTTCACTGCGCATGCATTTTCCAGTTGCTGCTATTGAATAACAAGTTTCCTGCTATTGGCGGTTGGGTGTAATACAGTATACTTGTACTTACTATTTCGTTAAATGACTACAATTAAAATTCAGCCGGTAGTGCAATGTCAGCGAAGAAATAAAAAGAATATATCTATATTCACCACTTCTACATTAACAGATAAAAGAAAGCCTGTAAAAGATTAATCAATTACTGATACATGTAGACAAGAAATTTGCACTGGGTTGAGAAAGAACTAACTATTTTATTCCGTCCATTTATGAATATAGTCATCTTAACTGATCGTTTCTAAGTAACTAACTAAGCGTCGGGAAACTGTCACAATTTTTCGTCTACTCTCATCTACTGTACAACTTCCACGTAGTTTGCAGGGTACAGTCCAACGCGCCCCCCTTTTCGTCCCTTGCACCAACCTTGTTCATCTTCATCCTCAAGTTTATCAAATACTTCACCTGACCCACAAAACGAAATAGTATACATAGTATTTTCACTTCGGGGAAAGGTATAAAAAAACATCAAATAGTCAATCATCATCAGTATTTACCTTGCTTAAACGTTAATTCATCTTCTTCGGCACCGTCATAATCGTAGAGTGCTTTGACTGGTACTCCCGGTTCTCCACGATCTACAAGGGCTCCATTGTTGGAACACTCGTCCCACTCTTCTTCTTCAAATGGATTTGCTTTCTCCTTTTTTTGATAGTCTCTAAATATACGAGAAGATTTTTGTGTCCATGTTAGGTCATAGGTACGATTTGGAATCGATGTTTTAGGAAAGCGAAAGAAGCCTTACCTATTCCCATTAGCTTTTATTTCTTTTTTATGCTCTTTCATCTTTTTTGAATCATTGCTTGTTGAATTATTTGTCCTTACGGAGTTCACCTTTGTAAGATTTGGCTCCTGATGACCGCCGGCCTAATCAGTAATTCAGTACATCAATAACATACATGTACATGTAAGTTTAACTTTGAATCAGTATGACGTAACTCATTAGCATGTAACAATTTTGTATTATGCTATACAGTACAATTTCCAACAATACCCAGCAATCAGGTTAAGGAAGGGACCAATAGCGTTAACATTAATCATAAAATTGATTATTCCCACTAGGCATTTTAATTATTAGCGTAAGATAGAAGCTATACATTAACACAAAACATTGCATTTACCCACACATTTGCGCGACTTGTTTACAATGAATTGAGAGAAACGGAGAATTATAGCAGAGCAGCGAGAGGGAAAATCTACTTTCCCCAACTCGTAATATTAAATTGCAAGATTCTATGAAATAATAAGCTTTAGAGGCATCAATCAAAAGAAAAAATGAAAATAGAAGATGTCCACTTTCACCAATAATCAAATCAAATTCAAACTTCAATGAAATCAAAATAATACAAAAGTTTTTCTTCCATCACGATTTTTCCATCACAAAGGCAATGCAATAACAAAAAACCACGCAATAAACTACACACCGTAAAGCACCAACAGCAGAACTAATTTCGAGAGAGGAGGATATGGCATTAGGCAAATTCATCCCTTAAATATGATGACTCGGATTGCGTAAATACGAAATGTCAACTAAGTAAGCTAAACTATTGCATCTACTATTCAAAACAAGCACACATATAAAGAAAATGAAAAAAATGAGATTGAATAATTGTGATCTTACTGGATCGTCTTCTGATACGGTTTTCTGGGTGAGAAGAGTGATGCCTCCCGTAGGAACACTTTCCTTTACTCTGCTTTTAGTAATATCTCTAAATTCCTCAGAGTAATCCTTAAACGAGTAAAATAAAAATAAAATGTATAGCTGGGAGAAACAGAAAAATTCACGAAAACGAATGTGTCAACTAAGCAAAGTGAATCGGAGTGAAATGACATAGTTAGTACGGTCAAATAAATAGTAACTTTTTGCCATCGGATGCACAAAGTAACCTAATTTGCGTTCAGAATAGCAATGACACTTTGAAACACATGTGTGCTTTGTACACATTAAAACTCAAATGAACGTTTCCGCATGCACTCACATTAGATCTGCAAGGTTACAATTAACAGCTAAACAGAAGAATAAAACGAAATCAATAAATTTGAAAACGCTGGCAGCACTTTTTTGAAAAATAGTGATCATTGCAAACAGAAAAAAAACCAACGGATGTTTTGACAATAAAGTTGAATACAAATACCAAACAAAGACACAATTTTGGTCCTTCCTGTTATTTTGTTTCGTTTGACGTGGTCATGTATTTTGGTAAGTTTTTGTAGAGTTAAATTATCTCTGAAATGCTTGATTTTCCGTCCCTAGCCTCAAAATAGCAAATATGAAAGGAAAATTAAAAATACTAAATTAATTACTTCAAATGTTGGCCAGTTCATAGCCATATTTACTCCATGATTGTTTGACCACCATTTCAAGTCTTTCGCCTGATCTGCATTAGTGATTGTATGAAGAAACTCTTCGTATATCTGGGGTAAACTGGAAACAGAAAAGTAACTGTCAGGAAAAAACTGAAAACCAAATATCAAGAAACGAATAAAGAACAAAAAAAGTACGTACGCAGGTTTCTCCGAGATATTTACGCATTTGTGAATGACAAACATGATATCTTTGAAAAACTTTAGCCTTTTGGCTTCCATTTCTTGGCACTTGTCAAATACTTCCCTCATATCTTCGATGTACTTAGGATTGTAAGCTGTAATCTCATGAAGAGCAGTGTCATACTTTTCTCTCGTCCTTTGTACATCCTCCTTGCATTTGGATAAACGATCCTGTAGTTTCTTCACCTGCTCACGACCCAGTTGGACGCAAATAGCAAAACGGTGAAGATTAGAAAATATTACGTACACAATTCTTTTATAAGAGTGAATAATACTTGAATTAATAGTTAAATGTGAATCAATATAACTAACTAACTAGGATCAAGTCAAATCCCAAGTCAATATTTGCTAACAAACATGTCACATAAACAAAGAAAAAAGATAAAAACTAATATAGTCACATTTAGGTTAGACTCATTTTTCGAAATTTTCTTGTTACGAATCATTAAAATCGTATTTACTTATGCATCATGCTATAAGTTAGCATGAGCATTGCTAACTAACATATAGTACACATCTGGAATTTTATCTGTGAACATCCATGTATTGTTTGCAAATCAAAGACTATCATTTTCCGTGCACTAATTTCAATTTTAGTGACCACTTTTCTATTTATGGATGAGCAAGCGTGTTGTTCGCCACCTCCTTGCTATCTCCTTATTCAATTTTGAAGATGGACCTTCGAAGTTTAGTGCCCTCCGGGCTCGTGCACACAATCGCATGTGCCACTTTTTAAACATTCGTCCTAGTTAAGAAGATTTTGCATAAAACGATTTTTCCAGGCAAATCATTCGGAGCGGTGAGATACTTTCCAGCTTGCATATCCACGGAGAAATTGTCAGTTAAATTGAAATTATTTTTCAGAAAAATCTATGATATCTACGAAAGGTAAGAAATAAAAACCCGAAAATAATAGATAGGTTTTATTGCCATGCATAAATTTTGATGGAAGCAAAAGAAGTGTGAGCAACAAACAAATAAGTAAACCAACCTGGTCTGGAGAAAGTGAAGAGTCGCTGGAGGCATTGCGTTCCTGATGGAGTGCTGTTTTCTCATTTTTGCAGGCATTATGATAATCTGTTTTTGCTTTGTTCACTTTTGTCAGAATTTTAGCCCACGGCTTTTGAGCCTTTTTAAACTGATCTTCCAATTCTTTCCTCTCTTTTAGATACATCACGTTCTGAAAAAATCTCAACATACCGAAAAATAGTAAAAATGTGAGCTCAGTAGCTTACACAACAAAAAGAGTATAAGCTATTTATTATAAGCTATATTTTCATATCGTCATTGCAGAAAACTTGGATCCCAGAACATCTCTAGTAAACTGTGCGAGTAAGGGACTGACTAGGTTCTTAAAAAACTGAAAAATTAACAAAAACTATGCTATAGTATGAATAATCTAATGTTCCATATGCATATGTTCATTATTTGGAATCCCTTTAACGATTACACTATAATTTTGCTACTATTCAATAACTATAAGTCTGTCATTTTATGTATGCGCATTGCAGCATTATAAGCACATCATTATGTCTAGCATTGCATATTCAACATGACTGTAAACAAGTCATTCTTATGTACAACTAACGATAAGTTATAAATAATGTTATCCGAAAGCTCGGAAATAAATCAATTTTAATGACATCCAATCAATCCACAAACCTCACTTATTAACTAACGATAAATTAAGTATACAACTATGGCCATTAATCAATGCAATTGTGAACGTAATGCTAAAAATCAATAATCATACTTTGTGCAGATATTAAACATGCATGGAAATATTGAGCATTGCTTTGCATGCATCTCATGTCCAGCAAACAATATACTTACATTATTTGATGAAAGCCAGAACACAAAATGTCAGGATAGTAATGATCATTGGGCAAATAAATAGTTCTATTTAGCCAACTAAAACCATGCATATGAAACTAGAATTTCAATCATACATATTATTTTGTTGTTACAGACAACTTTTATAGAAGCTAAATGGAAAATTTAAGACCAACAAGTCAATCTTGGAAACGTTTATTCCAAAAAAAAGTTTACTAACTCAAGGCTAACTTTGGTTATTAGGGAGTTTGGGAATCCTAGTCGTCAGTAGGACGACAGATCAGATGAATCTGTCCTACGAGCGACCGATGGGGTTCATCTGTTCTGTTCTGCTACTTGCTACGTAAAATCCCTAACTCCCTGTTCAGTATGAAAGAAGAGATACACTTAATTTACATTGTGGTTCTTAAATATTAACCTGAAGCAAACTTAGATTTAATCAGTCATTGTTGTATACGTGCTGGAAAGTTGCATTCAGTTTTCGACTTTTATTCACAAGCTAATGGATGTTGCGGTTTCCGTAAACTGTTGCAAATAAATTTTTACATGCTCAAAAAAGGCCAAGAAAATATAAAATTCCTTTTACATGAATTGAGTTAAATTATTTCACTTCCAATTGCAGTCTAGATTCAAAGATTAGTTAAACTAACTGGCAATTAGTCTACTCACTCATCGCGCATCCTAAATTGTTGCTCATTTTCAAATATGGCTAATGAATACATTTTGTTTGAAAAGTCTTAAATCAAGTTCCAATTTGCACTGTATCTAGTCTTGATTTCAAAAACTGGTTCATCAAATATAATGTCTACAAATTCATTACGGATGTTCAAAATAATGAGTAATACGAGAAGAAAACAGACAAATCCCTCCACACACAAAAAAGAGTCCTGCAGACTTTCAATGTTTGCAAATAAGTTGCAGAAAATCAGCTATGCAATCAACACTCAAACGAATAGCTTTCATGGGAATAAATCCTTCAATGTAGAATAGGAAGCAATTCACAGTCCACCATTAGTCTACTACGCTTCAATTTTTGCATATCAAGGTTGAAGGTAGGCAGCAATAACAACCGCCTAACTTTTTTTTCTTCTAGACAAACAAGCCAGCGTTGTTGGTTGTTGCGAGCAGAATAGAAAAGAGCAAGACGTGTTTTCGGTGATTGATGGATTGATTGGACGTATAAAAGCAAGAGAAGTATTTCCTCAGCACAATAAAACTGTGCAAGTTTTTTGAATACATGATCCAGGCCAAAAAATCGTAAAAAATAAAACTTAAAACTTTATAAAACAGGTATTTTAACAGCAAATTGTGTGTATGTCATTAGACACCAGATACACCCCTGCAAAGTTCTCCAATGTAAGTTAAAAGCTATTCAATGCAATGCTATAAACAAGCAAGTAATGTCAGTTTCAATCCTAACTATAGATTGAAAACGATCGATTGAGACACACATAATCATTCTGGCATGAAAAAAGCATCGTTTTTAATGCCCTGGACTACTTTGCTTCCCCCAACACGACTGACTGAGTAGCCTATCTATCATAACATGTATAGTAGAATGGGAATGGGAAAAGATTTTGTGGAACATTATTCTTCAAAATTCACTCCAGTCCGTCATGCAGAAATCAGTGCCCTATTTAATGGAGAAAGCAAACTAATACTGACGTTCTCAGTCAGTCTTCTACTTATATATTATACTCCAGTAGAGAAAGTAAGGCAATCGTTTTCACAATGACTATAGAGAGTCGAATTCATTTCCTCTATGGACTCGTTGGCTGATTATTTTTGTGGAAAGAATTCATCACAAGTCTCAAGGCAAGGTAGTCAATTTTACTCTTGAAAAGGACAAATAGAACAAAATGTCAGTCTGGAGTAGGACGCACTACTACATTATAAAGACAGCTAACCAAAAAAGCAATGTGCCACGAAATATGGAAGGAAAATGTGGATCTCAAACCTATCGTAGCATATTTACAGCAACTATTCAATGTCTAGCATTCCTAGAACAATACAGAACTGTTAAACAAACAGGATTTTTTTCTGTACGTCCACAAAAATCTTTCTTTACACGCATCTATAGCCGTATGAACTAATGTACTTTAATACTTGTACGCTAATGGCAAATACTTTTAGTGGTCAAGTAAAGCCATTGACGACATTTGAATGCTTTTTTGACTAATCAAAGAATATAGTATATGGTTTTATTTGATTCAAAGTGGTACGGTACTTTATATTATAATTACAACCCGGCACGGCAGGAGTCAACTTTACTAGAACAAAAGAGCGTTTAATTTTTTATACGATTAATGAGGTGTCATACTGATAAAAGATTTTCGTTATCATCAGTCAATAATCCTCTCCATAGGCAGCTCAAAAAATCTTAACAACCACAACATACAATACTTTGGCCACATACCGCATCCATATGATTGTAGTGGAGGCTCTGAATCCCATATATGTACGTCCCTAGGAAACATAGTATTTTCGGCACACCATTTTTTATTTTCCGAGCTCATATTAGAGCGCCCTAACTAACTAATACCAACTTCACGATGTGTTCATAAACATCACGGGACTAACTAAGTTTCAGCACATGCAGAACTGAATGAAGACTCTCAACTGTCATGCCATCACATGCCCCACTATTTCTGCTTGACCTACAAACTAAATGAAGTATTCCTATAATCTTGTTAGCTTTTCGAGTTTATAGCTTCTACACATACCTAATTCATATCGGTAAGCTCCTGGAACTACTAGGTTTTATGAATTGTAAATACTAGGTCGACTTTTTGTTCCTCAAATATCAAAATTCCATCTGTTTCCAAAATTAGTAAGCAGGATGCCTTAAAACACCCGATTAAGGAGTTCATGATGTGCAGAAAATTTCAATTCATTATCATTTAAAATTATGGCATGCATACAAAAAGATTACAAATCCGTTTTGCGAACAATTCAAACATCTGCGCACCTAAAAAACATCAAAGAATATTTTACAAATCATTGGTGCAAATAAGCAATGACATGCAAGACTTCTCTATATGTAAGTGATTAGACGGGTTAGTAATGGACATATTGATCGATTTATTCACCAAGCTTTCATCAACAATCTGTTGACTTCGTCAGGGTAAAATCTACATTTATGACATACAAATTAGCATAGTATTCAACTTGTTCCAAGAATCCATATTTCTTCATGTGGATCTCATAATTATAACAATTTACCTTGAGATTCTGATGACAGAAACGACAAAATATAAATGAATCTCAAAAATTATTCGAATCTTAAGGGAAAAAACTACAAAGCAACTAGATATCACATAGTAAACAGACAAACGAGTTGGTCACTATGGTGGTTTCATATTTTTTAAGAGTAAGGCGGTCCAGTTTCTCTATATGTGTTGATCAAAATCAAGTAGTACACAACTAACATTGCTCATAATAATTTTCACTGACTTTCCATCCTCCTATATGAATGAATACTACTATAAAGGCCGGGCGCGTGGATGTACGACAACAAATAATAATATGACCAATATGACAAACAAACAAGAGTCGCAAATACTTTCAGCATGAGAATGCATTTGATACAGTCAAAACTTCACAGTAACTAACTTATCAAATCAGATTGAGGTGATTGAAAATCCGCTTACCCACCTACCTGCCTAGCAATGTTCTCACCTCAAGTGAATGGCTGTACAATAGCGCACAGTCAAAACTTGTAATTATTTTAACGAGGCTCATATGAGTAATCACATATCCTGTTGTTTATACATCATCACAATTGACATTGGGAGCTCTAAATGAGCAAATGCTATTCTTGGGAAGGTTCGGTTTTAGAACTTGGGACACCTGAAAAATTTCTAAGTTTTTTCAAACACTATGTTTAGTTTAGGTTAGGTTAGGTTGCAATGTCGGTCAACATGGTGTTTGAAAAAACTTAGAAATTTTT
>Ga0210040_10002212_pt1 | contig 27767 bp, 25 predicted proteins | sample CryGeyCG12114_NA_FD_185462 | JGI IMG/M metagenome (GOLD analysis project Ga0210040, IMG submission 185462) | Groundwater microbial communities from aquifer - Crystal Geyser CG19_WC_8/21/14_NA (SPAdes) (version 2) | ecosystem: Environmental > Aquatic > Deep subsurface > Groundwater | place: USA... | reverse complement strand
TTCAGTAAGTAACACGCGCAACTTTGTAAAGATGCATGGATGAAGTGAAAGATATATCTTTATAAATATAATGACATCTTTTCTCGGTGTTTAGGCCTCGAAGCGTTTTGTAACCCCAACTGTGATTAAAATGAATTCTTGCTTTGTATCGGCATAACAGACTGTCATACGTAAATACTGAAATTCATTCCATCACTCTTTCATTTTAAATGAGAAATGTCAAATGTGTATGGCTTTGTGACCTGTCAGCCAGTATGGATGAAAAATAGTGGCAACAAACAAGAAATAAAGAGAAAATGTAGTTTGTAAACTTTATTTGTGCAACTTAAAAAGTTGAAATTCTATCTTTATGTCTTTTCTTATTTTTGTCATCTTCCGCATCAGCATTACACTGGTTATTCTTACCAGCCCAATTAAAACCTTTACTTTGTACAACTGTGCTTGCGCCATTTGTTTTGCCAACTTTGTTTGAGTTAGAACCATTATGAGAATGAATATTATTACAATTAGTATTAATAATACCATTAGTCTGATGATAATAACTTTGGCCTCTACAAGTGCACCTTCGCTTGCCAACCAATTTAGGATTGAATCGAACATTGAACCCTGTTTGTGGGCCTTTTTTCAGCACTCTCATTTCCAACTCAACTCTGGCCGCTTTCTTATCAAAAGTGTCCGGGTTAAGTTTCTCCTTTAATTGCTGTCTCATCTCCGCCCCATGCTGAGCTCGAATCCGGGATATTTGCACTCTCCTATCTTTCTCCGCCTTAACTCTAGCACTCCGACAATTTTTATTTGCAATTAAATCTTTAACAAGTTCTAATTTACGATTTTCTAGCTCATGAACTTTTCTAAGCATCTCCCGACTCCTCTCTTGCCTAAGAATCCGATCTGTAGCTACTCTAGACCGTCTTTGATTGATCCATTCACAGTATTTTTGTTGTGCCTTTTCTTGGGCAGCTAAATTCAACTGGAGCACTTTGTGATGCCAATCGTCAAGTCCATGTAATAGTTCTGCGTGCAGTGCTTGCACCTTTTCTATTGCTTGTTTACGATCCCCTCCACCTTGCTCTAAGGCTTTGTTTCGAAGCCGAATTCGTCGCAAATGATTCAGTCTGGCACGATTTTCCCGCTCTTCAATCTCATTTTGAAGTTCAGCTATGGCTTCTCGGGATGCTTGCTCCAATCGCTCTAGTTTTACCATTCGTTTTGCTTCCTCCAGTCTATTCATTTCCGCTATATGCTGGTAGAAAAGAAAACAAATTATGAAGCAGCAGTTTTCAACGGGTATGAAGTTCATGGGACTTTAATGAATCCATTGATTTCAAGTATCGAACTAACTAAGACATATACAATTTTCTTACTCTTCGGTGATCTTGAACTTTTCGATTTTTCCGAATCTCCGCCTCATGCATTCGTGTATGCAGTTTTTCACGTAGCATTTGCCTATGTTGTTTGTCCTCTTCCATAAGTTTTTCAATAGCTTTGCTCACTTCGAGTTGACGCATAGCTTCTCTTCGTTGTTTTTGTAACAGTCCAGATCTCTGTAGATGTAAATACCCAAGTTTAAATATGGGTATATATTCATTGTTTTCTGTTTTCATGTGAATTGAATATATAAACGTTTTTGACATATTGCCATTTAAACGAATTTTACAGCATTTTTTCACCTTCTGATACTCCAACTCCTCCAAAAAGCGTTGAACTCTATCATCTTTTTCATTCAAGCACTCTTGTAAGTTTTGACGACTCAATCTCCACTGCTCCTCCATCTGCTGATATCTTTTTATATTGTTCAGATTCTCCAAGCGTCTTTTCTCGTGTAAGCAATCTTTCCACCTTTGTTCTAAAAGCTCTCGTTCCTAAAGTTCCGGGTAGAGGGCAATAGTAGACAGATAAGTAAAACAAATATTGCACACAACTGACTACAGCAAATAGTTTTGCTGAATTCTTAACAGACCAACAATACTATACTACTGTTTGTGAAAACGAAATTAATACACGTACTCTTATCCGCCGAATTGTTTCTTGCTCTAATGAGTCTCGAAGTGACTCTGCCCTCCTCTCAGATTCAAGTTCTTTCCCTTTCTTCAAAATAAGTCGTTCCATTATTTTGCGATCTTCAGTAGAAAGGTCATAAGTGGACCAAAGATCTCTATACCTGAAACAATATATAATATACACACTTAAATTTCTAAAATTTCAATTATTCACCATCAAAACTTTGAATCCCAACGGAAAGATAAACAAGAGCAATAGTAAGTAATTACCGTTTGCAATACTCATGGATAATCTCTTTATCATCTGTGGGAAACTGGGTGAGGAGGCATTGCCTTGGACTAGATATAACTTTCCTAAAAGATGAGATTCGTCCTTTGGAGAGGTCTGGAACACTTCTATATGAACTAAACGAGTTTAGCTGTGGTGAAAATGACTTTGGCTCTCGAAAGTATTCTAAATTCCCATCAGTGGATTCGGTATCCGAATTGCAAGCAGCTCTTGAGGCTTTCAGATTGTCCGTTTTAATGTAAACTTTCTTGGTTTCTGTTCCTCCTGTGTTTTTGATGGCCGGCATTTTTGGACTCGTTAATTTAGATGATGATGAGGATAAGGAACGTCCTTTTACATTTAATTTACTGTCTTGCTCATTTTCTTTTGCACTGTGGATCCGACGGCTACTACTACTTTTGCTTCTGTTGGTAATATTCCTCATTTTCTCTTCTTTCAACGAGTCCCGTAATTCGCGACATTTTAAAAGTTTTTCTGTCATCAGTAATATTCACTGTGTATATATTTCTCCACTTTGCAGTAGCCATATTCGCACCGATAGCAAAAACCTTACCTTGGCGAACAGTCTCATTCTGTTCGTACAGCCTGTACACCTCAGACAGAGGCAACTCGGAAAATGATTCCTCATATTCCTCCAAATTTCGGTACACCAATTCCAATGGCTGCATAAAAAGTGTGATAGAAAATTAGCATGGTTTCAATAATAATTTTGCCTTCATGCAAATACGAATCCTACACTCATGATTAGCTTCTTTGTGAAAGCATAACTCACACATAATTACTGGCTTAATTGTCTGTCAGCACTAATGACACTCTGATCTAATTTATTGTTACAAACTCAAACTTTACCTTTATGTTGAGCACATGACAGGCATGTAGAGAAGTAGGGCTTGTCAAAACATATGGACTCTCACGCCCAAAATCCTCTTCAAAATTCTCTAAATCTAATCGGAACGGCATTTGGCGTTGCAACATTCTAATGTGGAACAAACGAAAACATATGTAGGTTCCACAAACACTTACAACAGGGAGTATACTCTCCCAACGTTTATTTACAAACACGTTCACACATTATATAGTGGTAGGATAGATGATAAATTCGTCCAGGGAAAAAGGAAATTACTCTTTTATCCTTGCCAGACGAACACGGAAAGGGACAAGATATAGAGGTATTTGCAAAAAAATGTTGACTCCAAACTAAAGCGCAATCACAGGACCCCCTATAAGGAGAAAAAGACATAAAACAACGGTGATAAAAGATACCAGTCAGGTGTAATAATAGTAATGTTTGTTGTGTTTACTACTGCACATACTATAGTAGTAGTAGTAGAACATATTTCTACTGTCCCGGGTCGGGTTATTTGAAAACATGCATAGGGGAAAATACGGAGCAACTGAACCAGTCTGTTGATATTATTATGATACTTGTAACTAACTAGTAGTATGATGATAAGCCCCATCGATTTCATAGCTTCCTGAATGGAAACGAATAATGAAACTGACACGGGCTTCAGGAACTCATACAGTACTTATAGTTAGGCAGTTCGTTTAGTAAGAGACACGGTATATCCTGTCAGCTTTCTTCCTTTTTACTTATACTTGCAACTCCCCCAGGTGAAACCAATGGTTTGTTTGCCACAGTCATTGCCAGGTGATGGGGTAATGGTATGCTGCAATGGGTAGTCTATGTTTTATGGGCTCCGACGTTCCCCATTCGCCATTCTAACCTAACTCGGCAGTGCATGTAATGCTGTGCCTTCATAAATGTCATTTGGCACCACCAAATTTCCCTTCATTTTTTGCTATGGTTATCCATTTCAGGAGGGATGTCCTATCCAATGGGAAGTCGCATTCTTTACGGTTTTCGGGAATGTTATGAAAAAATTTATGACAATTTGTGGTGCAGAATTTCAATTTCTGGGCTATATGGAGATATAAGATTGTCATTTTTATATCTACGACCATAGACGGATTATTGTTAGTCTCACTGTATTTTGTGTTTCGAATATGGATTCTAAGCATTAGCATTCGAGTTATAGAAAAATGCATGATATGATTTTTTCAGGTTTTGTAACATTTGGTGCAATAGAAAAACCAAAGCCTTTGGGCTTCAATTTCAAGACAGACAAAAGTAAGCAAAAAAAAATTCACAGCCATCTGGCTTTCGATAGCATTGTTTTATTTACACAGTGGTTAGTAGGTGTGGGAGGCTGTATAGTAAATCTGAATGGGCGAATTTGTCTTTTGGACTGTGAAATATAACATTTCCGAATTTGAGGGAGCTTGGGATGTAAGAGTTGCTCACCACATTGCCTTTCCTCATTTACTGGAATTGCATTGAGGTGAAGAGTAATGAGTATGCAAACATTTATTGGTTTCCGTAGACTTGAAGAAAAGACCACATTTTATTGCATTGCATTTATCATGGTCCTATAGTGAATATAGAATGCAAGCAGACGCTGCCCGCCTATGTTTACTTATACAATGGATTCAGATAAAATAACATTCCATTCTCGTTTCTTTTCTGTTTTGGAGATATGACACACACGATTCAAAGCAATGATTTTAGTTCGCAATACCGTAAAGAATTGCACATTTCGACAAAGTATAGTTTGCTAAGAAAACCCGAGTTTTTGTGATCAAACGAAAATTTTCCTTCACGTACAACAGAATTTGAAACTTTTCTCAGCCGTTTGGTTTGTTTTGTACGATTTTTTTTGTCATCTTTTTTTTCATCTGCATAGCTATTTGCATTTTTTTACAAATTTAGTCACTTTATTGCAAAATTCTAAACAAAATGAGTCCATGTCTCATTCCTTCTATTTCTAATCAAGTGAATCTATCTACCATCATCATAGCATTCTCAGGAATCAAACTGGTTAGTACAGACAGTTTATTCTATAAATCCGCATGATTCAGCACAACAAAGCTAATTTGTTGATTGAAGCGAGTAATTAAAACACGTAATTAATAACTCTTGCACAAACTATTACGTTCTTGTTTTTGTCTTTTTGCTGATTCTTCCAGATTTCTTGCGTAATTGTCAACTTTCCGGAATTCTTGCGTATACTTTTTTCTGTAGTTTTCAACTCAGAGCCTTATGTACTGGAGCATTTGACAGGTTAACAGTGCATGCATCTTTGTAAAAAAAACTGCTTAACAGCTATCTTTACTCAGAAATATATCAATCTTATCTTGATTATTTATAATGCTCAGGTTTGATCACAACTCCAGCAGAACTTGCTCTCACCATTTTTTTGTGGTACAATGGAATATTAAAAGTAAGAAAAACAACAAATAAAGAATTAATTAACTCACAAAAAAACCAAAATAACTTTAAATACTGAATTTTCAATACTACAATAGCAACAGGTCTGGGCTCTTATTTGGTTCCTAGCTATGTGTATTTGTCTTGAGCTTTTCAAATCACTCTCAATCTTGCAATACATCGCCAACGTTTACCATCTACTGCACATCCTGCTAAATCACACACACTCTTGGATTCTAATATCCCTCGTAGCCAAATTCCTAAATGAAGAGATGCGCCCATCATTTCGCCAAATGTTTTCCCATAATTTCATCATACAGCGGACAAACCTAGCACTCGCCATTGTTTTCATTATTGACGCGGTGAGTAAACTCACTTGCCTCATTACTATGCTACTTGCAACCAAAACTCATACAACCTTTAATCCATACATTAGATATGGAGCACAGAAATGTTTCTTTTCTTTGCCGAAAAATACATATCACGTTTTACACAAGATAATATCATTTCTCCTATCCCAGGACCAGGTTAGTTCCCATTTCGTTGTTTCTTACATTTCCATTCCCATCATCATCTCTTTTATTACCACTCGTATTATGCTCACTATATTTGCAGACCATCTTATGCAGATTCTAATAAATGGGGAAGGAATTACGACCGGCTTGAGGATTTCATCCTATCTCTTGGGGCTCTTAATTTATCTAAACCTGAAATGGCATGAGGAAACTACAACGACCATCATGTGTTCCAAAGTGCATCCATCGTTCTTATACCAGCTTCACAACTATTTTGCTCAACGTAGTAGCAATATAATGCTCACAGTAATGATGACCATAATGGCCATTCTTGGAGTGATGAGTCTTGCACTCCTCTCGTTTGTGTTTGGCTCCCTACTTTCACAAAAACATGATTTGCCCATTGACTATAACATGTGTTTCTACACGATCCCTGCTACTTTTGTGTGCAAATCCAGTCTTCTCCTCGTTGCTTTGTTTCTATATTCATATAGGTTTTGTACTGCTAATAGTGCGATTCCACAAGATGACCATGGTGGGACTAGAAATGTATGATTGTATATGAAAAATGGGTCAACTGGATGATAAAAGTATGGCACAGAAGAAAAGGAAAGTTAGTTATTATGCTATTGATAATGGCCAGAATGCATTGTTATAGCTCATTCATTCTTGTTAGCACTAATAATAATGGCGATTGTATAATAATGACATCCTATGTATTCAGTTGGGATCTTAGTCCATTTCTTGTGCCTTTTCTTTTATGGAATGTGGTGGCAAATAAATAAGTGACATAATGGAGTTGTGTATGAAAAATTCTTTGGTTTTTTTATCACTTTTTATTTTATTTAGTATAGTTAATTCCGAGTTTAGGTTTTGTTACAAAGGGCCTCAACGTATTAAGGATGATGAGTGCCCGGGCGGTTTTGTTTCCAGAAAAGAGATACCCATTACATGCAAATACTACGCCAGGGATGAAGGCTCTGAGCCTATAAAGTATGTTATCGTTAGATACTAAATTACATCTCATTTGTCTCTTTTTCTAAATGTCATATTATGCTATAGGGTAACATACACTGGTTCATTTTGTGACGCTAATGATCGTGTTCGCCTGACACCCGAGGGGGATCCACTTTCTGATGTGGATAGTGTAAGCAAAACAAAACATGATCAATTTCGTTTAAAAATCAAACCGTGTATATGATCTTCTATTTGAAATCAATAGTTGCAGCAACTCATCGTGGAACCAGGGCAAGGCGACAGCACAGAGCTAACTGCTCCAGGAAAATGTATAACTAAACCGTAAATTCCAACTAATCTAAAATTATTTTTTGCTTAGAAAAACAGTAAACGAACAACTTGATCCATAATATACTTTTAGTCGTGCCCGCTGACATATGCACAGAAGAATGCTTAGACGAATGGGAAGAAATCCCTGCAGCAATTACTCCCGAAGAGCCCCAATATGATGACGGAGTTGAGCGGCCACCGACCCCAATAATGGTCGCCAAGCAAAAAGATCAGACACGGGAACTTTTCACCCAATTGATGGAAGAGGATGAAGACGAAAACGATAGCGACGAAGAAGAAAAGTTTAACAAGCAAAATGAGGTTGCCCCCAGAGTGGATCTCCTTCATGATGATAAAGGGGAAAGTGGTCAATCTCGAATTGTTCGACTTTTAGCCCAGTCAATGCGAGTAGTGGTCAGCAAATGCTCTCCATATGTGACTGAAGATTTCTTCCGCCCAGTACTCAAGGGGATGGTCTATCTCAATTCGCTAGCAAAGGAGCCATATTTGGATGTAGCGCCTGAAGAATATGAGCGCATCAATCAAGTTTTGAACCATTGCGCACAGAGAATTCCCCAAGGTTTTATACTCAATGGATCTGTCTGTCATAAGAATGCTCAGGTGGAGTGAGAAAAATGTATTGTAGCCTAATTTTCTGTGATCGTGTAAGCGCAAAGCTGCATTTAAAGTTATGACCGAATGATGCAAGCAAACTTTAGTTGTTGTTACAGTTCAATGAAGCGAACTAACTGAAGGCTTGTTTTTTTTTGCAGATCAAATCTATTTTTTTCACGGAGGAAAATATTGACTGGCCAGTTCAACTCCAAGCTCGATCATTTAGATGGGGAGTGTACGACCCAATTGTGGAAGCAGCATGGATTGCTGTAGACTGTACACGGTTTTTGTTTCAATAGTTTTTTACCCAATCTAAACTATCACCATATTTATCAGATGGCCATGGAAAGTTTATTCCCAGAGGATCCAGTTCAGCAACGATGGTAATGTAATTGTTCTTTCGATAAGAATAGAGTTTACAATTTCGTGCTCCATAAGTTTCCTTTGTTTTTACCAAACGAATATCCGTGGAATCCCAACATCACGCTCGCTCATGTTTATATTTACAAGCTAGCACACCAAAAGTAGACAAAAACTTTTCTGTCCCTGTCCCCATCCATACACACAACACCTTAGCTAAAAAAATTCTGGAAACTAATTTTAAAAAATAGCTCTTATTCTCTATGCGTTTTCAAGAGCAAAATCCTAGCACGCTACCATGCGGCTACAACAAGAAACTACTATGCTACTGTGCATTGCTATTGCAAAAGCTAGTACATACTCTACATAATGTTGCCGCAGGACGCCGCAGGAATTAGCCGTAAGTGCGCACAGGGGTTTCTGCTCTTGAAAATAGGCCCAGAATACTAACTATAGTTGAATCGAAACGACTAAAGAAATCGCGGGCTCCAATTTCTCAATGGGTGCTATAGCACACATAGCAATGCATTCTAAGTTGTAAGAAATTGGCACCCATCGAGAAACTCTAGCCCGCGATTTCTTTATTCGTTTCGATTCAACTATACCTACATACACAACCAACAAAAGCTGCGTTGCTATTCTTGCTAATGCTGCCAAAAGAAATGATCAACAATTCAGTCATCCCCCACCTCCAATCAACAATAAAGCAAATTAGTAACTATTTACGTTACGATGCCTTATTCTGATTCCAGGAAATATCCGACCAAGCTTAAAAAAGGAGATACTTTCTGGAACAACATATTGCAGACAGCAGATGCACAGCAAACCATGAAAAACTTGGATGCTTGTGCAATAGCCGGCTACAGTGAAGCTCCCTACACGTATCGATTGGAGCGACCTTTTGTTAACGAGTAAGCCGTTTCGTTAGCAAAACTATACTTTTACTAATATTTTTCTTACTAAACTCATTCTCCCACTCCATAGTTAGTTAGTTATAAACTAAATATTTTCTAACTAACTAACTAACTTATGCCTTCATTTTGTTGTTCCAATAACAATAAAACCGACTGACTGTTTTTTTGTCGTTGTGTGCATTACGGTGTACACAGAGAAAACTCGAAACGAACAGAAGCAGAACTGAGTAGAGAACAGAGCCAGGGGAAAAAGAAAAGTACAACTGTCTGGAATGACACAATAGAAGCGTACTGGAAATATTATGATGAGCGTGGTGGAATCAAGTCCTTGGCAAGACTGGTTGGATCCTGTTTCAGTCTGGACGAGAAAGACAAAAGGGAAGAGCTGGAACAAGAAATTCGAGCCACCATGGATTGCAATATTGCTAGTAAAATCAAAGATGAAGATGAGTATGATGAAAGTACTGATGAGAGCGATTTAGGTGATCAAGAATTAGACGATGACCCTAAATCGGAAGAAAAGGGAGATTATGAATATGAAGAGCGGGAACAAAATTATGAGGAAAATCAAGGGGATATAGTTTTTATTGAGAAAACGGAAGATTCTTCTGAATATTAGCAAAAACAAACTGATATATATGATAGCTTACCATTTATAAGTAGCTTTTGTATAGGATACGGTACGGAGGTTTTTATGATATTTATAATCAGAAGTTGATGTTCTGTGATTTGACGTGACAAACAAGTCCTTTAGTTAATGTTTTTACATACTGACTTCCTACTGCCTGACTGTGGTATGTTGTTTGTTTAAACTAGCCTGCAACTAACTATGACTGGAATACCTAGTAGTATAGCTTTGAAGCAAGTTTCAATTAATAGATCTATCTACACATGTGTTTGTACGGTCGTAACGAGTATGAAATAATAAAGATCTATTCCAAGAAGTTCAATGGGAGTAGAAAGTAATCAAATACTGATTGATGTTTGCATCTAATATATTTTAATATTGCCCTATTGATTTTGTTTTGTTCGATGAACCAGTACGTTTTAGTACAGTTTAAATACGGATATTAATTCCAGGTAATTAGATAGCTATAAAGCATAGTTACGTTTACGTTACAGGTGAATCATATTTCTCTAACGAAAAGTGCGGTGAAGCACGAGATTTGCGTTAATTTCGGTGTAATTAGAATGCGCTAGAAATAATTGATATTGCGTCCAACAAAAAGTGACAAACATATGAACCAGAAAAAAAGCACAGTTAACAAATTTTTATATTTATGAGGGAAACAAAGATACAAATTTTAAATAACAGAAAATTTGGTCTTGGATCTTATACATTGAGACGCCAATGATTGAAACGCGAGCAAAAAGCTAAATCTCACTTGGTCATATGGTCGTAATTGTTGTAAAAGCAGACACTTAAAAAATTGTCTCCGTAAAATTTTTTTTTATATGGTGGGTTCAAGAATCTAGTTAACCTTGGGTTTGAAGCGAGGTACAGTTCTAGGAAGGTTTTTTTAATGCAATTTTTAGTGCAGTTTCTGTGAAACTATACTTGACATCCATTTATTAATTCAAAGTAGTTAGTATTCCTCACCTGTTAAACAATGAACAAGATAAGCTTGCAAGACAAGTTTTTCTTCTGCACTGCAATGCATTTTGACGCTACCACACAGTTTGTTTGTATGTGTTATATCAAATGACATGTTATGTATCAGTACATCTAAATTGACTAAAAATTATTGCCGATTTGCATTTGCAAACTTGCGAACAAAGGATGATACTATCATGTAAAACCTATCCAATATTTTGACGACGTGACTAAATTTTCTTACAATTAACAGTATGAAACATTCCGGATACCAGTTTGAAAAAAATTGCTGTGCATAAATCTACAAAAGAATTCTGATGTTCTAAAAAACGAGCCAAACTGTCGTACGTGTGCAGCTTGCTGAATAAAATGTTGTTTAATTTTTCTCGCTAAAAAGACAAAAAATGTCCACACCACATAATAGTTTAAAACTGACGGATAACGCGAAATTCCTCACAGTTGTAGAAAAATTGTCTAACTGCAAAATGAAGAGGATTCTCATTACATTTGTTGCGTTAGTATGCTTGGACACTTTGGCAGTGTTTTGTGCACCGCCAAATCGTGGACATTTGCGATACGGCCTTCGTTTTCAACCGGAATTGGATCATGTTAGAATAGATCCGTACATAAAAAATCGCAGATTATGGAAACTTGAAATCAACTGTATAATTTTTGACGGTCCCTGTGACGCTGGTAAGCTAACATAACGACTAAATAGCATTTGCACTCTACGTTCAAGCAATTATTACGTGAAATATTTTTATCTTTAACCAAAATTCAATGAAATAACTTACAATGTTATTTCAGTGGGTCGATGGATCATACCCAGAGTAGCCCCAATTTTGATGGGCCAAGAGTGTCCCAAATGTACAGAAAATCAAGCCCGGGAAATGAACAAACTCCTAGAATACGTTTCGGAAAAAAAACCTGAATTACTGCGTATAGCAATCCAGAAATATGTTTTGGATTCAGGCATTAATTTACCTGCGGATTCTCGTTTTGCAGAAGCAGTTCAAGTGGACGATGATATTGAAATCCCAGAAGTTAAAGACGATGAAAATGCTGACTGGGCTAAAGAATTTTCTGATATTGATCAAAATAATGAGAGAAAAAACCAGACAAAATCTGTGCCTTAGCCAATGAAAGCACGGATACTAAAAAATCTTCAGTCACAAAAATGAATGAATTCACCATTCTCAGGTATAAGCAGGCAAACAGCATAATATAAAGATTTTTAGTAAAACGTGAAAAAAATAGCTTTGAACATTTTATTAAGAAAGGTTGATTTCATGATTTTGATTTCCCTTGCATACGTTACGTAAATTCATATAATGTCTGCAGTCCGTATGAATAAAAATGCATGCACAATATTTATTTTATGTATAATATTTTTTACCTGCTCTGGAATGCATTGATGTGTTTATCAAAGAGTTTATTTCGACAGTAAAATTGGTTTTTTACACTCTCTACAAATTGGTTTGTGATATTGTGCATATTTGTAGAGTTTTATCAATCACATACTAATATTAAAAACCGACTGATCTGAATGCTTTAGGTGAAACAAATCAAGCGCATTTCCTTTGTGAATTTGGCAAGAAAACTCGTGTAAAAAATGTTTCCGTCTTTGTCATTCCTGACCTTTGTATATTGCTCAAAAGCAAGCCAAGCCAATTTACATTAATGCGTCATTCAACATTCGAATCATTTTGATGCAAAGGTTTAGCTAACTTACTTGCCATTGCCACATTGCAATTGTTGTACTTCAACGAATATAAAATCAAATGAGAACCTGTATAGTCTGGAAAAAATCAACCAACCATAATAATCTCACAATCAACAACTTTAAAAAAATTTAATCCACCCTTAAGGTAGCTAAACTGCAAATTACTTGCACGCAATATAGCAAGATGCTGCAGCTGTGCAATTTTTATCTTACATTTTTTTCTCATTATACAAACAACAAATAAATATAAAATAGCTGGACGAGTTGCAAATCTTCACAGTTTTAGCTGGCTCCTGGATTTGCAAACATCAAAGTAACATTTCCCGAAACTTTTCGTTTTGCTTTCACAAAAAGTAGAACATGAAGTGGACACTCATTTTAAGTATTGTAGTAGTTTTTGCTACTGGTACAGTCTTTACGGCACCAGCCGGCCGGGGAATGAAACGATATGGAATTCGCTATCAACCGGAACTGGATCATGTTAGGATGGATCCTTACATAAACAACCCTAGGTTGTGGAAACTGGAGATCAACTGTTTACTTTTCGACGGCCCATGTGATGCTGGTATGTAAACATATTCAAAATCCGATATCCAATATTGGACACATGAACTCACGCTTCACAGACATTGAGTATAGCATGAAACAATGAAAATAATATAGTTGCATATAAAAATTCTGTAGTTGGTCGATGGATCGTACCCAGGATAGCACCAGTCCTTTTGGGTGAACCATGTCCAAAATGCACCAAAAATCAAGCGCGGGAAGTAGAACGATTCATTGAATATGTCACAGAGAACAAACCCGAGTTGTTGCGTGCAGCAATCCAGAAATACGTTTTAGATGCGGGCATTGATATACCTGTGGACTCCCGATTTGTCAAACCTCCAACACAAGGTGATGAAGATTTGGACATCCCAGAAGTTGAAGACGATGAAAATGCTGACTGGGCTAAAGACTTATTTGGTGGTAGTCAGAAAAATAAGGAAACAAAACCATCTGCTGAGCAATCAGTGTCAAGTCCCATTGCCCCAAGTGTAAGTACTAATACGCCAGCAAAAATCAAAGTTGAAACCCCATCAATAGGGAATGCCAACCAGCTTGGCATGAAAAAAGACAACTTGGAGGACAAAACCAAGTCTTAAGGATCTAAATTAAAGCTCTTTACCAAAATAATACTCATTTTTGTTCACAATTTATTATTTACCCTCCGTATTTAAGTTTGTACAGTTGTGAAATGTACCACAAAGGAGAGTATAATTTTCCTGCACTAATTCAAAATTCCACAAGTGTTGTTTAGTTTGGGTACATTTGTCCAGTTGGATTGATTTTCCCTCTCTATTACGCGCAGCAAAAAAATAATAAAAGAATTAAAAAACAAAAAATCTCACAGCTTTCATATGCATAAAATCTCACCCATTGGAGCGAAAACACATATTTTCATCATTTGGAGACAAAATTCTCCATTCAGCATTCAGCATTCCATTATTTGTAGCATATGAATCATCAAGGTGCTGCTGCTGGGATAGAATCACATTGTCAGGAAAGAAATGAACAAAATCCCCAGTCACATTTACATTCAATGTTTCCATCTTGACACGCATAGGGACAACCAATGAGATATTTGCAGACTTATCAGCACTCACTACGTAATAAACAAAAAATCACAGCATATTTTTCGCATATGAGCTTATTTGCACACGACGGGAATAATGTGTTTGTATACCTGGTGCAATTTTATGAGTGAGCTTAACAATCCATTCCTGATATTTGGTGTAATTTCCACTACAGGACTTCATAAGCACAGTGCCATTTGCGAAAAGATTTTTCTCGACTTTGCTCAAATTTCCAAATGTCATGCACTACATAACCATACAAAAGGTTGACAAACTGTCTGACTGTACAAAATGTTATATTATTATGCATTATAGATTGCTGAGGATCAAACGAATTTACCAGACCATCGTCCACATTTTTCACATAATACGCAGCACCGTCAATGATCCCAAAATGCGTTGAAGGTGAATGCTGTAGTCCTAAGGTTATACAACATTGTATTGAGATGATTGCTATGAAAGAAAATTGAAACGCACACTTCATTTTGCCAGTTGCAACAATTTTTTTAGATTTTACAAGTTGTGTGAAGTATAACGTCAGTAAAACAGGTATGCTGGTAATTACTGCTTCCTTCAACACTGGAGACAGTTGTAATTAAAGCCGGATTTTAAATAATAGCTAATTACAATAGATAAACAGAGTAGTGTGTTAAGTAAGTATCAAACTGTATAATTATATTGTCTTTGCGTGCAGTACATGATAGTAGCAGTATCAAAATGAGCATGCAATGGCAAAAGTAATCATCGTAGTTAGTAAGGGTAACATAACAACATGTTATCCGTGCAGAGGAAATTACGCCGTGAATCAAAATTCTACATTTTTTTCATTTCAAGTCTATTCGGAGCAAAATTGAGGATTTTTTATCGTCTAAAGAGCATTGCAAAATAAAATATGAGTGGGAAGGGATTTATTTGAACATGAATATTTTGTTTCCAAAGCTTGCATTCCATCCAGGCTTTCCGGATGTAATCATCGTAACTTCGCTTTAAAGTCCATGATGATAAGATTAATTTATTTGTCATCCAACTTTTAGGAAAAGCCGTTTGCTTAAACTTTTAAATTCCATACAAACAGAAAATAAATGGTGTAAGAATAATGGGTGGTAGCTAATGAGTTCAATGTTACTTTGAATAATCCCAGCTTGTCAATTCCAGATAAGGTCAGGTGAGCGATATTTATTTCATAGTTGTTTGCTCAACCGCACCTTGATCCCAATAAAGTAAATAAGTCCATTCAGTTTGAAACATGGCAAAAGATTGTACTTGTTGCCTCAATTAATTTCCATTATGGGTGGTGATAGATAATACAACAACTATACAACAGCCTTCTATAGGGATTAAAAACACGTTGGTGGCATTCAAATAAGATCCGTTGAAAAATCAACAGAATTACTTCTAACTGATGTAATACTAACTAACTATGAAAATTTCACGGAATCACAAGCCATAAGTCGGATGACGATCACAGAAAACATTCCCCTTGCTTTAGTTAGTCACCCAGACAGAAGATTGCAATATGAACATATCATAAAATGGTGGACTAAAACATTGTTATCAACACAAGCAAACAATATGAGCCTCGATAATATATGATTCCACAAATCTTATCAATTTGAATAGGAAAAACAACTCCATAGTTCGAGCTGAGAATGTGTCATTGTCAGCCATCAGGTAGCAAACAGCAAATGAGACTCTTTGTGCAGTCAGTCTACACCCATTTGCAAACTACAATATCCATAATTCAATTCACTCAGTCAGCAAAATCTTGATCGTAAATCACAGTGAAAATTAGCAAAATAAATGATGATGAAGACTTGTCTTTTCCTGGTAAGTAATAGATTGCATATTGAAACTATAAATTCACATATTATGAAAGGTTTTACAATCTATTACGTCCCTAAAGGGTATCTGTTTTGTGGGAGCATTCCTACTCACAGTGAACGGGCAAGAATATTGGGATCTATGCGATCAGGACAATGCCTGTAATCCGGAAAAATATCTTGAATGTCAAAATACCACAGTGGACAAACGATGTTATTGCAACGAAGAAAAAAGATATTATGATGTTTCTAAAGAAACATGCATTGCTAAAGTTGGTAGCGATTGTACAATAAGCCAACCAAGTCCACCAGACTTTCCATATCTATTAAATTGCACGCCTAATGCAATATGTGGTTTGCCGTCTTCAAACCCATCTAGTTTTGTTGGAGTCTGTCTTTGCGATGACCAGGGTCACCAGAAATACATGGCTACTCCTCAGGGCATGTGTAAGCTGAAATATCTGTCTCCAGGATGTACCGAGAGATTCGACTGCAATGTCTACTCCCATTTGACTTGCAATGTGGATAACATCTGCATTTGTGACAGAGATGACGTTCTACAAGAGTGGGGCACGATTCCCGGAGGTGACGATACTGAACTCTGCATTTCCCTGGCTGGAGGTAAGTTAATTAAACTCATTTTAAAATACATTTTTCTGTCGACTATGCTCATTCAAATATCTTGGTACACTCTATACTTCCATTAGGAGACTGCTCCCCCAGAACATACGGCAGACCACCTTGCACGCCAAACGCGGAATGTAACAACGATAATATATGCCAATGCCAAGAAAAGTATATACCAACCCCGAACAACAAATGTCTCCTGGGTTATGACCAAGAATGTGACACAACAGACAAAATTTGCCATCCTTCATTCGTCTGTAGAAACCCGCCGTCAAGTACAGCTACCAAGTGCCTCTGTGCTGATGGTCAAATCGAAAAAAATGGATTCTGTTTCGCCTTAGCAGACTCACAATGCAGCAATCTAATTCCATGTATCGACAATTCAAATTGCAATGGAAACCCTCAGCAGTGCATGTGCTCTCCGGAATATAAAAAATCCGCAGAAGGTTATTGCTTGGGGCTCCACGGAGCTTCATGTGCCAACACTCCCGAGTATTTAAAATGCCATCCAGAAGAGTATTTAGAATGCACTGGAGGCAACACATGTGCTTGCGCTGCTGGATACCAACACTGGCCCGAAAATAATGTCTGTCAAGGCCATGTCGGTAGCGCCTGTAGAACCAATGATTATTGTCTACCTGCATCCCATTGCAATGATACTTCTTCCACTTGCATTTGTAATGAAGGATATGAACATTCTGGGAACGATGCAGCTTGCAAAGGAGGTCACGGGTCTGTTTGTTCCAGCCGTATTTTGTGTAATGATCGAAAATTTTTGGATTGCATAGAAAATGTGGATGCAGATGACACTTGTGGGTGTACGGAGGGTCGCGTTTATCATCAACCAGATTCCGTATGTGTAGCGCTTGTGGATAGTGAATGTGGAGACCTGAATCCTGAAGCGAATGTAACTTTGGGCTGCATTGACAACGCCTTTTGCAACACAGTGGATAGCTCAAATGGCACGTGTGTGTGCAACACAGGGTATGTTCCGGATGGCCAAGGTGGATGTCAGTTGACCACAGTACCAACTACTGAACCTACGGAGGATGATACTACCGAGTCTACTGATGCTCCTATTCCTACTACCACTCCAAGTGGGGTGTCTAAAAATTCTGTTTTGTCTGGCTTTTTGTTCGCTTTTGTAGTTTTTTGCATCTGGCTGTAGAAAGTGGTGGGAAATTGCGAATTCGAAACTAAGTTGTGCTGTAATGAAATTGATTAATATGATGTATTTTATCAATTTATATCTGTATTCATTCACGAAATATTTTAGTGTGCTTTCAGCCTGTGAATGCATGTTTATGTGTGTTTATGAAAAAAATGAAAAGATGATACTTAATATGGTTGCAGATGTTAGTAACACATAAGAATTTCGTGCAATGTCAAAATTAATCTTGAAAAATGAGATATGAAAGGCATAGTATTATTTTATTTTCGTAGCCAGTTGTATTGTTGTACATGAGTATTTTAAAGATTATGGTATTTGAAATGTGTGCTCACAGTTGTGTGTAAGCATAATAATAAGAATGGAATAATAAAATATAGATTTTGTACGGACTGGTGGTGGAATTCATATGTTTTAATAGTCTCTTTTATGGGAGTAGGAATGAGTTGGATTGAAAGTCATCTTCATGGTATGGAAAATAATCCTCGTCGTAATCTAATATTTCGCCACCGAATTCATTCGAGTTTTTATGAGTTTCGTAAGATGGCTCAAGGAAATCATCCTCTAAAAGTTTTTCTTCATCTTCCACTTTGGTTGATAGTTGATGCTAAGCATATAAAAGGGATTAAATTAAGCAGGATTCTCTCCTGACATTGTGGAGCACTTTTTTCAACCAATGCGTTCCATATGTTGTGTCTGGATAATACTGCACTGTAATTTTTTCTGAACTGGGTTTTAAAACTTTGTTCTTACCTTATACTGTCCAACCGGAAGGCCGAATATAGATACAGGTTGGGATTGCGCACTTTTAATAGTGACTATGAAATTTATGATTAAGAGAGTAACGACTAAATTCCATTTTTTAAACATTTTGGCTAATAAACTTATTGAAATATACTAAAATTACACGGAAACTGTCTATGAGTGCACAAACAAATAATGCATGGCAGTGGTGGAACAATTTTTCTTTCCATCTGAGATTGAAGTAAGTTGGGAAAAAGGAAAGTTACGAAATCCTTGATGTGAAGGCTACCAAGTCTCATCCTTAAGATTTCTAATTTGGGCTGCAGGATTCACTAGTACTACTTATTATGCTTAAGGGCTAGATGCAGTCTTCAGTGGACAAATAATAAGGTACATCTTTACTAAAGGAAACATGTAGTATTATTGTGATGTTTAGGCCTGCTAGGCTCGGCACAATTTTAGCCATACCAAAGTCTATTATGACAAAATTTCTTTTACGCATCATGGAATGAATCACGTGAAATTTTTCCAGTTTACAAAAATTCAGTAATCAGCCAGCAATTCATTAAAAGTAGGTATTGTAACCAATCAAATGAATACATTTATTCAATAGTGAACTTGCAATATTAGTCTGATTTATTTCGTAAAACAATAAATTGACTGCTAAGCCTCATTTGAGATCACGGAAACGCATAATAGACTTTTTTTAATGTTAGACTCCTATAGCTAGAAGTTGATCCAGTAGTAAAATAGATTTGCTTCAATTTTTATAGAATCACTAACTCAAAGTGATCGAATAATGCGTGAATTATTATCGCTGATGATTGGTAATACCAAAGTTCGTATACGTTGGTAATAAAATTTAACATGACATTAGAATGCATATAATTTTTCATGTATTTTTTAAAGAGCACAAGATGATAACTTACTCAACTTATTGTGACTATGTGAATGTGATTTACAAAGTTTAAAATTATTGCTCCTAGGATACAAAATCACACAAACTTATGTCAAGTCAATTTTCACATTCTAGATATTTGCAAACTCACAAAATAAATCGACCATATTTTGCATTTGAGTCTTTTTCCACGAACTTTCGACTGCAATCATTTCAGTCAACGTCATGGGTTACATAACTTTTGAAGGCTTATATTACTACACACACACAAATATCAAAACATGCAAAACAACAACATGCACGCTTCAGCTAATCAGACAGTAAAAGATCACAGAGAAAACATCCTCCTGTTCAAACCAGCGGAAAAATTGGAAACGCAGCAAAATATAGCGTCAATAAACCCATTCGTAACTAACTACTCTGGTATTGATGGGTCACACTATAACACAAGGTAAACAAAAAACACTTATGGTTCGAAACACATGTGAATATTTCATATCTAATTCGCATCAACACATTATTACAACCGTCATCATCACCCACAAAAGCACGTCTTTTTACTTTTGCCCGCCTACCACCACTGTAAATAAAATTCTCTTCATGTTTCTAACTAACTATCTATGTCAGTTTATTTCTCGTAACATAGATTTCCTTAAATAATCCCACCAATTTCAAAAAATATAAAAACTAATCCTTATTCACTCACTAATCACTAAAAACTACGGCAAACCCAACACTTTCATTTGAATAAAATTACATATTATCTTAACTTGTATTCATTCGCACTAAAATGCAACTAGAAAAACTAATCCTAAACAACGCTACGAATAAAAAATGCGGCATGGCTTATAAAGTCATGATTTGGAATGGCGCATCCTTATTAAAAGTGACGGGTGAAGTTCCACTCTCGACCGAATCCTCAGTAAGTGCTGTCAAACTCTCCTCAGATTTCTCAGTCACATCTGACAACGTCTCCGAGAATGGCATCATCCATCTCTTCCGTGGAGTGGAACAAATTGGGAATAACTGGGAGCTATTCGTACTAGCACCTAGTTTGTAGCTTTTAGGTGCCGTGAGAATCACACGGTGGCGACCCAATGTGTTCATCTTTTTATGGTTGGCAGGCGAAACTAGAGGTCTTCTTATGTCATCCTCATCATCACTCATGTCCGTACAGGCACAACAGGATCGAAATAGAATACAGAGAATAGAGTTGCACATTTTTTTCTTTCTTCCTTTGTCTGCGTGAAAATTGAATTTGGAAATTTACATGTGCACGCACAAGCGGCTAGTGACAATATGTACATTTCAATGTAAATAACCAACATATTTTTGGGAAATAATGGATATTTTTAGAATAGTGCAAAATGTTTGAAATGCAAACGATAACAAGAGTTTGATTGAAGTGGATGAAATCGGTCAACCAAATTGGTTGACTAAAGGAATTGAGAACACAAGGATAGAAATTAGGAAGAATTCAACCATGAATGATGGATATACAGACTACTATCAGGGAAAACAACAAAGTACAGATGGATTGCTGTTTTGAATTCGATTAGTGGTATAAGGATTGCATATAGTGAATTTTTTCTTGCTTACCATTGAAAACGAAAAAACTGTGAACAATTTTTCGTAGACCTTGGAAAAGTTTCAGATACTAGCTAACTACTCCTATCCTGAAAGTTGAAATTTTTACGAGTCTGCATTTTTCTTCGCTTCTTTTAGTTTGTTAGTTAGAACACTGTAATAATATAAGTTACTATACGCGGTTCCTTGTATGGTGGAAAAAATCCCATACTAACTAACTTATTTATTGCACTAAATAAACACTGTTTACAATTTGCGCACAAAATTAATGTAGTATTTCACACTTGAGTGTCACGTTTCGGGCAAAAATATTTCCAAAACACGGAAATTGTACAACTCATGATCTTGCACAAATTAAATTTCGTTGTTGTTTCTTTTTCATCAACATGACTGGGAAATTGTAACCAATTTGTCTTGCCCTCTAACTCATTTGATCTTAAGTATACTTCACTATACACTTACTACTACTAAACATTAATTCTAACTTTTAATCCTTCGCTTTTCAAGCTGCGTTTATAAATAGTTAGTAACTGACTGACTGACTGACTGTATGAATTGCCACTCACTATTATGACTACTGTGGCCTACTGGAAAGGACTACGAAACAAAATTGGAAGGTCTTAATCTGACCCTCAAAACATAAGTAATACATTACAAATATTATGTGATACTCCAAATATGAAGTGTGAACGCAATGTTCACGAGATAAATATTTAGCTCATTTAACGAAAATAACACATGCATATAACTATAACATCAGAGGCGATAAATAAAGTAGGAACAGGAACCCACACATAGATATATATCATCATCTGCATTAGTATTCATCCAGTGATCAAAGTTTTTAATATCATTCCATTTTTATGGTCTACAAGTCTGCATTTTCTGCGGGACAAAGTCAGTTCAGGCTTTTATTGATTTCGTAGCGCAGAAAATGTTGATTACATGCGTGGAGGGCAAAAAAAGGAGCTTTTTATCTGTTTTCTGCTGATGACCAAAATTCTGGTCAGACCATGCGGCCCTGATACTGATGAGTAAAGCAGTTGTTAACTCTTCTCTTCTTATCTTTTGATATAGTCAGTCAGTCACAAGGTTTTATCTGCGTCCACTAGCTAACTAACTAACTAAGAAGCTTGTCCACTTATAGCCACACTAACTAAATATACTGTATAACTTTAAGAGTATTTAGACTCGCTTATTTTATCATCAACTGTGATCTGGATTCAAAAACAGTTGGTGAAGTTAACTTGTATGGCTTTGGTGATTGAACAATATTACACCGATCCCAAATGATACAGCTTGAATGCATTGTATTGCATTACAAAGCGAGTCGATAGTTTACCTTAAGGTATATGTTTTATGGGAGCACAATGTTTAGCGCGTGCCATTTTTTTTATTTGTCGTGATTTTATGATAGCTTTAGTAGATTTTAATCAATTATCATGAAACTTGATATTAATAATTAAAGTTAAACAGTTACAAACCCTATTTATTCTAAAGCGCTTTGGGCCCTAGATTTCCCTAGCGCAAATTTCCAACTTTTTTTGAGATTCAAAAAATGTGGGAAACGAGACTGCAAGTTCATTAGAATAAATATTGGGTCACATAGTAGCATGCGAAATATCTTTTATTTCACTTAAAACTGATTTAACATATTCCGCGCATTTTTTCCATTTTGCGCTGTGTAGGTTCCAATTAGTTTGCATTTGTTTTTTCATGGGTGATAAATTGGAATCCGGAAAACTGAATGCGAAAGACGGAAATATGTCTAAACAGTCTCAACATTGTGCTGACAACGGTCATTAATTCACACATCAATCTATATATTAGCGCAAGACTTGACTTTGGTGATAAGTATTGCAAAAAACAACTTTTGACCCGTTTTAACGTAATGCGACCTCTAATTTACGTCTAAAAATGTTGTGTGCAAAATCAATTAATTTTTCATTGGCTTTTAAGTGAAAAAACATCTAATTCACGTTTTTTTCCTTTCGCTGGCTAAGTGGTATACATACGCCTTTTCCCTGCGTGCGTGTTTTTTACCTGAAGATATCGTGTGTCCCTGAACTTGTACACAAATGACATACTTTTTCTTGGTACCTGAATCAATCCTTTTTCTGACTGGACTATCGGATTACTGTGCCGTCAGTAAATCCTTGCTAACTAAGTACCCTTGACATTAGACTTGGATAGCATATGGTATACTGCTTACTTATTCTCGTTGCGTAGTCAGCAACCTAAAAATTGCAGACTGCATCTAATAGTAAAGTAAGTTGCACAAGAAAACCTAACTGAAGTAAATCCTTCTTTGAATTTGACCTACTGGGTATTAGTCAGTTATTTTGTTACCCAACACAAAAAATAGTAGCACAGCTTACATTAGTATCACGTAAAGTAGGGTAAAAACAAGAAAACATTTCCTGGAAACAAAAACTTTAAAGCCCATTGGCTACCGACCAAACCACAACTATATATGTATGCATCTAATGTTCTTATGAAAAAACTGAAGATTCTTCCCAGCAACAAATCTCTGTCACTTTCCATTAAAAAAGCAAAGAGACAGGACAGGAAACTTTTCACTAACTCTACTAAAAGCCAACTAAAAAACCAGGATGAAAGTTTTTGCATCCCTTCTCTTATTTTGTGTCCTCGTGAGTCTTACATGTGAAGCTGCGGTGAGAATTTTCTCTGATATCAACTTCCGAGGTAAGTACATGCATAAATATTTATCATAGCTTGATTACGAAATGGACGAATATAGAATTTAATATTGTGAGTAGCGTATACCTACTGCAGTTACATATAGTAGCTACATTAGGCTTTTGTTCCATAAATAGAGGGTCCATACTCTTTATCAAATCAATTATGCCTACGCAAAGTACATGCATATGAAACCACATTTCGGCTTCCAGAGAAACAATAGAGCATGCAATTATTGTTCATATCCGCAAATTCAACGGTTCATAGAGTAGTTGAACGCATCTAAAATTCCATATTTAAAGGAAGTCACTTATTGGGATGCACACGCCCACGCATTCGTTTCAAATACTCAACGGTCTAGAAATTAGGTCAGTCAGTCAGTCCGAACATCACAAGTTGATTTAATATTATGAAATAGTGAGGGCAGAAAAAGATGAAATTTAGGAATGCTGCTGCTTGTATTATCAAGTTCTATGGATGCATGATAACTAAATAGCGTAGAGAGCAATTTGGATCCAGTCTGATTATTTCCTCAAATCAAAATGCATGGGTATTTTGTCAACACAGGAGATGTCAAAATAGTTCATTCCAAATTCAAAACATGCCTGGAGTTGCCTACAGCATGGGACAACAAAATCTCGTCAGTAAACACAGACAATGGATGCATAATTTTGTGCGAGCTACCGAGATGTAAAGGAAGATGCGAGAAGATTTTTCCAGGAACTTGGATGCACAGCAATTTGGGTGCTTTGAATTTCAATGATAAGGCTTCGTCTTACCGGACATGTTAACATTGACTATGCACAAGTGAATTCGATGTTGATTACAAAATTGTTATTTCAAGAATATCTCATTAAGTTTATACAAAACTATATAGTTTTGTATAAACTTGTGTCTTGTAGTTGTAAATAGGCCACGTGTTTTATGTTTGTACTGGAATAAATATCACTGTGAAGTATATTTGTGACACTTTAACACTTTGAATTAATGTTAATAAATTAAAGTTTATTTAGATCTTATGTATTATTAAGTTATTATTATTATTATTAAGGAAAACTGTAAATTTTAACAATTAAACCACAGGAATCATTAAATAAAACACGATGAAAAACGAACAAAGAAAAATTATCGCAGAGAAAAACAGTAATTGAAACATGATATCCCAAACCCGTATTTTGTTCGAATCTCCTGCAAAAACGATTTGTTTGTTAAAAAAAGCATACAAAATGCTATGTATTAAAATTCAAGTATTAAACTTACCCTGTGTATAAATGTCAATTTTTCTCCATCAGGTCACAAAATCCCACAGCCCAGGCACTAACTTGTTGATATGGAAAAATGGAACTGAAAGAGGGAAAAATACGGTAGTTCCAAAAGTTATTGTTATGTCATATCTATAAAGGAAACGCACACTAGGGGTACACCCGAAGCCCTGTGCTTTCGTAGATTTCTACGAGCATATTTCTCAAAGCCAATTACAGCACACTACCGACCGATCTGATTGGCTGAGAGAAGTATGCAAATCTACGAAATCTAGAAATCTACGAAAGTACATGGCTTAAGGTGTACCCTTACAATGTGCCACACAATAGCTGCCAAAGAGGAGGAAAAAACATTGACACATTCATAAATGGTGCATTATGTGTGTACCTTGGAGTGTGTAATCACATAATCGATCGACCTGTTTTTCCTCCCCAAGTCCAAAAATACATTTAACAGGATTATCTTACAGCCACATTATTATTGGCTATACAAAATATGCAGCTATTATGGCTTTGTTTCGTTATTCTATTTCGTGTGCCATTGCATTATGTATGCTGTAGTATACATTGTTGATTTATGTTGGATGCAAAAATGGAAGGAGCGCTCACTTTTTTCTCTTTAAAAAGGTTAGCTCAGTCAGAGTCCATCTAATAATAATAAGCTGCCAATGAAAAACTGAGTAAACTTTGCGCATTGCCAACATTATTTTTAGTAAATATACAAAAGGCCTACATTTTAGCGTCACAATCTAGGTTTTTTAATCAATTGGCTTTACGTTTGATCTATTCAGCTTTAACATCGAGTTGACATTGGTATTTAAAAGACGAATAGCTGAGTACTAAAATATTAAGTGCGTCATTCATTCTGAGACCACAAAAACGTGTTTCCTCACAAAGCCAGGGGTGCGATATACATTCCCCATTCTCAGACTCAATGCTATTCTTTGAATCAAACGATTGGACAAACATATCTAAATAAAACATACGGAGAAAAGCAAAATCTTTCATTCCTTTGATGCTTTGCCTACTCCTACAGCACAAACTTGTGTGCACAGATTGTATGATCTTAAAATCTATCAGACACACCTACTATAAGCTCTGACAAGACTTTTTCTCACTCTTTTTCGTTTCGAACCGTCAATAGTCAAAGTGGTTCCTAATAACAACTTATTCTTAAGCTTATTTGATAAACTCGTATGTCACAAACTTGTTCTCTATTTCGTAACACTACAGGATCTTTTCAATCAATAAATTCAACAGCTTTATGCCATTTTATCAAATCGTTTCATAACAATGACAAACATTAATGGAACTACTGAGAATGACAATAACAGTGGAGAGGAGCAATTGATTCATATTAAACCTACTGGCGCGAGTCAAATGAGAATGAGACATCAAACAACAGAAATGTGTACTATGCCTTGCACGGCTGTTCCTATCCTCAAATGCTGCAAAAGGATGGTACATTCAAAAACTTCTGTCTATTATACATTCAAAAGATTACAAACTCTTAGTCAAATTGCAAACTAACTCACAGGCAGAAAAAATGGAATATTCAATATCTTGGACCTTGGACAAACTCTCAGCCCCAACTGGAGAATGGATATCATCTCATTTCGAACTGGAGCCATCCAATATTTCGCCGCTATTCTCCAAAAACAAATGGTCATTTAGATTGATTCATAATATGTTTGATTGATAGTCAATACAAAAGCTTGCCTTTAAATAATGTAGACGCTAGCATATATACCAGACATAAGAATGCAAGGGCTTAAATATTATAGTATTGTCTCACTCACAAACTGAACCCACACTAAAGTTGGACAATATACCAAAGAATGTGAAAAATATGTAATTTGTGCTCAACTTAAAGGTCTGTACAAATGAACTGGAATGTGGACACGGATCAAGTTTCCCTGTTTCTTCAACTTCATGGGATAGATTTGAGTGAAAACAAAGTTGGACATGTTCATCTCTGTTTTCAGGTCTACGTGGTCAGTCTAGTCAAAGACGTGTGTTCCAAAACTAGTAGTGACCGACTAAATAACTATGTGAGTAGTAAACGTAAGTGGAATTTATGCTTACCAGTCAATACTTTTGATGGATTGTAGGTAAAAAGTGTAATTTAAAGAATTTATATATATGGTATGATTTATGGCTATTATCGAAATAGACGGCTTCATTCATGTTATGGTTGACTTGAATTTCTAAAGAGTTTTACACATGTTAAAAATTCATGGCAAAAATAGAAAGTATACGGGAGCTACATTGCTTTCAAGTTTTCACATCTATTTTGAGAATCCTTACTTTTATAATGAAGTGCAAACATGAAAATGACATAAAAAACTATATGCTGCGTCATTTCTGTCCGGATTATTTTTCTAACCTCGTTTTTTTTGCCATGTGCATTACTACTACTATGTCTACAGAATTTGGAGTACAAAAAGTTAATACGGATACCACTCACTGTGGATGGTCATCATTCATGACCTATAAAAAATTGACGCAGTCTTGCCCAGCTTCTTTCAAAGTGAACATTTGGACACTTGGGGATTTAGTAGAAGGAGATGAAAATTCACAACTCCTGGGCCCACAAGATCAGTTCAATGGTGAAAAAAGACTGGCTTTAGAATTAGAAGCCATCTGGAATGAAAGTCCGCTGATGAAATTTACAGATATGAAATTACAAATCAAAGATATCATTTTTTCTGTTCACAAGTCTATTCTTGCAGGTACACAAAATCGCTTCTGTAGAATCTCCATGTTGCAATCACAATGTT
>Ga0210040_10002211_pt1 | contig 27774 bp, 10 predicted proteins | sample CryGeyCG12114_NA_FD_185462 | JGI IMG/M metagenome (GOLD analysis project Ga0210040, IMG submission 185462) | Groundwater microbial communities from aquifer - Crystal Geyser CG19_WC_8/21/14_NA (SPAdes) (version 2) | ecosystem: Environmental > Aquatic > Deep subsurface > Groundwater | place: USA... | reverse complement strand
ACGTTGCATTTTTGCACTAGTGTACATATGTATGTAGGTACGTGCTAAACTTGAAGTTTTTTTTCAGACAGTTCCGTGAGTGTGCACAGGTTTTCTTGTGTGATTCAAATGTAATAAAGTTCTTTGTATGTGACTAACGACTGCATGTGTGTTCTTAAGCGTGCTTCTAGCTTTTAGTACAATCCTAGTAATTTTGCATGGTAATAAATCAATTAGTTGCTGTAATAACGTTTTTACGGGCACACCTACCATGGGTGATTTACATGCAAATGGAGCTGGGCAACTTCATTAGCGTGATTTCTTTATGATGATCATGTCTTTCAGCTTGTTTCTCTGCACTATAAATCATTGTGGACCCGTTCTTCCTTTTCCTTGCAAACATTTAGCTTATGCTTTTAGTTAGTTACTGCTCTAAATACATAAAATGATGCAATGGCGTGTACTCTAACTCAAATACATAATGGCACCCAAGTAAAAAATCTAGCCTCTGAATATCCATCACATTGAGCAAACCAAAAGCTGTCAACCCTAGTTACGTGAAAGGCGTTTAAAAGATTCTTTGTTCTCTCTAAGCTGTTTCATAACCACTTTATTCTCAAAGAAAAAACAGCACAATTTCTTTTCAACTTTTCCGCTGTCTTGCAGTTTTTAATGGTGTAGCTTCTGGAAGGCGAAAAGAATTTCCTTTGTACACCACCATCCTATGTTTCTGTTTCCCATATTATTATTGTAAAGTTTGTGTAGTAGAAAATCATTATTATGATTATGCAGGATCTCCTCTTTTTCTATCAGGCCCAGGTTTGTGCTAGGCATGCAAGTTTTTGGAACTCTAAACTGCAACCAACTTTTCCGTTCAAAAGGTTCTCCCTTCGTATATTTAACATGTGAAGTTAACGCACTTTTTGTTTGGTCCTTGCCAATACATATGTAATACGTTTACCAAAGCTTCCGTTATCTGCCGCTACCGCTACCGCTCACTGCTAATAAAAGGCCCACCTTTTGTTAAACGTTTCAGTTTGTATCCTATTGTAGTCTCCTCAATATTTACCAATGACTTAACATTTTTGAATCTTTTAGTACATGATCTAACATAACCAATGACAGTGCAACCATATTTTTATGAAATTGATAGGCGATTAAAATGATGTTTGTGTACCGATTAGTCGCTATTGGCTTGCAAGCTGTCTGAGTAGCGTATTGAAAAATTTGAAAGCAATAACATGTTTCGTGCTCTACTGCTCGTACAATCAACTTACAAGGGGTTAGGTGCTCATAACAAGTTTGCTTTGGCTGATAGTATTTGCTCTTATGATGATGCTTTTCTTTGATCCTTGAGTGAATTGATGTGCGCACAGCTTTTTGTTTGTCAAGTTGGTGATAAACTTTGATGTTGCTTGAATGCCCCAAACATGAATGAGCTTATGAATTACATTTTCATGTGCATCCTGCCAGTTGAGAATTCACTAAATTAGTTTCCTACTCTAAGGCCGCAGAACAAAAGAGAGCTCTATATTTGTGCTGTTGTCATCATCCACTATTTCCTTTGATTTCCCCGCACTTGGTGATCCAAATAGATCGACATTTTCCATAATTTATTTTCCAAAGTCTTTCATGTTTTTCTTGTTACAATGTTTACCTTGTTCGTTCCCTAGGAATGGGTACGAGTGGACCTGAAATTTGAATATAAGTGTGTGGCACAAGAAATAACTTTATAGATTCGATCATTCATCTCGTCTCTATGAATGATTGCATTATTATCAAAGACACATTCATTATAGAGGCACCGCTCATTAGAAACAAAATGGTGCAATGACATTTAAATGAGTAGCAAAATTTTGTTTATTTCGGTAACATTATTTTTACAAAGAATTAATAAAAATTGTAGAGATCATGACCGATTTTTGGGTATTTTTTTGTTTTTTCGCTCAGAAGATTGAGTTTCATTGAAACTGAAAACGAATGGAAGCTTTGAGCTCAAGGGAGCCAATCTCTATATGTTTGGGAGGTAAAAAGGCTAGTGTAGTGTAGTTATTCATTCATTGTTCCTCATTTAAATGTTACCAGACCATTGTGCCTTGCCTGTGATGAACGGTGCCTCTAATGAATGTGTCTGATAAGCTGACACCCTATGAATGCTTAGTTTGGATATCATTTATTCAGAAAAGGTGGGGGCTGTGATTTGAGCACACAATCTTCATTTCCGTTCACTAAGGGTTAAAAGGAATGTTCCATCTTCAACTCAATTCATTAGTAAAATTAATTTCCTCGCTTTGTGGGTAGTAATGAGTGACGACCCGTTTTTGTGAACATAATTTCCGGTAGATTAGTACAAAAGAGACGGCGGTCTGTTCATGACCATATTTCTTGTCATTTCCCAAATGACATCAAACAGAATTTATTTCCATATTTTTACGCAAGAGTACCTTTCAGATTTTAGCTCCTGTACCTATGATAACCTATAAATTCACATCTTTATAATTGCTTTTCATTAACAATCCATTCATTCCAGTAGTGCATGTGAGGGGGAATGTGCTGGTTAATTTTTCCCACTTCAATAGGAATTGCACTTTCATATTTCTACTCCCGTGCACTGTGCATTACATTGGAAAGTAATATTCCTGAATATGTGGTACAAAAGGATTGATAGGATTAGGAATGCCATAGTATATTATCGACAAAGTTAAGAGCGGAAGCATTAAGATGAAAGGCGTTCCTAGCACACATTCACAGGTGAAAGGTCTGTTATATGGAAGAGAAAGCGAGGATAAGACAGGGCTACTTCCGCTCCATTCTATTCACTAATGACTTTCACATAAACAGGACTATGAGAGAAGCAAATGTTCTCCCATGAAGGCAGCCTTTTATCATTCTCCTATGGGCTACGTAAATGATTGATGATGGTTGGACAAAATTGGAAAAGCCTTTTTAACCAATCAGAGAATATCCTCTATTTGATTACAGAGTGTTTACAATGCCATGGGAGAGGCGTTGTACCGAGCTGGTCGAGTCACTGAGGCAGAGGAATGGTTCAAGCGGGCCTTGAAAACAAAACCTGATCATATCCCAGCACATTTAACATATGGGAAAATGCTGGCTCGCAACGTATGTATTTACTATACCACTCTTTTTTCCATTAGAGTATCATTATTGTTAACATTTCTTTGAAACGAAATATTATTTATTTGTGGAGAGAACTCACAAGTATTACGATAAATGAGTTGAGCATGAAATAAATATGAATACACAATTCATCTCCCGCAAACTCAGTGAGTGAGTGAGTTAGCTAGAGCAACTCAAGGGAATAAATAATGAATGAAGTTGGAGTTAATTCTTAATGTGTTGTTGTTACAGAAAACAAGACTCTTGGAAGCTGAGAGTTGGTTTCGACGAGCTAAAAATATTGCTCCCACGGACGCCTCAGTATATCATCATTACGGTGAGAGAAATTTTTAATTCGCTTCTAAGTGAAATCTCTTCACCCTCTCGCTCCTTTAATGTTCTCATCCGCTGCTACTCGCCTTGCCCAGTGTAACTACCTACCTAACTGGGCTCCGTACTTGTGTTTACAAGCTAGTTTCCCTCTCATCCATAATAGAGGCTCATGTTCTTGCCCAAATCCTTGTCTGTCTTCAACTATTTTCAAACCCATTCATACACTTCGCTCCTGTGCACAGTCCCTCTTAATAATACTCGCTCCAGACTTAATCTTAAGAGCCCTTTCTCAGCTTGTGGAGTCCAATTGGAGGTAGCACTATAATGCTCTTTACGACTTTCGCCTTCCCACTGCATGTCCAACTACTATTGTATTCTGTAGTGCACCACATACAATAACCAAAATCGTCCACCAGCTAATCTCAATCACCTGTGTTTGTGTATTTATGGTCAAATACGTTAATACATATTTGAGTGGAATGTGCTTCTATATTTTACTCATTTCCAGCTCATACAATGTAAATGTTCATTTGCGTTGCATCTATCTATATACAAGTATTTGAAGTTTTCAAAGCATGAGAAAATAAAAACTGGCTAGTTAGGAATACAATTTTAAAAGATACTAGATAAAATTAGCTCAGAATTGTAAAATTCATTTCATGACAAAAGATTCTGTGCACTGAATGAGGCATTTATGTTTGCTCATTTTATCTACGCTGTGATTGAAATATTTAATTCTGGAATTACGAGTTAACCTTGTAAACCATGTTGTTCAGAAGCCGTGTTGTTGAGTTAGTTAGTTCCAATTGCCACTAACTAACTAACCGACTGAATGCGCACTTGAAAATCTTTGACGATATTCTTTTCGTGCGGTGGCCATACATAAGTACAGCTAGCAGTGCTTTATAGTAACTTTAGGTGCTGCGTGCGTGCTTCTGCTGGCTCGCAGATAACATTCATGACTGGTCATTTAAAGCTTTTTCCTAAATTACAGGTCAGTTCCTCTCCATTCAAGGGCGTCATTCTGAAGCAGCCGAGTCTTACCTAATGGCCTCTGCTTTGACACCTAATGATTATGATATCATCGTTGGCACGGCTAACGCGCTACGGCAATCAGGGGACAACCGTCAGGCTGAAGCTTTTTATCGAAAGGCCGTTGCTCTTAGACCACAGGTTAATTTCCCCAATCCATTCTCATTTATTTTTATTGGCTCAGGGTAGCTACTCAAGTAGTACTACTATACATGTAGTCGTCATCGTGGCATTTTCTCCACGCCTTGTTTTTTTTCTTGCAAATATTTGCTGTCTCGTGTTATTTGCTTGCAGGTTTTTCTCGGTTGCGTATGCAACTGTATTTTTATCAGTGGCTTTAGTTAGTTGGTCTTTTTTGTGTTAAAAATTAATTTCTAATACTAAAAGGGAGTATTCTTAATGTATTGTTGGGTTATTTTAAATGCATCATGTATAGTTGACTGGAGTTAGTTAAAACATTGTCTTTCCTGTTTGGTATTGTAGGAAGCCAGAGCTCATATGAACATGGGAGCCATTCTTCATGTAAACGGGAAATATGAGGATGCGGAGCAAAGCTACCTGACTGCACTCCAGTGGAAACCCAGTGATGAAATTACGTTGCTGAACCTGAAAAAGTTGCGACAACTTCAGTCTCGAAGAAAATTTGCTTCAACTTGTACCTCAAATAACTAAACTAACTAACTACATGCTAACTAACTATGGAACATTTTGAGGGTTACTGGGGATTGTGTGTCTCCCCCTATGGAGTCCAAAAAGTCTTGTCCTGGAGCAGCCCGACATTGCGTTTATTATGATTCCTGTAGAATTTTCAAAGGTTGAAAATGTTTGTTCCCAAGATTGTCATTCCGATCGTACTTTTTTGTGATTTCGAGTTGAGCAACTTTGAACATTCCTTGTGCGTGATTTAAATAGTAGTCAAGTATGATCTCATTTATTTTCCTTTGTAGTCCCTTGTAAACTTTTTGAGCAACTTGGTTGGGAGTAAATACTAGTTGTAAGGCAAAACATGTGTACAAGTCTTCTGGTTGTAGTCAGTCAGTGAGATTGACATGTGTCTATTTTCCTATGTGTATCTGTGTATTATTATGATTGCATAAAAGAGGAACTCATGACTTTAATATTTATTATATCCGTGATGTTTGCGACTAACTAAAATCAAGTTAAGAAAATGTACTCTCATAATATATTGTAGTGAGTGAGTGGTATGGAAAAAAGTTTATATCACTCATGGTATAGTAAATATCTATTACATATTTATAGAGTTGTCTATTAGAGGAGAAATCTATTTTTATGCCTTTTCTCCTGTGAACACTTGTTTTAGTGTAATTTGTGCTGCTTGAAATGTTGATGCCTAATCTCCATACTGTGTGTATGGATAATCCGACTCCAATGTGTGTACTATTGCTTACCACTGGTCTATAATCTATATCTTGTCTGCGTCTCTCCATCATGAATGCATTGTCTCCTACGAATTATCGTGAATATTAAAGTCTTATATGTAATATGACTTGCTTCTTCTCACTAACTATGGCACTTTATTTTTTCATCAAAATCCTGGGGTTTGCATGAGCATTGTGTCCATTTCAAATACCTGTGGCCAATAGACAAAAGATTGGTTCACCTATGCAGCAGTAAGTAATAAAATCATTCATCAAAAGTTTACTATCCTCACCAATCTGCAGTCTGCAAGTATTCCGTTAATTTCAAAAGACTACAGGGCTTGCTCAACATGTTATGTGAATAACATACTATATGCACAGTTCTGTCAACATTTGACACAACCGGGTGATTTTGAGAACCTCATCTGGTATTTAAATTTCCATATCGTGTACAGGGAAGGCTTTGGAGAACTGGGTATTTGCATTAGCTTTCATTAAATCTGTTGACTGTAAACAATGACTATTGCCACTACTACTGACTGACTGACTGGAAGTATATACAAGCACAAGAGCACCACTCGACAACAAGGAGAAACTCAGTCTATTATGTGCACATGAGAGAGACAAGAAGTTTCTATTATTCCAGGTAAACTCACAAGTCATTCATTTTTAGTTCAAGGAGATTGGGAGTATGGAAATGAGATGGCTTTTAGACACAGACTCTGCTACCTGTGCAAACAAACATTTAGTTAGTAGTGAGTAGTTATTTGGATGCTTTGAGCTGCAGTTAGTTAGTTATTGTGTGTAGCTGTTTGTTCAACATGCATTCAGAGAGGCAGAGCACACAAACTTATGTTGGCTCCAACAACCACCGACTCTAAACTCCATAGACGTGTAAACAAAGTGATGAGAAGTATTGTAAATACGAGTGGTACTCTTGATATTATTATTATTGATTAGTTCATTTGCTCACATTCAGGGCCCTGTTATGTGAGAAGTGAAGAGGAAAAGATGGAGTGGGAATGAAAAGGGAAACTTTTCAAGGAAATACAACACCACTACTTGGGTTGCTTCCTTCCAACTAACTAACTCAAGTAGCATACCGCATTTACAGAAATAATCCACTTTGTGCACTCCCCCACAAACTGTGCGTCGTATATAACGTCAGCCGCTAGTTAAGTTGGTTCCTAGGCACTTTAAATGATATCTAAAAATTTCCAGAGGTGCACATCAAACCGATTATAGTGTTACCCTTCACTTTTACTCCTTCAGAAATAGACTGATGAAACCATTGGCAACTATGAAATGAAATGGGCAATGGGATCGTTGAGCAAATGAAGACGGACAGAAATATGGAATGGAAAGTTCATTGGGCACTACTATGTACATAGATCCCAAACGTCATGATGTTATAGGGAGAAAACCTTTTCCTTTTCTACTTGCATTATTCCAAGCCATCGGATTTCCCCAGAGACAACGGGAGAACGTATCTAAAAACTAGACTCACGCCAAAGCATCCTTTTTGTACTACCCTCTTGGTTTGCTCCGTACGTTGTTTTCACTCACGCTATAGATGTGAAGTCAAACCGTCAGTCAATGGTGTCTCTAGTGGAGGCTGTAAAAGTACGCGAGTTCAAAAAAATCCTTTCGGCATTGAATTGAGAAAGCAAATTGGAAACATACAGACTGAGAGATGGAGAGAGAGAGAGAGAGCTAATGCATTAGTTTCCGTAATATTACTGAAAGTTGATGTACCCTGAAGCCCCAACTCTGCTGGGATTTGAGATCAACATTGTAACATGCATTCTGTCTTTTCACCTCACTTACTTCAGATCCACAGGTTTACAATTCTCCTTATCAACACTGTGCATCCCTATTCCTTGGCCACACTTTGGTCTCTATTCAATGCACTAGAAAGTCCTGTTTATGAATATCGACATTACAACATCAACTAACACTAGTACTAGACTGCTCTACTATTACATATGTACAACAATCATAAGCTATTCATTATGCTAAAGAAAAAAATCCTTTCAAGATAATTTCTCGCTGCACTAACTATAGCAGCAGAAATAATCAGCACTTGCAAATATCGTGCTATAGGGAACATAACGTAACAAACGCACCAAACGTAGAGTATGAATTTCTGCTTCCATTTCACACAGAGTGTTATAGTTAATTAGCTAGCATATGTAAGGTTTGTAAGTAAGTTGTCACCGACCATTGACTTAACCTTGGTATGCACACTTTAGTAGGAAAAGTGGATATTTACAGTGGATGAGTAAACGAACTTTTAGCTAGTTACTTGTAAAAAAAGGGGAGTGAGCGTGTAATTTTAAGAATTGTACAGTTAGAATGCTGAAAGAGAATGCCAGCTGAAGTAACATGACTGGAGATTGTTAAAACAAACAGCATAAGATTCATCTTACGGTGAGCTAAAAAGCTTTCTCCGGTCCTTGTTGCTAATACCATACATTTTTTGCCAATTCAAACCCAAGCCATCATGTTTTTTCACAGCTGGAGGACACATGTTTATATATTTACTCTATAGGTGGATGTGGAGCTGCCCACGTTAAGTGTACAAACTAACTGACTGAGCAAGAAGAAAGAAGGGAATATATTTAGTTGGTTAGCAGTGAGCTTTTGTTTCCACAAATGCACATGTTTATCCATGCGTCCCGGAATGTTTTCTTTATGCCTTTTCCACTCTACTCCTCTCGTCACTTTAGTGAATAAGAAATCCATTACTTTGGGGAAAGAAAACCTTCACACTCTTGCTTTTAGAGTGGGTAATGTACTAACTAAGTAAGTCTTTTTGCTCGTCACTTGTTCCTTTTATGATGCGATACTTAACAGCTTTCCCTCATTCATGGTTGCGCCAGGCTATAGGAGCACACGATGGAACGTATGAAGGCTGTTTAGCTGCCATTTGGCAGTAAACCTGGAACACCAGAGGTCATTATCAAGTGTGAATTGCTGACAAGAGGAGTGAGAAAGGGCAATTAGTTCTGGTCTCTTTGGTCATTGATTTTTATTTCCACCCGTTTATAAGGCCACCTCAATGCTCCTTCAAAAACTGGTTTCAGGGCAACCAGTTAAGTCGTAAAAAAATCTTGTAAATGTATATACGCCCGTGAAGGGGAATGGACGCCATCCAAGTTGGCTATTTAGTTAGTTAGTTGGTTAGTTTTCTAGTTAGCTCGTTGTATCTTATGTACGATTAGTAGTGTGGCCGACTAGAAGCAGTAAAAGATGTAATTTTTTTCTAATGGTTGGTGACAGTCACATAAGAAAAGGTTAACATGTGATATTGGAGCAATTTATGAAAAAAATAGCATCGAGTTTCATCATGTTTAACAGTTTACTATGAAGCTACATTTGTACATTATGTAACAACTTTCACTTTAATCAGTTATTAGAAAGTACAGCTTGAGGCTAAGGACATACATATTGCTTTTTAAACTACAAGCCAGTGGCAATGAAGCATTTTCAAGTTGCAATACAATAAAAACATGAAACCACAGCAAGTGAGCATAAGAAAGTACAGGGTCAAATGAAAAACCTTTAATTTGCTGCGTTCATGGAAATTTTCTAGGTAGGTTTCGTAGAAAACGTGCTTTTGAGCAGACAAAATGGATATTTTTGTGAAACAGTTTCGCTACATAATAACGCTAAGTTTTTATGAGACTACTACCCTGGGGTCCTATGACCTTTGCTTTGCTGTTAAATATCTAGCATGATTTTTTATTTATCGTCCAGTGAGCACTGATTCAAGTAATATTGTGTGAACGCACATCAATTATTGCATGAAGGCCATTACCACTTAAATATTTTACACTACTTTGTAACCAAACAATACTTTTAAAATTTCAAATGGTAGCATACAAAATATATACATTTTTCTCCCTCCGCATATTCATCTAACTATATTCAGTGTTGTACAGAAAAGATGTTGATGCGGTTCAGTTTTCGGTTGCAGTGTACCGCCTCGTAATTACAAACAAAGAAATTCACAAGAATGCCAATGTTCTTAGATCCTCTACTCTTTTGTCACCAATGCATTGTATTGTTGTCTTCCGGTACTCCATGCTTTTAAGCTGTATGCCTTTCCTTTTCCTCCCCATTTTGACTGTTTCCCACCCAACGCTGAGTGCGTACCTACATTTCACAGTAACTATCTGGAAGCTCAGAAAATGAGTTTTGCATCAATCTGTGAGTGGATCCATTATTTAAGGAAAACTACTTTCCTCCTTTCTGCCAGCTTTTTATGCGGCATTTGTTGGTGTTCTGGTTCTCATATCTCCGCAATTTTTTGGATATCCTACCAAATTGATGTAAATTCATGCGGCTTAAGAAAGTGCAAACTTGAATAATTATAAATAGACATCTGTATGAGTTTAATAACTAGAGGTTTTTTTAGTTACCATTGGTACCTTTGTCAGCTTATTTTGAATTCTTTATAAATAGATCACTTTTCTATAAGTGAAGGTAAACGTACACACAAACTGTGCCTGTCTGCGTAATATACAATACTGGCCAGTTGCTACTATTTTGACAAGGACATGGAGTGCGTCATCTCGATATCATTTTATTGCCGCGTGCCTCTTACCTAACAACGCTAAAAAAAGAATAAATAAGGGAATTGGAAATTCAGTGTACTTATAGTTAGTTAGACGACTATAAAAAAGGTGGCTGGCAACCTGCTGATAAGGCTACATGATGCTTACACAAGTTGACTGAACAAGTGTTGATTGAATCCTCTACGGGGCTTATAAAAACACACTGTCGGAATTATTTATCAGCTCTAATGCGTTTTAATCGCTTTGTGGTGATGGCAAAAAAAAGCGGATGAAAAAATAATAATGTTGTCCACCAAGGCACCGACCAAATATGATTACCAAACTGAATACAAAAACCTTGTCAGACTTATAATTTGAAGCACTCAAATGTATATCAAATATTGAATGTTGGTTGGCAAAATAAATTGTCTAATTACATTATATAGCGTTCTGCACCAGCATTTATGCATTCTTAGATGAATAAAAAATGGTGAAATGTCACATGACAAATAAATATTGAAGAAAAAAGAAAATATTCTGTAGTTAGTTAGTTAGTTATTTAGTATGGTGCTGGCTACCTCTCTAATATATTTTATCCATTATTTTGACAATGGGATACAACAACTACAGGATAGTATATAAGTAAGTTAGTTACTAGTTTTTGGAACCTGCTTTTATAATACATGGGTAGAGTGGCAGTGGTATATATATTGAATCAGGAATAGTTGCGAATTCCTTGTAATAAGCTTTTCTTCTTGTTCAGTGCACCAGACACGTACGTTTGCTTACACATGATGATGATGGGAGTGGGTAGTACATATAGAAAAGCCGTTCCTTTCTCATCCCATATATAAAGTAGTAGGTATATATATTTGCAAGCAAGGGCTAAGGGAAGTGAGAGAGAATCATCATTTCTTTTGGGATTTAGATGGACGAGAACAACTAGAACTTTGTTCTTCGTCCTTCAATTGGATCCCTTATTTTCACATCCACATTCTATGGGCTTCTCTTGATTCTATTTTACTTACCATGTTGCGCTCCAGTTGCTCCCAAACCAACACTGTACTGATCCAATAAGCGCACTTGTGATGGAACATTTTTTTTTACCAAAATGAATTTCATGTGGCAATGAACCACAATAAAAATATAACTATACACGGCTTGTCTGCTGTAAAAGGGAATGTGATGAAAGCTTGAGTTCACGAATGAAATGAGAAAACGGAAAGGATATTTGATCTAAAGTTGTTTCTTGAGCTCTACATTTTATTTCCTGCGAGTAATTTGTCCATCATCCAATAGATTCTTTATATGATTGGCCGCATGACAAAAAAAAAGATAGTTTGTGACACAAAAAATCTATCCCATTCATGTCCACATGGCTAATCTTTACCATCAAATTATGGAGAGGAATAATTGAACTGAATAAAATTATTGTTTCCTTTTGCTGCATAGTGGGATAGATACAATGGGGATCCTAGATTGAGTAGATGAAAACTCAAGAATTCCTGACCACCCAGAGAAAAAAAAAGTAATTTCATCCAAGAAAAACTCTTTCTCTGGAATAACTAAAGTTTATCCTTTTGAATACACAGTTGACATAGAGTAGAGTAAAAGCAGTTATCTAAGGTATCCTTACTTCCCTACCATTCAATGTAGGAGGGGATGAGTACAATAAAAAGCATTCACCCATTCTCACTTTGTCCAGTAAATTTAATACCATCTCAATCGGATTCCTTTTTTGTAAAACTTTTTCCACTGCATATAGATTTGGGAGTATTCTTTGAAAGGACGGGAAAAAACTTGGTACAGTTCTTGAATAATGGAACCACATACACACATACCACATACTTTAGGCTTCAGGGGACATTTTATGTTTGGAATTGTATGGGAAAATGTGTATAATGTTTTTTCACAACCAAAACTGGACTGCAACAAAAGTTCTTTATTGTGCCCAGCACACCAACACCAGGCAAAAAAGAAATGTCGTGAGTTGCATTTCCCAAGCAACTAACTCCCAGGCTGTAACTATGGGGAAATATTTGGGACCGAGAACTGAGGGCACAACTTTATATAGCACAATTTAAATTCGTTCGTTCAATTCTGGCTGATTCAATTGTGAAAAGTAAACTTCATACAAGTCTCCATAGAATCAGTCAGTCCTATTCTTTGGATGCATCATAAATAAGAAATGCTTACGTCATTACCATAGTTCGTAACAATATTGGAGCTATTTTTTAAATTGGGCAATTTTGGGGATGCTTCCAGCTTAATACTAACTTTTTATAGTTCACTAGATCATAGATACATTTTGGACTTTTTTTCATTCTAATTTGTCTTTAGCAAGACTTTTACAAAAATAGAGCATTGCTATACTATTAAACTGTGCTTTTAGAAGGGATTTTTTTCTTGAGAAAATCAATTCCTCCAACTTCAAGTGTACTATATGCAAAGAAAGACGTAGATTATATGAATAAGAACCAGTCATTTCATATTTAGGAGGACTTGAATATGATGGTTACACGTAGCAATAATAATGGTTTTTAGGTCGTGGGGACCACGCATTGGGAACAAAACATTATGCATGAAAGGAGAGTGCGTATTCTTGTTTCTCATAGAGAGACTCCCTTTGACTTCCGGAAGGAGAGAACGGGCTCCTTTTACTTGCCTTTGCATTCTATGCATCTTTATTCACACATACGGAGAAACTAGTTCCTCTACTGTATGACAAACTTGGAAAGTTTCACTTTAATTTATTATGATTTCGTATTATGCGGTTGCTCCATCTGGGTTTATGTGTGAATAAATACAAATTATGCTTTAATGAATGGCAAGGAATCAGACAGCCGGAAATTTCTTCAAAGCTGGTCCGACCTATTTATACATTAGACACAGGAAAAGTATGTGTGCATGTGATGTGTGCAAAGATTTTCTTCACAAATTTCACATTCTACGTTTTCATACAACCGGTATTATATGGCATTTGAAAGGATCGCCAGTGTTGGCTGCTTAGAATTGTTTTACAACCAACCAACTTCCATAGAAAGGCTAATGAAATTAACAAAGGGGTTTTCACTAAAAAATTTAGTTTTCAAACAGGACTAAATCGCAATATAAAATACACAGTCTGTTTTTTCAGCACACAACAGTATGTATTATTCAAGCAAGTTTTAAATGTACAAAAAATTTGAATCCACAACCAGACTGTATTGACCCATATGCCAGAAATAATTGAAGTCTCAACAATACAGGAAGAAGTAAAAGCTTACAGAGTTGGATTCCTCCTTGAGTTGGAAAATTCCCTTTTTAGTTTTAACGATTGTTTTTATTTCTTTGGTTATTTACAGCAAAGTCATACTCATAAAATTGAATTTTGCTCACTCAGTCAGTCCGTCCATGAGATTCTCCCAGCCTTATTTGCACACTAACCGCGTATGAGCGAGGAATAAGATGGAGGAGGATATTTATTTGTTGGTCCGTTCCGTACTTTATTTCCAGTCTTGCTCTACATTGCAGTAGTGATGATGTTCACAGAGTCCATGTAATGGATAAAGTTTTGTGATTTCCAGAAAACTGTGTCAACGTCTGCGTAAACATTTCTTTTGGTAATGAAATTTCTGATGTGACTGATCAGAATGTCCTGGGTTGTATATGGGACAGGTTACTTTATGTTCTGCAACTGAGACTGCTGCAAAAAATGCATATGGGGTGTCCAGTCCACAAAAACAAGTGAGTGAATACAAGTCGCACTCACAGATCAGGGAAAACCATGTTCCCAGATCAACTTAGTTAGTTTCCTGTATTACACTCTTTGTATATCTCAATAACTTCATGATATTCTAAAAAAGTTAGAACCATGGGAAACATTTAAAAAAACAAATTTGAAAAAAATAGAGTAATAAATTTATTTAGAGAATTTAAAAAAACACTCTGTATTGGTTGATAGAGGAACCGAGTTGTCATCCTGTACACATTTATTATGAGAAATGAAAGGCAATGTAACGATATAATATCCGCTCCACTTGTTCACTAGTGGCTTTCAAAGTGACCATAGCTATTTGACTTATGTTCAGAGGGGAGCAAGCACACATTTGTATTATCTTTATTTGATTTGAATCTACTCTTGAGTAAAAAAAAAGAAATGGACCCAGGAAATATTACATGTGGACAAGAGCGGAGTGGAGTAATAAAATTATTGCATTACTATCTTGAAACAGTGACTTTTTAGCTAGTTTTGCCAAAACTAAATCTCCAACTTGAATTTGTATTGTAATCCTTAGTAAGTGGATTGAAATGCATGAAGAAATAAGTTGAATTAATTGAACCCATAAGTAAGCAAGTGTGTTAGAAAAGTTTTAAAGCCGTTTGGGTTAAACTTGTCACATATGTACAACCACTCGCTACTGTATATACAGTGCACCCTATTACTACCCATGAAATCTGTGAATTACAGAATTTCCCAACTTATCTGTATCATAAATACAAGTGAAGGACTGAAAATACACGGAGGGAAAATTTCTTGCCAACAAGAATCCTTTAAAATACCACTGTCAGAATAAAAATCCACTCTGAAACCTATGCACGTATGTGAGTAAAATAAAATAGCACTAAAATAGCTGTGCTCGGATACTTTTTGAATAAAGCACGTACCTTAAAACTTGTTCCTCTCATATTCTCAACATTATATGCACACTATAATTTCAAAATATTACAGTTTCCAAGCAATTGCAAATGTTCCGAATCATGGTCATTCCAACTCTTTATATAACCCTATACTGCGCCCGACTGACTATATGCACAAGAGTTGATGATTTCTTTCTTCCCTGCTGCCAACTTGATCACTCATACTAACTTACGCCCCTTCATATAAACTTTATTCTCCCAATAAATGTGCACTATAAACCAGCTCTTTTCCTCCAAATTGCCTAGCCAATTTTCAAGCCACAAATTTTTCACCTCAACTTTCCCTCCGTTCATTACGAATTTTAAATGCACAGTATCTTTGACTGACTACACGCTCTGAATGATGAGAGAGCAGACAACAGGTTCTAAAAAGCTACCCTCATAGTATGAGGAAATGGCAAGTCTGTGCTCCAATTCACATCTATGACTTGCTCAGGTATAGTACAGTTTGGGAGAGAAAGTAGTAAATCAGAAGCACTGAGCGTTTCTTTCATCCAAGTGGAAAGAGAAAGATGATCGTGCTCACACGCAAATGCAGGCATTTAGCTCCCTCTCCCTTGGAGCACACAATATTTCTATGTATAGCTAGTCTGTCTGTCTGTAGAACATTCAAGTTGAGAGAACCTGAATATATACTTGCAGTCTAACCAACTAACTAACTAACTGGCTAAAGACTTGATCATGAGAGTTAACCTAGAGACTGGGAACCAAGTTTGCTCCTTGTACCCTGAGGCCCTCAAATCTAAGTTGTATGGCTGCAATTAATCTGTGCTTTAACAATAAATCGGCTTGCACGAATCGATCGACATGATGAAGTCTATAGTTAGTTAGTTCTTCCCCTAGTCCTTTCAATGGCAGAGGAAATAATATTTTAGCTTTCCAATGCTACCGGCTATTTCATCACTAGTTCTAATGAACATCAGCTCTTGGGCTCGCAGTAATAATGATCATGTTTTTGTAATGCACTACTGCTCTCTCTCTCTTTCCCTTTTTCTCCGCACTAATTAACTGTTCTGAATGAAATGACTGTGTATAGATGTAGAAATCGGACCTTCTCATCCAATCAACACTGTACTTACTAATCAATAGAAGTGAACTGATAGTATAAGTATTGTACTGGGTAATAGTTTGCGTAATGTATTTCAGAGTTTGCTCTTGGTTCGGAATGGACAATGTAGTGACGAATGTAGATTTTTTTTTAGCTTTTATTTAACAATTTAAATATTTGAAAAAAAATTTAAATTAGTTAATGCTAATGAAAAATAGCATAATACTGCGAGCACCTCAGAAGCACTACGACCGGACAATTCACCTTTGTAGTTGTAGCTATTAAATTTTGGAATGACCTATTTTACTTGCTAAAGTTCAAGATTCAGAAATATTGCTCAATGCGTCTGTTTGTTATCTCTCTAATTACTAAGCTAGTCATAGAGTAGAGGATGTCATTTAAATACATCATCATGACTAACTAAATCATCTGTACCAACATTTGTATAACATATTTTTATTGATTAACTTTTTTAATGTGACCTGTGTACTGAAAAAATGTGTATTAATTAAACCAGCTCATTCGATGGGCTTGCTCAATTGCACAAACACTGCCATAAAGTCAGCACTTCCATCGAGTGATTTGAATCTCTACCCGTCATAACATTGGACATTTCGACTCAAGGGTATGTATTTGCTTTAAATTACATTCCATTTCATCAATTTTATGTGTTTGCTATAACTTCAGTAGAGTTACGAACAGTTACCATTTTACATCATTTGGTACCGTTAGATGGCCGTGAGGAAAGGTTTTACAGTGTGAAATTTTCCTGCAATTTATCCGAGCCTATGAAAAATTAGGTTCAATATCTCATCAGAATATTGAACCCCATGGGTGCAAAATACATGATAGTGCTGAATTTATATCACACCTATTACGTTTCATTGTGTTTCCTTCTGGCTTTTTATTACGGTTTATCATCGCACTTTATAGCTACTGTAATTCTGAAGTCATCTCGGAAAAAACTTTTATGTCCTATTTCTCGGTCACATTCTTCCTATATGCATAATCTAAAACTTCCCTTATATAGTCATGCTCGTTTGAACAGAGCACTTGGTTAAAATTTCAATGCAAAATTTTAGAAACCAATAAGAAAAAGGTATAATCAACGTTTGTAACACACACACACACACATACAGTTGTGGGCTATAAACCCTGTACAATAAACTTGAAAATTACATCTTTGACATTTTTCTCACATGCACGCACGCATCTTATTTTATCCCGAGTTTAGGTAGAAAAACATTTTATCCATAAGTTGTACGTGCAACGTACATGTAGTACATATGTATATAATTGGAGACAGTTTCTCCTCTTTTGTTGTTGCTCACACACTAATTTACTAAACAGTTTTTCTTTTTTACTCAGGTCTAACTAAATCGGACTTGTTTTGTTATCATATTACAGGCTCTCAGAACAAAACCAACAATCTTATTCCATAATCTTAAAGAGACAAAAATAATCACATCACTATCTTTTCTCTCTTCAAACAAACAGCATACAGACATAAAAACAAACCTGTGGCTATGAACTACAGAATTCATTTGTGTACTTCCTTAATTTAATCAATGGTAAAATGATACTATTGTCTCTGTCTCACTCCCTATCAGCACAAGTAAAAATAACATCAAGTTAGTTAACCAACATTTCCAACTATAAACTGTCCATGCTCCTGCTTGTCCAGTTAGTTTTCATATTAGAGTTAGCAACTAACTTAACAAACTAATTGATGCCACTGAACAACAGTTTTTATCATCTGACGTTTTTACTACTATAGTTAGTTAGTCTGTACAAACAGTTCTGCCTATGTTGCAGGTTAGTTTGCAACTAACTTGTGTACAGATTGTATTATGCTAGCTGTAGTACTATAGTAGCAGTAGTATTAGTATAACTAACTAACTATAACTATCTATATAAATTATCTCTTTAGCAACATTCACTTGGATTGTCCGTATTTTTAGCCCGAGATAGAGCTTATATACCCGTGCCACTTTTTTGGTTATTCATGATAACTTTTGAATCAGGTATCAACCGATTGACTTCAAATTTTGGAAACGTTTTTATTATGTAAATGTAAGAGGAGAGATTGCAAATGGACACTATCGAAAAATGCCCACGTTGTTTAAATAATAATACTTATAGGAATAATTGGTGTTCTTAGTGACTATTTTAATAAAGGCATTATTTAAGTCATTTGTAAATGTTTGTGTTCAAGAATATAGGTCTCCACACTATTTATAAGCTATAAGTGTCTGAATGACAACTCGTACTATAGTGTCGCATACTTTTTAACCACTTTCACGGAGTTTACGAGTGGAACGCATTTTTTTAATCAATAACTTTAAGTTAAAGTAAAAGGAAGTTAATACATGAAATGCCAGAATTTTAAATTTTCCAAACTAGCTTGCATGCTGATAAAAACTGAACTTTTAAGCAAACTGCATAAAAATATATGGCCATAACTGCTAACAGTATTGTTAAACACGTGAAGCTTGAGTCTCAGTGAAAATTAAAAAAATAAAATTTGAGTGCATTTAAATTATCAGCAAATGCATATAATGGCGTTACTTAAGAGCAAATTTAACAGCATATAACTGTTCATCACTGACTAAAAATATTGGAAGAGTAAAACCCAATCTGTCAATGCTCTCGCACTTGTTTTAACACCTATATCGGACTCAGCCATGTTGTACCAGAAGTTTTACATTCACAGAGTGTACAGAGGAGCGTGGACTGTGGAGAGAAGAGAGGAGGAGTGCAACGTGACTTATGAGCAAGTACTTTTGGCGTGACAGATGATAACAGTTAGTTAGTTAGTTAGTTAGCAGTTGGACCGAGAAGTTTCTCTTTTCTTCTTCTTTCTTCACAATTAAGCAATGTGACGTATTGAGTTAACTATCACTTCTCTCTCGCCAGTCTTCACTCTAATTGCTTTAGTTGCTGGCTCTATGCAGCTGTTATAAATGCATTTGATGCTTCAGAGGTAAGTCCTTTTTTGCGCGTCTCACGGATAGAACACGGAATTTTAATGACACTGATTAACATTGATGATGGAGCCTTACTTGCGTATAGTTAGTTATAGTTTGAACACAGAAATAACAAATATAGAATGCTATAGTTGAGTGAGCGGACCGAAAACTTTCCTTGCGTTGCAATTTGTAATACATATTATACCTATCTTGAGTTAGTTTACGGATTCTTCCTTAACTTTTATTTAGCTGGTTAATAAATGTTGCTTTTTTAATTTAAAAAAATCAGAAAAAAATCATCTGTAGTGAATATACTGCATGATATGAAAGTGGGCTTTCTGTAATAATGAAATTTGTTTGCACATATGTTTTATATCCAAGTTACTAGTTTTCCATTAAGATTAATCAGCTAAAAGTATAAATCACTAAAGTTGGCAATAGAAAAGTGCGCTTTGTGAAGTTCCCATCACTCAACATATTCCATTGGCTCCCAAAAGAAAGCCATCTTGAGTCTTTTACAACATTTATTGTCATGAGAGTTTTCTATTGTTCATAAATTTTGCCTATTATGTGTTTTGTCACAAGTCGCAACCTTGTCTGTGGCATCTCCTATTTGTTCCTGTCATGGAGTCAATAGTGGGCTTCCTTGTCAATAAAATAAGAGACACATTGCTGTCGTCCAACTTTGTTACTCTTCGGTTCACTATCTTCTTGACAAATAATACTCACTCTCTTGCGTATGCACTTACTTACTCAAGTTAGATGTGAGTGCATTTCACAAATGGGGTCCGCGTGTAAATCATTCGTGCCAATCATTTTGATGCTGATCGGCCAGCAAAAACTAAAACAGATTTAACTAACAATCGTATGACACACAAATACTCAATTAATTGCTGTCCAATTCGGAATGCGTATAGCTAACTGCATAAATTGATTTCTTTGACTTATGATGAGAAGAAAAAAGCAATTTTTGGAACCTTGTTTATAAACGTATTGGATTTACAACGTTTTTCAATGATGATAACTAACATTGAAATCTGTTCATTTAGTATTTATCTCCATGTGAGTGTTTACAAGTTACAGACATAGTTACATTATACAGAGAAGGAATACTGTGCAATTGTTTTTGTAAAAATCGTGCAGTCAGAAAACAAAGTTTTGAACATGATGAAGCAACTTGGAATTAGTTACAAAACTTGCACAAATTTGTAGCAACAGGTTTCTAAATCTCCCGGTAACCATGGATTGTTACTTTCTTTTGAATAGAGGATTCCAAAGTGCAGGCTGGTTAAATATCTAATTTAGAACTTGTAAACAACGTCAAATTAAAGGTTGATAATGATAAATGTTGCTGTGCTTGTTTCTATTCAGATGCAATAGAGTTCCATTTCAATTTTAACGAGCTTTTTACTTTTAAGCTACAAACAAAACTACTTACTAACTAACTTTTATACACTTAAAAGAAACGCAAAAAATATGCTGGGTAGCAACCCTGACTCAATTTCTCAGTACATAAGCTTTTGGACATAAGGTTTATGGACCCACTCCGTACAAACATTTTGTAGTTTTCCATCTTTAAGGCTTCAGCTCAAGAATGTAAAAAAATGCTCCGAATACTTGATAATAATGCGAAAACAATATGGGTGCATATTACTCAACAAATCCTCTGAATTCCACGTGTAAATATTTTGGATAGTGTTTGTACTAAATATAACAGAGAAAGTCGAAAAGCTGTGAACTCCGATCAAGAGAACTTTTAAACTACCCAAGGGACTGTCACAAAAAATGTGGATAAAAATTATTTTTGACTCATGTTGGATCGAATTTGCAGGCCTCTACATTATTTTACTCGCATAAGCTCTAATAATCACTCGGTCAAATTTGTTTACAACCAATTGTTGTGTAATATAACTTAAAGATGCGCTGTAAGCTTTTTGTTCGGATTCCAAAATATCAGCCCCGATATAAAGGTTGACGCGTTTTACGAAACGTGCAATTAAAAAAATCGAGTATTAATTTTAAAAAATTCTTATGGAAAATAATGTGGAAAAGATTCTTCTATTTTTCAGCCCATCTTGTCTATGCTAATTTGAAAAAATTCTTTGTGATAGCATTTGGGAGAATCAGGAGCTAATATTTTGAATTCTGAACAAATCGGGTCTGATCTTATTTTACGGCGGATTTTTAAGCTATCTTGCAAGTCAAATGGCGATTAGGAAAGTTCTTCACTGCATTGTAAGTGTAGATGGCAGGTTGCGTTTCCCCTGTAGCGATTACATTACAGCCTACTTATGGGGTCTGATCATAAGTATTAAGCAGTGAGTTACTTGATGTACTAGACAGAGAGAAAGAGAGAGGGAGCTTATACTTTCCTTTTGCATTATTAATCATAGCCTTTGAGATTTCCATTTCCGCTGTACACTGAGAGCTAGACAGAGACCAACTGTATTTGCATTTTAAAGTAAGAACAAACTTTGGTTCTCTTAGCCCCTTTCACTTTCATGGACTCACTAACGAAGGCCACTTCATGGAAACCTATTGCATTTGCTTCAACCTTTGAGCATATATGTCACTGGTCTTTAATTTTTTATGCTCCTGACTGACTGACTGAGAGTTAAGTAACATCAACGTTTCCTTTGGTCCTAACTCAATACTTTCTTCTTTTAGTTACAAATGAAAACAATTCGAATTAAAAGTGCTGCTAGTCGTTTGGTTAGTTGTAGTTAGTTAATAAATTATCCACTGTGTTGTTGACGTAAAAGAAAACCGGAAAATAAATCTTCCGTCCACCTACTATAGTGGATTTTATGACTTTCAACATCATAGACTTGGAATTGAAATTAAATGGGATTTAACGCTAATCCACCATTATATGATCATCTCACAGAGTGAATATGGTTTTATACACAAGACTCTCACCACTAGACATTACTCATGCTAATCTCACTTTGGCTGTGCTTTGCGTGTAGTCATGCAGAAAATGGTCACACTGAAACTGTGAATAGATGACAGACGATAACGGATTATTGAGGACCGATACTGATAAAGGTTTAGCTCACTCCGACCAATGTGTCTTCCCCATCATTTTTTGTCCCTACAAACTACTACGATGAGTAAAAGGCGCCAGACTTGATATTACTTTGTCATACAAAAGGAAATTGATGTTAGTATTATGATTACGACAGGGATGATGATAGGAGAGCCCAAATGTTCCATTCCTGTACACGATGTGGGGCCATTAGAGGAGTGAAAAACAGTAAGTGCTCAAAAAGAGTGTGTCCAAGTCTTCTTTCTGGCCCCAATGCTTTACTAACTCAACTGTACTATAGCATCCAGAGAGATTGATGGTGATGTAGAATCAATGGATAAAGCAGATGACACAAAAGTTTCTTTGTGCAAAACGGGTGTCATCCTTTCCGTGGACAAGTGGTCAATGGCACAATATGTAAAAGTTGGTCTCCGATCTGCTACAGACTCATCAATATCCATTTTTCATACAACTTGCATCATGTCGTTTACATAAATTGGGAAGTGTTCCCTCAACACACCAACGGAACGATCCCCATTGTTCAGTCCAATTTTAAAACTCTCTCTCTCTTTAGCATGACTAAAGGGGGCACAGTCAACTTTGTAGCTAAACTAACCAACTCCTACTGGAGTGGAAAAAAGGAGCGACTGAGTGAAAGACGGTAGTGTCACAAGACATTCCCCGAGATGAGAATATGTAAATTCATGTCAGTGAATAAACCATGTTGTCTAGAGCGCACAGTGTCCTCATTTTGTTGAAAACCCTGGGGGCAGCCTTGTGTATGAACAAAGTATATGTAGCCATACAGAAGGGTTCACACAAGCTCTTTGCCCTCTCCATTGTGATGGGGAAAGAGACACTGGTATTCCCAGAGAAAGCCAGATGCTTTTTACATATTGTGAAACATTTTAAGTGCTCTTTATGCAGTCACTGTGGGGTATAATATGGTTGGCACAGTCTTCTTTCCGTGTGTGCCACCTTTGGAACAAATAATGAACACTCTTTTGTAATACAACAAAATAAATTGTATTTGCATACACGATTTAGCTCCACTGTGACGGTAAGTAAAGTGAGCACCATAGTAGTGTAAATGGAAATGATGGGATCATATTAAGTACTGAAAGAAAGTTGACTTTTTTTCTCTATTCTATATATTGTATTCTTCTAGCATACCTTTGAGCAGCTTACAGACTTTTTTTTGACAACATGTCCTTCCTAATCCATCCAGTTTCCTCTTCCTGCCTGCATATTTAAGCATTTGGTGGGAAGTAAGTGAAAGCTTGGAGGATATGTTACAGATATGGTTCATTTTTTTCATACAATGATGTGAGCACTTGAAGGATTCCCCTTGTCTTGTTTTGTTATTTTACAGTCGGATTCTCTCTGTCCCTGTCAGTCAAGGAAATGAAGTACAATTTCTACGGGAAACATGAACCAAGAGCATTGGAATCAGCCATGGAATAAAATGTATTAGAGACTGTTGTTGTGAGAGATGCTTGACATGTATTTTAGTTAGTTGAGAAAGAGTTTCCCTCAAATAACAGGTGATTGGCATCTTTATTATAGGATGAGTCAAGAATGTGTGTTTGCAATGCGTTTGTATTTATGAGATGTAAGAGTTTTTTCAAAGCTTATATCTAGTTGAGTGTATGTGATGTGATTGGTTAATATTGTAATTATGGAAGTGAAAAAATGAACAGACATTATGGGCCACAGATTTTAAAGGGAAAGAGAGATGATGGGTTTAATCTGGCGAGTGGTGCGAAAATATGAGTGCAAAGTATTTAATCATACAGTTTTAGTGCTCATCGTAAAATGTGGTGGATTTTTTTTTATAACTTTATTTTAGAGAGTTTTATACGATTCGCGTGATAACGAAAACCAGAATCATAGCCAATAAAAAGATTTATCAGGTCTACCATTTCAGTCAGCTTATGACAATGTGACTGTGTGAGTTTTATTACACCGATCCCTTACAGCCCAATCATAAAAAGGAATGAAGACATGCATTTTACTACAGATGAAATTACTTAGTTCCATAAAAATAGCATTCTACTGAAATTAATTCCACGAGGGAGGAGGAAAAAATAATCTGGTTTTATATACGCATTTTATATGCCATGCAAATTAATCTGACACACGACTGAAATATATGAGCAACGTAATTTCATGAGCAAATAGGTTTGCATATTTTCACGACTAAAACAATGCAAAAAAGTAAAGGATGAAATAACCAAATATTCTTTTTACTTTATTGGTTTGTAATCATATCTTAATTAGCGCAACTTTCCCCTTACTTCAGTTTAAAGCTGAACATTTTAAACTGTTTAAAGTTTAACTTTCATTTTTCAAAAATCATACAGTGCAAACTGGACTTGAAAAATTAATTCCTTTTAGTGCCTGTGTTGCTTTTTATAATATATCTAAATGTATGCCAAAACTGTGGTACACAAATTTTAACATTGTCAAATAACCTTTGTTCTTTTCAAGTGAAAATGTCACCACGTCATCAAGTACATTTTGATAACAAATTGGTCTCTTGGGTGAACCACTCAGTCTTGAAATGAACTTTGAATTTTTTTCTGCCCTGAAACTAATTTTGTACCTCATCTTGCATCACAAAGGATTGTCACTCTGTTTTGTTTTAGTATTCCTCACGAGAATCTCCCTCTGAGGGTGATTCCTCTTCTTCCCCCTCTTTTATTCTCCATGCACATGAATGGCGACAACTCCATTAATTCCAAAGTGGAAAATATTGTAACTCTTTGCATGTGTAGTTTTGATGCGATTATGTTCATTTACATAAGCAAGAGTCGTACTGGCCATTCTTTGGTTTCACGCAGGACGACTTTGGAAACCTTAAGCAAGAATTAAGTACTATACTGGTTATCATTAACATAAGTACATAACATTAGTTCCTTCGAGAAGTGTATTTATGCTCGAAAAATGTACCTGGAGGAATCCGCCCGCTATACACACACATATTGTCGGTATGAATAGGCTTAATTTTCCAAGCTCCGAGTCTAACTGCATATGTGAAATAAATATGTATAGGGAATGAAACGGAAAGAATCCTATTTTATTTACGAATCCATATGTATGCAAAGAAAAAAAATAAATTGCACATCACCTAACTCTATCACCGTGATCACATAAAATTGAGGGAACAAAAAACGCAAGTTTTCTTCTATCTCCCATTCCTTTTATTGCACACATTTCCCACGTTTTGTAGTAGTAGTAGTCCTTTTTGGCACGCATTATTATATGGAGGGGGGAATTGGAGTTCCATTCCAAATATGCAGTCTGAGCTCAAAGGCCATGGGTATGAACTCACTTTCTCGCTCTATCCCACTAGTTCTCCTCACAACTAACATATATTCTACCAGGGGCACACATTACACGTCCTCTGTGCATATGGTGAAAGCCATGAGCGTAGTCGGATGACGTTTCATTACTTCACATTATTTGAGTCATAAAAATGAAATTGCCATGCAAACGGTTGTCAATTTTCTTGTCCTATTCCTAATAGCACATGACTGTGTGCATTTCGAATTCCATGCAACCATAATTTCATAATATCTTGAGTTGTAGAATGCCCAACACTCAATCTGTAGGCTGTTGACGAGACTGCATATAAAAATAGAAACTAGTCAGTTAATGATTGAAGTTACAGGCAAAAATGGGATAACAAATGGACAATCGATATGATATGGAAAGTCATACGGGAGGGTGAGCTAATCCTTAGTTGGTTAATTTTAGTTAGTTAGTTAGTGTCTCTAATTGGCTAAAAGTAAGAGTGTTTACATGATACTCGATTGAGTGAAAATATGCTTTTTTTGCAAACTACTATTTAATTGAAAATTACATATGTATTGTATGGGCTTATAGAAGAGCAATAACCTGTGGACTATACAGCGTTGATTATACTTATTGGATAGTTTAGAAGCAGCTTCACTGATTGATTTTAAATGGGTAAACAAATTAGGAAACCTTCTTTTTCGGAGAAAACAAATATTTTCGGATTTCACGACCATTTCCACTATACATACATTATTCGGGCTTCCCGAACTGGAACGCACGTTAATCTATTCAAATAAGATACAGTTGGACAGTCTCATTATGAATTCAACAATGATTCCACTTTCTCTTGTCATTGCATTGTAAATGAAAACATCTCTGGTGGTTCGCAAATACTACATGACACAATAATATATACTGAAAGAAGGAACTGAAGTGGTTATATTCCTACAACCACGTAATATAACGTATAAGTAGGACTGATGGACCGTACATTATTCCATCCCAGCTTTCATTCCAACTACTACTACATTTATATTCCTAATTTGCATTGAATTAATTAATTGATCTCCCATGGCTACAATACAGTTCTATGGTGAAATCTTGCGGTCTTTCCATGCTACTCAATTAATTCATTGGACTACGGAATCCTCCATTGTATGTATTTGCTTTCACTACTAATGCAATGCTCTCGCTCCAAATTCTTACTAATTCGGATGCCTGTTGGTGGAGGCTTCCAGCGCAACCCAACTGAAATAAAGCCATTAGAGAAACCATGCAATTCTTAGTACGGCTGTATATTTAGTTTGCTCTGTGGACTGCATAGTAAAACTATTCACTGGTCATGTTGCTCAAAGGAATTAACGAGGATCTACTAAATAACAATATTAGCATGCATACATTCAAGTTTCCGGCCGATCGTCGCTGGATTAAAATGTATTTGTTTTTCAAGCAATCGTTCAATGATATGGCACGCACACATTCACTTCCATGCTACAAACAATTAAGCTCTTTGTAGTATGTTTCGGATTGTTTTCCGTGGTACAGTATAGTTATTTGCTCTGCATTAATCACATATATAATATGTATTACTAACTATTGGGGGAAATTAGAAACTGTCATCACTCTCAGCTCATTATCTCCTTGTGCAAACATAATAGAGCAGTACAAACCCAATTTAAGTCTATATTATAAAACTTTGGATGGCGGTAAATGTCCAAAATAAGAAGCCGCTTCCAATAGTAACTTTGAATATTAGACTTATTCTTTATTCTTGTAAGGTATTTTAAAAATCTTACACGAACTCAATCCCAAACATGGTTACAGGTTTTCTATTACTTACAACAATATACATCATTAACATTCGAATTTAACTAATTAATAATTTACACAAACCCAATTAATCTCTTACATGTACTCCAAATTTGTCTCATCAAATTGCTGTTTGCTTTCCACTCAAATCCTCAATTAACTTACAGCAATAAAGCAAGCAATGTCAACAATTATCATTATTATGCCATTACACATTTAAAACAGACTCTCATAACCACAGAAAAATTATTTCCGTCTACAAGCAGAGTTCTGCAGAACTTTTTTTTTCTTAGCGACTGTAGGTTATTGTTAGTAACTATCTTATTTGATGAATGAATGAAGGGTTTCTGGAAACTGATTTTTTTGAAGAATGTAAAAGAATTGCTACGCAGAAAAGAATTTTGATTCTTGAAAAATTCAGTGGAAAGCAAACACAATTTGAGCTGGCTTGTAAATAGTAATTCATTTTATTGTGTGTGTGTGCGAACTAGTATACATAATGTAAAGTAGAAACGTATTTTATAAAGAGAAATAGTAA
>Ga0210040_10002210_pt1 | contig 27775 bp, 26 predicted proteins | sample CryGeyCG12114_NA_FD_185462 | JGI IMG/M metagenome (GOLD analysis project Ga0210040, IMG submission 185462) | Groundwater microbial communities from aquifer - Crystal Geyser CG19_WC_8/21/14_NA (SPAdes) (version 2) | ecosystem: Environmental > Aquatic > Deep subsurface > Groundwater | place: USA... | reverse complement strand
GCAACCGACCTGTGAGTTTGTGTCTACATCTTAGTGCACGGTCAGTTGTAGATGAAGAATCTGGTTGACTCTCCATTGCCTTTGCTGCTATTCGCTCCACCCAACCTATTATATTTAATTTTAATAAGTATGCATTACAAATTATTTTCATGAATCAGCAATGCTAGATTAAATATTCGAACCTTCAAAACAGGTGAGCCAATATGATCTAGCTTCAGGATCTTTAGTGAGGTCCATAGTATCTGGACAATATTCAAATTCTTCGGATAATAAAGGAAAGAATCCTACTGGTTGCTCTGCTCTATCAATTTCTAACTGTTCAACAGTCATCATTTTATTCGCGAATGTAGTTGACTCTCTGCCAAAAGATTCAGGAGAGGATGTTCTTTCAGCCCAAAGTTGATCACCCCCTTCTATTATTCAAGGAAAATACATTATTGCAGTTCTCAACTCTGAACTAAAACAAAGCCCATAAAACTATACCTATTCAAATAACGGTATGGAAATGTACAGAGAATCTTACTTTCACCACCACTGAAGCAAGGGCTCAAATTTTGTTGACCCAGAATTCCACTGGAATTAGCGTAGTTTTCTTGCCAAGAATATTTTGTAAAGTCCAATTCTTCAGTGGATTTTAAAAAGGCACCAATAGCCCCCAAATATCCTTCGTGTCGTAAGAACAAAGCTTCCACTTCGCCCTTGCTCCAAAATCGGATGGAATAGGATATGGATTGCATACTGAGAGGATGATTTCTCAGAAAGTAGCCACCAAAGTAAATTCGTTTCAGGTTGTGCCGAAGAGCATAAAGACATGCGATTTGTCCAATGTCATTTGCGATAGTGAACAGTAGACTTCGTACTGTGTCCTCAGGATTAAAATCACTCTTTTTCATATGTGACGCTTTTCCAAATGAAGAGGCTATAAGATCGCCAGGTAGCCCTGCGAAAGATTCGAAATCGGAAATCCAAAGCAAGAATATACAAATTGGGAACAACGAACAAGTCAATCAAACGACACGTCTATAAATAAGTATTTTTTCTTACCTAACAAATTATAGTCGCCACTGTAAATATCCTTAACTAGCATATCGACATTTTTATGATCGCCTCTTTCAGCCATCGCTAGCAGTTCATCAAAATCTGTTACACCCGTTAGTAACGAACCGAGCCCCCAGAACGTTCCTCCTGCACAATAAATTTTAGCTTGTATTACATGAAATCGACAGGAGATTAACGTTTAAGTAAAAAGGTATGGTTTAACCTCCAGTTGCAGTCCCCCCGATCCTTTCGTAGTCGGATTCCGATTCTACTTTTAAGATGCTTACACCAGAGCCAATATTCACAAGAAGGTAAGGATACAACACAGGGCCAGGAGGCATGAACCGATATTCTGGCTCTTGTTTGCGCTCGAAAGCAAATGCCTCGTCCGGTACATTTCGCAACAAAAAATTAGCACCCTTAATCAAGCACACAATTTCATCTTCTTTGTCTACAGTTAATCCTAGTTTCTCCTGAACCATGTCAGAAAACTTGTACGCGCCTCCGCCTACAGAAAGTAAAAAAAAAACTTTATCAGACTGACCTCTATATAATGCAAATACATACTTCATCACTATACAATGTATACATTACGCATTACCTGTGACTTTAATAGACTTTCCTTGAATAATCTGAAGGTTGCCAACCAAATGATTGCTGATAAATTGTAAGCATTCTTCGATGAATTTGGTCTCAAACTTGATGAAATGAAGTCGGGCACCTTGCCATACTTCATACTTGAATTCTTCTTTGGAACCTTCGTCCCCTATTCTACCTGGGGACCCATACCTTACTTTTCGATGGGAAACAGTAGAATAATATGCCACCTTGGTCAACGAACCACCAATGTCAATAGCAAATCTTTTAGCATTCCCAAGATTACGGAAAATTTCCGGATCTTCATCCAGATTGGGTTTTTCGTCTTCTGGGATATCAATTGATTCAACAACGGAGCCTACGGGTTGCTCTCCAGATGGGGGGGTAGAACTCAAACGCTTTGGGTACTTTGGGATATCCATTTTGACTGGAAACAAAACGAACTTTTTGGAAACCTTTTTAATAAAACTAGAAACAGGACGAAGATGCATTTTACCGCGTTTGATTGTTTCAATGGAATAAATAGCTGCATGTTCAATGTTCACTGAATGGCAAAATCAAGCATTATCAAAGTCGCACGCTTATTTTGTACTGTACGCACGGAGTGCAGCGCAGTAGCTCAGCATATCCAACTGTGTGTTGCATAATGCATAAAATTTCGAAATTCGTAACTATTTGGAAATCTAGGAACCTTACTTTTGAAGTTTTTCTTTCTATAGAACGGCTCAGTTTTGTAGGTTTACAAAAAACAACGCTATTTTTTCCCATGCACACTCAAGGTATATAGAATAGCACACTCCAGCAATTAATTTTACATGGCAGAAATAAATCACTGACTTTAGGTGTCCATTGAAACTACAGATGTGAGGGTGAAATGTGCACAATCATTTGATTATAAATGCATGACGAATGGATAGCTACTCGTTCCTTTATCAGCTGGTTAAATCATACATAGAAATTAATTGATAATGAGGTTCAAAAACTATTGTTTTAAAACGATTCAATGAAAGTTTTGCATTATTTTTCGCATGTGGCGTACAATACGAATAAATCAGTAGCTGTCGCTGCACGTTTTATGCAATGCATCGGATATTTTGCACATCTCATAAGCCCAAAATAATGCATGACTGGAGAGGACAGAATCCTGCCTGGGTCTCCTTATGTACACACAGCTTTGAACTTTGAGGGAAGTGAACTCGTCCAGAGAAAATGCAGAGATCGTATTGTTGTTTGCTCTTTGCTCAGATTTTCATTCAAGTGTAGATGAAACTCTGCAAAATCGATGAAGCATGTCTTGCATAACAACAGCTCAGGATTTGACTAAAATATAATTACCCAAAAAATTACAAAACGATGTTTTGATATAAAAATTTTCATTTGTTTTAGTTATAGTCTTTAGTAAGTTATCTTTTAGTGCTACTTGATTTACTTTTTGCATTGCACAAGAAATATTATTCACATCATTTGCCACACCTTGAACCTTTTTAATTATTCGTGTACCATTTCATCACTTCCATCAGCTTTTGTGTTGTTTCAAAACTAATTGTACTTAAAATATGCTTACGCGGGCTGCTTCGAGCTTGAGCTGCAAATTGGATACGTGCTATATAGTTTTAAATTTCAAAATGCTTTAGCTTGTATTTAAACTTATACTTAAGCGTGTGTAACTAAAACAGCCAACCTTCAGATACATTTATATCATTCAATCTCTTTAAAATCATTTGAAAATTAAAAAAATTATGTGCAAGTCGCTTTTTATTTGCATGCTTATTTAATTTTTTACAAAAATGCACGGCCATCTTTTATTTCAGCGTCAGCGTCAGTCAGGAACGTTATACCCCGGGAATTTTTAAAACGTCACGTTATAATTTTTCAGGTAGTTACATAATGTTTGGGGAGTTTGGGCTGGTTTGGACGTCAGACAGAAATTCGATGTCTGCAGCTTAGGGTCTTGTCTGCAAGTTTGCTTTGTGTTGTTGCTCATTGCTACATGTAAGAAAAGATCTACGAATGAAAGTGAACCAACCTGTGCAACGCAGCACACACGGGACACGGGACGACGTATGAAAGTTGCAATGCAAGGTTCATTTTGTGTGGCATTGGTGTTTTTGTTGTGAACCAGACCAGCAGTTTATTCTTCAATTTTAATCATTCATCGTCAGTATATCACAATTAAGATTAAAAGTAAACCAGATGAAAACTGGATAGGTAAGGTTTGAGATTGATGTATCATATTTTTCCCTGATGATTGTTGAAATTGGGTTTTTTACGTTTGCTTTGTAAACTATTGCCAGGTTCGGAAACTATTGGGTCCAGAGAAGTCCTTGATGTAGCCTGATTTTTCTAGAATCCTGTGTATTTGAATGTAATGGAATAAAGTAATTTATATTTAGGTTTTATGTGTCTTTAAGATTTTAAATTCTATTACTTTCAGGGTGTGAAATTCATTGGTCTTTGAATTCGCTTAGCAACACCAGCTGGGCGTAGGGGCCATCAATAAAAGCACTTTTATTGATCGTAGATAATTTACTTTTGGATAACATCTTACCGCCAGGTATGAGGAATGTTAGTACGGGAGCAGATGCACTTTTATCGAATTTAGAAATTTCAACCTAACTTAGGTTGTACGTAAAAGATTGGAGTTCAATTGGATTCACTTGAAAAATAATTTTATTTAATCATCAACAGAACTATGTAAGGCTACTGTTATTGAAAGTATTGCCTAGACTAACTTCAGGATTGTTGCATTTAGCTAAAAAAAATTAAAGAGGATGAGAGGACCAACAGGAATTTTTACTTGAGATATTGACTTTTTTCTTCTCACTTTATTGTATTGTGCTTTCTTTCAGAAAGGCTGATTACAAAACTGGAGTTGATGTTTCTTCCAAGTTTGGACACCGTCGCAGTATCAGCTTATAATTCGGAATATTTTTGTTCAAAAATCCGAGCTGAAACATCATTTAAAAATTCATTGTCTTTATTTTGCTCTTCTGTTCAAGTTCCCCATATAATATCAGGTAATGGATCTTATCCAAATGGCTTGCAATTTAATTTCTATTTGGACCTGATCATTTAGCTTATGAGCTCATTATCAATGTATAGCCCGATTGCGACGTAAATCGTTTAAAATTCTAAATGGTTTGATTATCCAAAAAATAGTTTTCTATGGCCGACAAAAATCCTGGTAAGGATTACCAAAAGTCTGGTAAGGATTCCAGTAACCGCTCAACAAGCGCAAGCCGTAAAGGCGCAACCAAAGACCGTAAAAGAAAAACCAGTGAAGACCAAGAGATTGAAACTAAACGTCACATTATCTCTGTCCCCACTGCAGAGCAAGTGGTAGCTTCTGCGCCCCCTGGAGGTTCCTCCTCTGCTTCCCTTTTTTCCCGTTTAAGACTCACTCCAGGTCGACGTGCTCAGCAGGCTCATCAACACAACTTGTCTACGTCGCCAGGGGATTCCATAGCTGTTCTGTCCAAACAAAGCAGCACTTTGCATACCAAAGATTGCAACAGTAGTGGTTCCAAATCGTCAGCTACGACTGTGGGGGCGAACGCTTCCAAGAATCCACGTGAATTTTGGGCTGGTATGTTGCGAAACTTTTCTTGTTTAATGATGTTATATTGTAATGAAATATTTTTAGGTTAAGATTAGACTGGCTTTAGCTTTGTGGTGTGGTGTTATATAATTTTAAAATTCGACCCCCTCCCCTTCTATCTCATTTTGCCCCTTAGTAGTGTGAAATTAGAATGCATTAATGTTTAGTATCCTACCGAATTGATCGTGGAAAAATTCATTCTAGTTATAATCAAGCTTTGTGGATTTCGAAAAACAATACGCCCAATGAAAGCCTTTGATGAGAGGATTCCAAGTATGCATCTTTCATTTGAAGCTATGATCGCTAGTTTTAGAAATATTAACTTATTATAATAAACTTTGAAGAAAATTTAACATAGAGAGCATAGGGAATGTGACGAGTCAGTTTCCTTTAAGTGAGGCGTTGTGTGAAGCAGAATTCTCGTCAGTGTCCCTCCACAATTTATTTGAAATATCTGCTCTTCTGAAAACAATTGTGTATCACTATTAGAGTTGAAGTGAATTAAAACAGCATGTTTAAGCGTTAATTACTACTTCTAAAAGTCATTTGCCCCAATTAAGACTTGAATATTTGAAATTCTCTCGTCAAGGATTTTCAGTTGAGATCGTTTGTCAAAATCCTAACGTACGTAAGCTTATACCCCGATCATAGGCATAACCGTACATTCTTTATCGATTTAACGTAACTGCCTTCTGCCTGCAGTATTATTCATCGATTCCGATTCCCGATTCCCTTCCAACGTTAGGGACATAAGGACATAACAACCAACAACTAGTTTTTTTAATCTATAGAACTGTAGTGAAGCAACATTACGTTATAGGTCTTTAAAAATGGCTACACTAAAATATAAATAAATTTAAAAACACAAAATGGTCTTTAGAGATTATGAATTAAGAGAGTATTACAATTTATGAATTTTCAGGATTTAAACAAAGTGGATCTCCATCATCAACTCATTCTAATCGGTTGACTGCACAAGTTGCCAGCTCGAAAGAAGCAACTACAGCCACTTCTTCGTCCATGGAACAACCGGGAACTTCTAAACAATTGAAGACGGATGAAACCCGTAAAAAATCATTACCAGGGTCTTCTCGGCAGTCTCGGTACTCTCTCCGATCTTCAGATCCGACTTCCGCAGCTAAACCCCCTGATCCAACGGAAGAACCTGTATCTCCTCCACCGTTAGCTACTGCTGCAGCACTTACAGTCGCAGCAGCCACGGCAGCCGCTACCACAGTGAAAGTTGAAATGGAAAAGCTCATTCGCAAGCCTCCTAAAGATGACATGGAGGAAGATGAAGATGACGAAGAAGAGGAAGAAGAAGAATCTGAAAACGAAATGGGTCGACTTCAAGCACTATTAGAAGCTCGGGGCTTGCCACCCCATTTATTTGGCTCGCTACCTCAGCGCATGCAGCAACTGCTTCATCGTGGGATCCACCACAATACCAATGTATCAAAGGCGAACACTTTATTGGAAGGTCTAGAATCGAAGTCAGAAACTTTGCAACTGCAAAGCGTCATCGAATTATGCGAACTGTTAGTCATGGGCAATGAAGATACGCTTGGAGGATTTCCAACCAAACAGACTATTCCTGCATTAGTTCATTTGCTTGGGATGGATCACAATTTTGATATGATGAACCATGCTGTGAGAGCACTTACTTATATGATGGAGGCGCTGCCAAGGTCCATTCCTGTGGTTGCTCAACTTGCCTCAAATGCTCTCATTTCCAAACTACTGATCATACAATGTATGGATGTGGCTGAACAGTGTCTGACAGCCCTAGAGATGGTGTCTAAACGGCATTTCAAAATTCTTGTGCAGAAAAGCTTTCTTGGGAGTGCGCTCACGTATTTGGACTTTTTCAGTATTGAAGCACAACGAAACGCTTTGCAAATTGCTGCCAACTGTTGTCAGAATCTAAGAGATGATGAGTTTCATATGGTCCGTGACGCCATCCCATTTTTGACAGCCCGACTTTTGCAGAACAGTGATAAAAAAAGCATTGACATTGTCTGTCTTGCTTTTTCACGCATTGTGGACAGTTTTTCTGGTGATGTGAACAAATTGGATATTATAGCAGGAACAGGGAACGTACAATTTTTCCCTAATTTGCAGCAGTTATTGGTTATAACTCCACCTCTATTGAGCGGCACAACATTCATACTGGTCTTAAGAATGCTAACTCAGTTGTGCAGCCGGTGTCCCCAAATAGCTGTCCGATTTTTGGAACATAATATAATTGCTACAATTCAGAGTTTACTTTTCGGAAAGTCAGAAGACCAGCCGGAGCCCCCAACATATTTCACTCCAGGAAGAGATGGTGAAATTCTAGAACTTGTGCAACTTTTGGGAGAATTGACTCCAGTTTTACCAGGAGAAGGAATTTTTGCGCTTACCAACACAAATGCTGGTATCCAGTGGCAATTCAAGGATGGTGATGGTCATTGGGTGGGCTTCACTCCGTTTGATTCAAAAATCATCGAAACTTCTCACTCTCGTGGAGATGAGGAGGTGACTTTGAACTCCGAAGAAGGAACCATTACGATTGACTTTTTGTCCATGCAGCAAACTACCGAGCAGTCCACAGTGGCCATACGCAGGCATTTTAGTAATGTTTCCGCTAAGGCTGGAGCATCCGCTATAGCCAAAGATCCACGAACAACTGCAGCCTCAGCAACCGCTTTGAGCCAACTGCTACCTCAACTAATTGGGCTCGTGAACAAATCCTCAGCTGTAAATACGTTGGTAAAGCAAAGTATTTTTGATACGTTGACAAGGCTTACGTATTTCCTCCCCGAAGAGAACGTAATCCAAGCTTTCTCCAGTTTGAAGTCACAGCATGAATTTGGTGCCCAGTTGGCGAATATGCTGAACAATTCCCACGAGAAAAAAATAAGACTGGGAGCCTTTCAGCTCATTTGGGTTCTATTCATGGAAAAGAACTGCTCATTTTATTCCGTTTTCAACCGAGAAGGCGTTTTTCGAGGGGTGCAAAAACTTTGCGAAATTCCGCAGGAACCGAAAACGGCAGTAGTAGCTCCTGTTCCAGCTCCTCCCGGAGAGAAAAAAGGAAAGGCTGTCAAGAAGGCTTCAAAACGCAAGAGTAACGTGTCATGTCCCCATACGGAGTCATCACCCCGAAAGTCCAGTAACGGAAACTTTTTTAATCGATTCACAAGACAACAACAAGGCGGTGCTAGTAGCAGTAGTAGTAGTAGTGGATCATCATCTTGTAGTGCTAATAACAACCCTCCAATGCCAACTACTTCTAGCAAGAAAGGAAAAGAATCCTCCAAATCCAAGAATAATAATTCAAGTGGGGATGGTGCTACTGTAGGCGTACCAATGCCTGGACCCAGTAAAACTGTATTCGTTCAACAACAAACTCACAAAGAGATGCAGCACCGGCTCAAAGAATACGCTGAAACATTTTTGAAGAAAATTCCACGTGACACGAAATCCCAAGAATGGGAAGATAAATTAAAGTCCGCTGTCAATTTGCTAAACGATCCTAGTACTGTGCAAGAAGGCCTGGAAAGTCTCAAATGGATTCTTGTGGAAGACTCGAAATCGGAAAAAACATTAATTACTTGTTTCGAATTAACCAACTCGGGAGTGGTGAAATCTTTAACTCGCTTTTTGAGTGAAGGAGATAATCTTGAAGATAGGCAACGGAAATTCCTTCACATCTTTGCTTCACTCCCTGAGGAAGAAAACAAAGGAGTTGAATTATATTCCCGAGTTTTTGTTCCGGATGATCGACTGGGACTCCGAGTTCTAGTATCCAAACTGTCTGCAAGTTTAACTTTTTTGGAACAGTTTGAAGTAAAAATGCACGATGTGCCTAGACATTCTGGATCCCTTCGGTTTTTTAACACACAACAAATCAAATGCAATTTGGAACGCTCTCCCGACTGCTCAAGTGTAGGAGACTGGAAAGGTGGCACTGTGAAAATTGACTCATTAGCTTTGGTTACAACAATTGAGCGTTATTTGGTGGCCAAGGTGGTGAATCGGGCAACTTTGTATGATTCCGACCAAGATGACGACGAGGCTGCAGAAAATGGAACTGGGTCCCCGTTCTTAGGGTCACTTGGATCTTCGAATCCGAATTCGCCATCATTAGAGCTTCTTTGCGGAGCCACCGTGCTCCCACCGAATTTGACTATTTACGAGGCGTTAAGAACTTGTTCTCCAGAAGATTCTGATGTGTTTACACTTACTCACACAATTCAATATAGACTTAAAAAGAATCCCGAAAATTCGAATTGTAAAAACCAAACTGCAGTGAAAACGGGAATCGCGGACCCCAGTAACGAGATTATAGAGCTGCTAACAAAGATTTTCGCTCTGAATAGGAACTTCATCAATTTATATGTGCCTCAGCTATCTTCGGAAGAATTCTTGGTGCCCAAAGTGCTCTTTGTGAATCCACGACTGAGTGCCAAAGTTGCTCGTCAGTTGGGAGATCTAATTTCCGTTATGACGGGAAGCTTGCCAAAATGGATTGCTAGTGTAGCCGCAGAGTCTGGATTTCTTTTTGGATTTGAGTTGCGTGTCCTCCTATTCTACTGCTTTGCATTTGATAAAGAGCGTGCAGTAACCAGGATACAGAGTGCACTATTTGGAGACTCGGACGATGGCCATTCTTCACACAATCACGCACATCATCAGTTATACGGCCATCACAGAGTAATGCCTCGATTGGATCGGCGTAAAAAACGTTTCAACCGTGATACATTGCTGAAAGAAGCGATCTCATGTTTTCTAAATGAGCTTCCTAGTCCACGCACGGTGCTAGAGATAGAATATGAGAATGAGGTTGGCACAGGGTCTGGACCAACGGCAGAATTCTATTCCCTTGTTAGTCAACAGTTGCTTAAAGATTTGAAAGCCCGAGGCAGCAGTGCAGACGACGAGGATGATCTAAATGGATATTTCCCTCCACCTTTCCCTAAAGGAATGAAAGGAGGTCATTTGAAGGATTTGAAGAACCGATATAAAGTGCTGGGAAGACTGATTTGGCGTGCAATGTTGGACCAACGACTTCTTGATATACACTTATCATCCTCCTTTTGGAAGAGCTTAATCCATGGTGGTGACTCACTCACTCTGCGTGATCTTCCGGGTCCTCTGGGTCTTAGTTTAAAAAATATGGTTATATCTTACTACAAGAATGAAGACTGTTTGGATGACCTCGGACTGTTTTTCACGCTGCCAGGCCATCCGAATATTCCTTTGAAGAAGGGAGGAAAACACATTCCTGTGACCAAGGCTAATCTATTAGATTTTGTCAAGTTGACTGTGGCCCATCTGCTCAAGAATTCTCCAGGACTGGACCTGGTTCGTGTCAATGTGGAGTGTGAGTGGCTCAAGTTGTTCTTGGATGCGGAGGAATGTCAGTTGCTTCTATGTGGACTGGATCAAAATAATGAAGAGCGATGGAATGTGTCTTTATTGGAGCAATGTTGCCGTTGTGACCATGGATATACTTTGAATTCCGAACCTATCCGGTTCTTGTTTCAGATTTTGTGCTCGTTTGATGGGAAGCAGCGAAGGATGTTTCTTCACTTTATTACTGGATCCCCGCGGCTCCCCAAGAATGGACTCAAGGATCTCAAATTGACTATTGTTCGCAAAGATGATAAGAATGAAGAAGAGAGTTTCCCGTCTGTTATGACTTGCGTGAATTATTTGAAATTACCACCGTATTCAACTTTGGCGACTATGAGAAGTCGGCTATTGACTGCTCTGCAAGCATTTGATTCTCCGTTTACTCTCTCTTAAATTGTATTAACGTGATTCACATCTGAATCGTCATGGCCAGGTCAACTTGTGGTTAATAAATGATAATATGTGTGATCTATTCTACATTGTTTATTGCTAATTCTGTTAATGGTAATTAGGCTGGTTAGTATTTGTAAATAAATGCTGTTTGTGAATTGGCCACTTGTATTTTGTAATGATTTCGAACAGCCATTCGATCTTATTGGAATTTAATATTGTAGCTAGGAGTAGGACCTTAATTAATGTATTATTTCGGATCTGTTGTTTATGTATGTACAAATCAAATTGATTGTTTTCCGAGGGTCTAAGGACATTGCGTTTTCTATCCCAGTCCGAATATTTTCGGAAGCCTATGACGGAAAAATGAGCGTAGATAGGAGTTTCTATTTCTATGTTATAAATGTCTGTTCTTTGTCCGTTTGGTATTCGGAAGATTAAGAGTTTTCGGGAATTTTAATTAGGGATTAATTACAGAATCCTACCCTACCGTGCTTTTTTATTGATAAATTTTTACAAGGGGAAGTTCGAGATGAAGTCGTAAAATGCATTTGCACTTGAAGTTGATGCCTGATTTATAAGCATTTGTGACTTCAAAAATCGGATGTTATCAATGAACTGTAACTGTAAATACTGTATTCGTGTCAACCCATTGTTCTTTCTTATGCATTCTCAGATTCGGCTAATCTTTCATGAATGTTATTTCCTATAAAATTGACAATATTTTCTGCTATGAAAAGTTGTGTACGATTATATTCTATCCGTGTGTAATTTACCAAATGATTATATTGTACTAACTAATTAATTATTGTTGTTGATCTCTGATGGATCCATATATATTCTGTGTAATAGGCTAGTCCACACATACTACACCAAAATATAGTAATTTTCATTGCATTTTATTGATAATCAATGTTTCAAGTTTCTCCATGTAATCCTTTTATTCGTATATATATGAAATAAACGAACTTTTTGTCATCAATCTATGACTACCTTTGTAATTTATTTTGTAGGGTGTATTGGGTGATTCAAGTGAGACAAATCTCGAGGATTTTTCACAGTGTAGCATATAGCTTGGAGCCCTTCATTGGCCACTTCCCAGATTTCCGGACAGTTTTCTTGGAATGTTTTAATCCATTTGCAAATGCTTGGGAATGGTTTCAAATCATGTTCAGCTGCTATTAGAACGAGCGTGGCAGAGATGAGGGCTATATCAGCGATTGTTACTTTCTCTGTCGAAAATTATAGTACGTTATTTTCGGAAAACCAGATTCTGTCTGATTTTCCATTTTTGCATATTGCATCAATAATATAGTACGCCAGTTATTTATTACCCCCAGCAGCATATTTTGTGTTCCCTGATGCCAAAATGGCATCAAAAGCTTTCAAGGTGTGGTTTAATTTCTTTAAGTTTTCATCTGTTGGAGTATAGGCATAATCCAATGGCAAGATCTGTAATGGAAAATTTGAGCTTTTATATGGATGATTACTCCGGGTCGGAAGATTTTTCTTGTGAGCTTGATCGGAGTGAAATTGAAAAAAACCAAATTCAAAAACAATTAAGAATACTGACTGACACCTGTAGCCAATTAAAAAGTGTCAGTGTTTTTAGAATTTAGCTTGCTTCAAACTCGCTCCAATCAAGTTTGGTAAATTCCTGAGAACAGACATAACTCAATGACAAAGTATTAGTATGATAGTTGAGTTTATTAAAATCGCTCGTACATAGTAATCATAAAGCCGTCGTTGAAAACTGGATGCGTAGAATGCTAGCCGATGATTGACAATAGACCGGGCCACTGGATCCCGTGGATAAAAGTCTTCGTCGCCATACCGGTCCCCAAGATATTGCAAAATGGCTGCACTTTCTCCTAAGATGTGCCCTTTATCATTCAGGATTGGTATTTCACCTTGTGGGTACATCTGCAAACACGAAAATAATGAAATAGTTTGTAAAGTCATGCTTGAATCAAGTTATTGAAAGCGTAAAGGAAGCGTAATCAGCATTGGTTTGTATTCAGCATCGCGCTACAGCTCATGAGCTCATGCAGCTTTCAGATGCACTCAAGGGATCATTTGATGCATGAAAATACGAATATACAGAGAGTAACTCAAAAAGTTGGAGGACAACTGTAATAGTTACCTTCAGATATTCCGCTGAAAAGTGCTCACCATGATCATAATCCACATTTTTTATTTCGTACGCCAATTTGAGATGTGCTAGAGCCATCTGTATTGCGCGTCCTGGTGGGCTGTCCACGCAAGTGTGTAGCACAATTTTATCCATGTTTTTGATGAAATGAAAATTACGAATTTGTATTTGTTTAGATTGAGTTTTAGCAAATCTCAAGTCAGTATAAAAAAGACTTGCTTGCTTGGCGTGAATAAGCTTCCATAATGTGCCTCGGGCTAACTTAAAAAAACTGGAATTTCACTTGCTGGAATAAAGAATACACATGTGTGCTTATTATACTCATATGTGAATTAATTACTATGCAATATAAGGAACAGAATGATGTTTTTCTCGTATACTTGATTTTAGATTTTATAGAAAGTTAAAATCTGCATCATTGAACTCTGGATACAACTTTTTTAAGCGAGCGGGATAACTGTACACATTTTTTCCAGCATTTCTATCTCCACTAAATTGAATATATTGACATATGAGACATAGAACTTTCAGTTCCAGTAATTTCGTTCGCTCATTCAAATTTTTCGGAAACTAACTGACAACAAAGAACTTTTGCACTCACAAAAAATATGTCTTCACATTGGGTGAACTCAAGTCCTGTGAAAGGAGTTTTACTGGACATTTCAGGTGTTTTAAGAGATGGGGATGTCGCTATTCCAGGTTCCGTCCCTGCGTTTAAAAGGTATGAGCCGTCGCAGACTTGAGAATTATTCACGTTGTTCCCACATAAAAATTGCTGTCATCTTTTGCACGTTTGTTAATGCATATGCAGATTGTGGGATTCCGAAATTCCTGTAAGGCTAGTGACTAATGAAACACAAGTGACGCTAGCCAGTTCTTTGAAAAAACTCCATAATTTAGGGTATGTAGATATTCCATCAACCCACATATTTGCTCCGGCACAGTCTTTTCTGAAGTTTGCTCAAAAACATAAATTGAGGCCCCATTTGCTGGTACATGAGCAGGTAACCAACCATAGTTTTATGAGGCAAATGTGTGCATATAATTTCAAATGTTCCCGCTTTAAGTTAAACGTAGTTTTACATTTTGTGTACAGCTGAAACAAGAGTTTACAAACGTGGACCAAAATGAACCAAATTGTGTAGTATTGGGAGATGCAGCCGAATATTTCACTTATGATGCGATGAATGCAGCATTCCGGCTTTTGTTGAAATTGAAAGACCAGTCAGATGAAACGAACACCATATTGTACACTTTGGGCCGAGGGTTAGTAGTTTACTTGGTTTACACCATGGTGTATAGTGCTATATCTTACGTCTATGGTTCTCATATGTAACGCTACTATTGCATGCGTGACTTTCGCTCCAATTGAAAAACTTCTGTTCCGGTTTTATAAACCAGCATGAATTTTGAATGACCTGTGAATGCATATTGATTTGAGAACACCTGCTAGACGTAAACGCCATTACCAAATGTTTTAAATGGCCGTACCCTACAATGGATGCTGTGTACTATAGATGGCAGTGCCGAATTGAATTTTGCGGTTTTTTGTGCAACCTTAAATACATGATGCGACGAAATTTTTTTTATAGAAAATACTACAAAGATGTTGGAGGCTTACACCTAGATGTTGGCCCTTACACAAAAGCAATAGAATTTGCTACCGGATTAAAAGCGGAACTAGTTGGGAAACCATCTCCCATGTTTTTCCAGTCCGCATTGGAAGACATGGGAATCTCCGCTAATGAGGTAAACTCTAACTTTTACGTCAAGTTTAATTTGTTAGTTAAATCATTTACACAATATTGTAGCAATTAATTCAATTCGTCAGGCTGTGATGATTGGGGATGACATTCTGGGAGACGTGGGTGGAGCACAAAAATGCGGGATGCGAGGAGTTTTAGTTCGAACTGGAAAATTTAGAAAATCGGATGAAAATCACCCGGAAGTTAAGCCAGATGGTATTGTAGACAATTTGGCTCAAGCGGTAGACATGCTGCTCTCGGTCAAATGAAGGACTATATTTAGCCGTAATGCTCGTTTCAGACTCGATTCATATAGTCTATTTCTGCTGAAAATACTTTGAATCCAGAGTGCAAAATAAATATCTTCTATTAAAAGCACACAATTATGCAAAACTTTTTATTCACACCCTTCTTTTACACGTTAAGTTTACTGGCGCATTTGCTGATATGTGAATTTAAACATAAAACTTACAAAGACTGCATAGCATATTATTTGCATTTACTGTTATAAGTTATTACGAATATAAGCCGAACTTGACCCCTTTTTTCTTTGATTTTCGCTTGTTCGGGAATGGAAAAACATTATTACGATGGTGTGTTGGTTGGTTTTCAAATGAGAATGTCCTATGTACAGAAGAGGAATCAGAGGAGCTAATACTGCTGTCTTTTGAGCCACTTTGGACAAATATAGGCGTAGCAACTACGCTAGGCAAAGCATAATTATTGGACTCTTCACATTTATTCCGGACTTTTAAGTCGGGTTCATTTTCATCACTACTACTACTACTGCTAGAATAAGTGGGATCTTGATCCACATCGTCGTTATCATCTTCGTCATTACCGCATTTAAGTTTTAGGCGCTCCAAGATGACAATGTTTTCCCGAATCACTGCATCAATGTCCTTTATTGCTTCGGGTTCAAAGAATTTTTCTTCTTTCTCGCAATCCCCATTTTCTTCAGGTGGACCTAGAGCTCGAATTAAAAAATGAAACATAATTACGATTCCGTATAACACATCCTAATATATCATTGCAGTCAATGTTTTAATTACTCACCTTCATATTCACTCTCATTTTCACTTTTGAGTGGATCCCAAAATACCGAAGCTTCATACGGAGACACAGGGGTCACATGAAACGATTTACTCTCCTTACTAAAATTCAAACTTTTAGGCACTGCCAAAGTATTAGGCATTTGGCACTGGATCACTTTCTCATCTGAGCCTACTTGCAATGAATCCGGGAAAAAAGTATATTCCGCACTCCCTGGACTACGAATGGAACTGGTGCGTGAAGACGGTGGAGACTCTCCATAGATTTTGGAAGTAGCTAAATCTAAGCTGGACAAAATTGGGCTCCTTGGTGGACCAATTGGACTTAGCAAAGGACTTTTCAGCATATCTTGAACAGTCAAGTTCCATTTGGTTGGCTCCGTATTGCAATTCTGAATAATACGAAGATTTTCAAATTGCAACTCACAAATGCGTTTGCTCATGTTTTCATAAAAACTATCGCTTTTCCCGAGCTTGGACATCTCTTCTAGGAAAAGTTCACTATTACTGGTGTCCAGAGTTGTACTACTCCGGCTCCATTCCATTCTTTTCATTTTTGCATTCAGCGGTTTATTCTCGCGTTCTTCTTCACTCGCGCTACCAATGCTTTCCCCATCATGAAGTCCAGGACTAGATTCATTTCTGGGCACAGCTAGCCGAACTTCATCAATATTGTTATTGTTATCATTGCTATTGCGTTCTGGCTCGGCGCGTAGAGTTACAGATTCGGGCGTGTCACTGACTTCGCAAGAACTACTGCTGTCAGAATCGCACAGTTCGGTAGAGCTTGAAGAGCTAGTAGACCCGCCCGTAGCGTATTTATTAGCGCGCGCACGTCTGCGCAATGCCATCTTGTCCCATCTCATAGTTACTTGTTTATTTGTTCCATTGTTAGATGGAGCCTGAGCCCGAGATTCAGCACTTGAGCGTTTGTGTAATTTGCGTGGAGTTTTGGTAGCAGGAGTTCTGAGTAAAGAAGGTTTAGCAGCTCTGTTTGCGTGCCTGGAGTTTGCAGCTGCCACGGTATTCCCAGCCTTTAAAATGTAGGTTGTAGTTGCGCTAGCAATCTGCTTTTTTCGAATCTTAGAATACTGACGTTTAAGGGCAGCCAAGTCCCGTTTTGCAAGGAAGAATGGTTTGTAGGATGTTTGTTCAGAGATTATGGCACAATGTTTGGCGCGCAGGTCGTCTAGACCAGGCAACGGAAACTGTCCTACACTCACAATGCTCTGCATGCAAAAAAGAATTTAAAAAATTCAGTCTTCGATTTCTGTTGTAATTATCAAAGGAATTTTCACACATATCTTCTAAATACCTTAACTAGTGTATTAGAATCCATTAGGCCGAATTCAAGCATTTCACGGGATACTACTCCCATCACAGAATAAAACTCATCCGCGCTTTTAACGCCTTGGATCCGTCTATTGTAAATAAATTAATTGGAATGGTTATAAACCAGCAAAAATAGAACATTCAAAATTCATTATAGCATTACGTACGATTCTATTGCTCCCCAAAGAACCAATGCAGCTCTTAAAAGGACCTCTGAGCCCTCCAGCATTATCAAATCCCAAATCTATAAGAAAAGGCATTGTATATAAGATTTCTAGAGCTCAATTTCCATACAAGGCTTTGTTTTCCGCCTTACCTTCAAAACCGAAGCTTGTGGCAAGCAATGAATGAACAGAGTGAGAAACCAGTGCATAGTAAACACATCAGTTAATGGAGGATTATCTTCTCCACCTTGCAGTTTGCATAGTAGATTATCGAGTTTAGGCCGCTTTATTTTTAGTAGCTCCCTGAATACGGCCATGTCTATTGCTAGCCCCTTCAGACCACCATTAAAATATCCTAAACATACAAAAAATTAAAAAAATTCTGAAACTAAGCTTACTACGTAAACCCCCATGTGTGTGAAAATGTTCAAAACCTGATGGAAGAATCCCTTCAATAAGGAAAATGAGAATTTTCAAAGTAAGATGCTCATGCCCATTAGTCATCTGTAGTAACATGGCTCCAATCATATTAAATCCCTGACAATATCCCACTGCAGGATTCCAACGGGAATAGCACATCAAAACTCTTTGAAGCACGACTTGCTTTTTGCCACTGAAGCCGTGACAGCCTGTTCTGTGCAAATCCTAGAGAGAAACATTATGATTTTTTAAACAAAATAAGCTGGCAAATACATAAAGATATAATCGACGGGAAATTCCAATACCTTTGCAATCTGATCGGCAATCTCATCATCTCGGAAGCTCGGGATTCTTGATCTCGCCATTACTCTGGACCATACGATTCCTTTGTCTGATAAATACCGCTCGCTTAAATTCTCCCATAACTATAAAGTTACAGATTACAGATAGTTGCAATTAGTCTTAGCTTAATTGAAATAAAACAGTTAAATGCAGGTGTATGAATCTATATGTAATTTACCCTTATTCGAAATTCTGTAGGCAATCCACCAGGCAATCTTGCTACCATTCTCATAGCATCGCGCCATTGTGCAAATCCAGTATCTACACAACTATCGCGTCGTCCAAAATTCAATAGCGGTATGCCTGCACGCAATTCTGAAACAAATCAAAATATTATTAAACTTAACAAATTTAGAGATAAAATACTTCAAATACCAGACATTAAATAAAGTATATTACGATCAATAGAGTTTCGTCTGAGCTGCGCGGCTGAACCAGTGGATGCAAATGTTTTCAAAGAATTGATTAATTCTGTCATTATTCAATCAACGCTCACTTTTATCCATTTTTGATTAAAAATTGTCTAACTACAAGGCATTCACATTTTTTGCAACCAACAATTGACAGCTGCGCCCGAATGACACTCTAGTCTAGTTAGTTAGAAGGGAAAGGTGAAACTGCAGAAGAACATATGCGAGCTTTTCAGCTTTTTATATACTAACCACAGAGGTCGCGAATATTTTGAAATAAAATGCATGGTTTTCCTTTAAATACAAGTCTTACTAAACTAGTTTAGTTAGTCAGCTTTTCAGTGAGTTTTCATTTGTTGTCGTATTGCTGTGTTTGAAAGGATGCTTATTAATTAAAGGATACGTTCGATCGATAAATTATCGTGGGAGGAGTGCAGATTCCAGTCTCAAGTCCGCTTTCTGTAACATTAAAGCTAATTTTCCCTTTCGCTGGTGTAGTCTGCATGTGACGTCACTTTTTATTGATCCATTTTCATTTCATCTGTTGTTTGTGTATTTGCGCTATGGATGGACTTTATGCCTGATATGCAGGAAGTGAGAGATTTTTTTTGCTTTGAAAAAGCATCCATCTACGTTTGAAGAGACGATTGAAAATGTCAAAGTTGAGGGTAGGCAAATATTTAAACATGAAACTGGCAGTTCATATGTATACAATAGCTTGAAAAGCAGCAAAAAGCTAGGCTTTAAATCAAAAATTGTACACAGTACACTTACTCAAGCAGTAAAATCAACCATGCGAATCGAAAAGTTTGCATCACCTTAGTTGGTTAGTTGCGGTTTCTGAGTCTTACGAAATAGGACTAAAGTATGCTACAGTAATTTTGAGATAAAAGCTGTTTGCTTTGGGAGTGTTTAAACAGTAGACAAACTAATTTCGGGAAATTCGCCGCTAAGATAAATACTAAATATTCTGTATAATAACCGTGGACTTTGCCAAACGAAATTAGTTCAAATATAATGTGATGAACGTCAGAGCTTAAGCGATTTGGTTTGCCTTTTATGTCCAATTTAAAGGTTATTAGATAGACAAATCTTAACTAGCATTATTCCTGATAGTTGCAATAGACTAATTTTGCATCATTTTTCATTTCTTAGTTTACTTGGTATAGATTATAAGCTGCGCTTCAAAAGATTTGAGAAATTTTTTTTTGTTTAATTTATTATCATGGGGAATTCTGTTGCTGTTTCCATTCGTGTTCAATATTTAGGAAGTGTGGAAAAAAATCAACGACAACAGTGTGACGATGAATTTGATATCTCACGTTATTTTGACGGCCTCAAATATTTTGGGGACTATGGCAGGTAATTTCCATTTGATCACCACCTCTATTTAATTCAAATAATCTTATTTCAACTCACCAACTAAAACTATATGGACTAGGACTTACATAAACGGAATATTTAATTTACAAATTTACAATTCCATGCAAAGCCATATATTTTAAACAAACACTTTTACTTGGTCTGCATAAAACATGGAGCTCTTGTTATGTTGTTGAAAACCATAGGTCAAACCAATTAGTGCTGTCAATAAAATTTCTGCAGAAGAGCAAAAACATGGATAGATGCAAAACAAAATCGTGCATTTCTGTACACAGTTTTTAGTTAGTTTGGGTTTATGTAAGTCGACAAGTGTGCTTGTTCGGTATTGGCTTTTGCAAATAAAATGACTTCCATCCAGCTGAATCCAGCTGTAGGCTATCAGTGTTTAAATACTATTAGCGCGAAATCGATTTCGCCCGACAGGTGCTTATATACTTATATATACTAACTAACTAGAGTTGTCAATCGCATGCAATTTTATTTCGATTTTGTTAATGCTGTTATCATCCACTTGGACATGTATTGAATCAACCGTTAAAACTGTTTATAAAACCAATAGGATGAATTAAGATATAGTGCACTTTTAACGATGGAAATTTCAAACAAATGGTTTTTAATCTGGTGTTCGACTGTTGTCGTTTTCGTGTCATCCTTTTCATTCCTTTTACTGGAATATAGACTATTAGTTCAAGAAATAGTAAAATTGAATAATGTTGTTAATCACGAAAACCAAAACTCTTATACCACACATGACCAAAGATCGAACCAGCTAGAATTTTACTCTGATTATGACGAATTTGGACGGAAAATACCGTAAGTGATTAAACCGTTAGTAATTTAATGCATACAACAAAAACAATTGCATGCATGATATGAAAATTGGCACAGCAGTTAATAACTGAAATCTGCAATGCAAAACAGTAGACACGCGGCACTTTGTTTCTAAACTTGAACTCGTATTCACTGTTCATTCAACCCCGAATAAACCCGAACCCGGTAGCTATTAATACGAAACTTTCCGAGATCTATATTTGGGTCATTCTTACTGGCAAATATTGAAAGCTAGTTTTTGGCAAACTATTATGTTTGCGAAAACTACTTTTAACACTTAGAAACTCATTTTGCATTACTTTTTAGACAAGCGTTAAGTATCGATAGTGGCAATAAACATAAATTCTCTGGGTAAGAATTATTGGTGTGCAAAAATTTGCAAGTGTAGTTCGTTCAAAAACATAGTGAATTTGAGTTCATTTCGGGATAAAATTCACTTGTTTTTATTAATTATTGGCAGTTTATATTTGCTAGATAAGTATATCACGTTTCATAGGTATTTTTTCAGTTTTAACCATTCCATTTACATTCGCATTTCAATCTCAATGTAACATCTTATCACATTTCTTAGTAGCATTTCTGTTCTCCTTTGTTTACATTAGTTAGTTAGTAGCAAGAAGAGTCCTTGAACTTAATGCTTTAACTGCTGCACACTTTTACTCATTAGTACAATCTAAACTGTTTACGGTCTAGGTATACCTTGTCCGCAAAAAGGAGGAAAATGTTATCCTATCCTACTACACAAATTTATCACACACAGGACAGGGAAAATTTACCTCCTTTTTCCGGATGGTCTATACATTCCAGAGTATAGGAGTTGTACTAGCCAACCATATTTTTGGATTGGATAATCTTCTAAATTGTATGCGTAACAATAACTTGTCCATGAAATGAGTTTATGTCTGTATAGTACCATAAACTGCTTGTTATTTCAATGGACAACTTTTTGCATTCTATTTGCACACTCGTTTATTTGTGTAGTCAGTCAGCTGAGCCAGTAAATTATTTGTTAACTTTAAGAAACTTTGCTGTTCAAAATTTTTTTAAATAATCTTTTCACTAAATAGCTGAGAAAAAATTATAACCTTGTTTTTCGCATAGGAATTAGATTATAGTAGATTTATTCGAGTAATTGAAATCGCGTATAATTTTCAGCCCCACGGTATAGTAATAGCAGCTGAAAATGTTATCGGTGCACATATTGCATGCCATTTAAAATAATTAATTAGTCGTTTCCATGTTACGCTAGATGAATTTACAATGGGTTTGTTATTTAACCAGTGAATTCCGAAGTGAACTCCATAATCTCAATCTTAATCAACAACATACAGAACTATAGTAGTAGTCATACAAACTATCCAACATGCTTAAAAGTGCTCAAAGATTACCGTACTACTGCTGTGTCGTGTAAGTCAATTTAACATGGTCAAGTGGTAGTAGTCTTTTATCAATTTCCAGAGTTTTACTAACTTTTTTTTATTCATTATAGTGTCCAAAATGGAATCTGGGGCAATGCTAGGACCGTTTTCAAAATGGACCCACGCCGGGATTGGTTGGGTCAGAGGTCATACCATGAGCTCACCGGGGAGAATATTTGCCCTTCCATGATTCGGGGAATTGATTATGTTAGGGATCCTAGACTCAACAAGGTATTGAAAAAATATTTTCAAGTTTTCTTAATTTTCATACAATCTCTAGCTAATATTATTTTGTTCTATTATTATTTGCAGGGAATGGCGTAAGTTAAAATTGCATATGTGATGCCCCTTTATGCGCCTGAATGATAACATTCTTAAATACACAAAATTATTAGATTCACCTTGGAAGAAAGACAAGCCCTAGGAATTCATGGACTTATTCCCCCTAGATTCAAAACTCAAGAGGAGCAAGTTAAGCTATGTAAAGAAAACGTTCGTCGTTATCAAGAAGATCTGAACAAATATATTTATTTAGTTGGACTGCAGGTAAATACATTCGCTTGCAAAAAACGTTGAACTACATAGAATATTTCCATGTAAAATATTGTTTTCCTTTCATTAGGATCGAAATGAACATCTTTTTTATCGTCTTGTTGCGGAAAATACAGAGGAAATGATGCCTTTAGTATACACGCCCACTGTAGGACTTGCTTGCCAAAAGTTCGGACTAATTTATCGGCGTGCTAGGGGCCTTTTTATCACCATTCATGACAAAGGGCACATTTACGAAATTTTGAAAAACTGGTAGACACGCAACCTTAAAGCCCCATTGAATTAATGTCGCATAGCATAAACTAATTTTTCATTATTTTTCTACGTTCCATTAGGCCTGAACCCGATGTAAGGGCAATTGTGGTCACTGATGGAGAACGAATTTTGGGACTCGGAGATTTAGGTGCATACGGAATGGGCATTCCTGTAGGCAAATTGGCTCTGTACACTGCTTTGGCTGGTATAAAGCCACATCATTGTTTGCCTATTTTACTTGACGTTGGGACCAACACCCAGGTATAGTTATGCAACTAAAATCCAAAATATAGGTGCTTTAGCAGACTAATGATTTGATGGGAAACTTTCAGCAACTTTTGGACGATCCTTATTACATTGGATTGCGACATAAAAGAGTACAAGGACCAGAATATGATGATTTCATCGAAGAATTTATGCAAGCTGTTGTACGACGATATGGCCAAGACACTTTAATTCAGGTAAATTCAATGCAAATGAAAAGTTTCTGGAATATTTTCAGTCAACCACATTCATTTGTATTATTATTGTGTTGTAGTTTGAAGATTTCGGAAATCACAATGCTTTCAGGATTAAGGACAAGTATATTAACCGATATTGGTAAGGAAAAATGATATCTTATCTAAATAGCATATTATATAACTATCAAAAATTGTGCAACCAATCCATATTGAGTTTTATTTTTTCCAGTGTTTTCAATGACGATATTAGCGGAACTGCAGCTGTGAGCTTAGCAGGCATTTTGGCCTCCCTAAGAGTCACTAATACTCGCATGGTGGATAACACTTTCATGTTTTTGGGGGCAGGAGGCGTAAGCATACTAAAAATTCAAAAAAAAACTTCATTTAAAAATGGATTGAAAATTAATTCCATTTGGTTATTAGGCGGCCCTTGGTATTGCTGGACAAATGGTGAACGGTATTATGAAGGAAAGCAATGTATCCAGAGAAGAAGCTGTGAAACGAATTTTCTTTTGCGTATGTTTACATAGAAAATGCATTCCACGTTTGATTGAAACTAGAAAAAACTAAACTTTTTTTCGGAATACTATTAGGACGCAAACGGACTTGTAACGCAGCAAAGAGATGATCTTACTAGTCAGCAGATTGAACTTGCGCAAGACCTGCCATTCATGGATAGTTTTACTGACATTGTGAAAAAGTATAAGCCTACCGTACTCATTGGTAAGAGATGACCATTTTTTTCGTGTTCCATTCAGAAAAACCGACACTTCAAAACAAACTGATTTCTAGGTGCTTCAACGAAACGAGGTGCATTTACTCCCGAAATCCTAAAACTGATGGCTGAATTCAACGAACGGCCTATCATATTCGCGCTGAGCAATCCTACGGCAAATGCTGAGTGTACTGCAGCTGAAGCTTATGATGCTACAGAGGGACGAGCCGTTTTCGCCAGTGGGTCCCCATTCCCTGTTCATAAGATTGGGAACAAGACATTGGTACCCGGGCAATGCAATAATGCATATATTTTCCCTGGGGTAGCTTTGGGAGTAATATCTGCTGGTATTCATCATATAAATGATGATATCTTCTTTTTGGCTGCTAAAGTAAGGATTATATAGTAGTAATGAAGAATTATCCTACTTGCCAAATTGTACGGCGGAATTAACACCTGTAATTTATTCTTATAGACCTTAGCAGAACTGGTGAGAGACGAAGATTTGAATATGGGACGACTATTCCCACCGATCCCCGATATTCGTGATGTATCTCTTCAAATTGCAGTCAAAATCATGGAGACTGCTTATGCGAATGGTAAGTTTAATTAAAACTATATTAAAACATATTTTTTGTCCTATTTTTTGGTTTTTAGCAAAATTGTTTGCTTGAATCGGCAGCCAATCTGTATTTAATGCTTTCTAACTTACCCTTTTCACAATATAACTATGTAAGGTACATGTTCATTGCGTCCTGAACCTGAAGATAAACACAAATTCATCCAGAGCCAATTGTACCAGCATGTTTATACTCCTACTAAGCCGAAATTTTATGATTGGGATACTATTGCAAAATAATGCTTTTTAGTTCCCTGCCATTCCCTATGTTCCTTATCCTATTTCTTTACCTATGTACCTCTGTTCCTGCTTCTGTAAGTGTAGAAATATTTCCATTCCTTTTTCTGTTTTATTGCTTGTCCTTCGACAAAAAATTATGCTTCACATTTACTGTGGAGGAAGGAAAATTTGAAAAATGTAAAAAATTATTTGGAACTTGACTTCACAGGTACCGCATCAGTATATCCCGAGCCCAAAGACAAAATGAATTACATAAAATCTGGACTTTTTGACTACCACTACACATCTGTGGTTCCCAAACGTTGGCAATTCCCTGAAGATATTATAGCGAACGAGAAACTGTGAATTCATACAACTTGTACCCGTCATTAACACAATTATTGCTGCAGAAAATATATGATACAATGTCCTAAAATTGTGGTTGTCTTTTCTTTTGTACCTTTAATTTTTTCTCACAAATCATCTTATAAAATGTTTGCCGATTTTTCTCTTTAGTTGGGTAATTAGTTTTAGTATTTCACCTCTGTGAGCATTGATACCTGATGGTGGGATGAATCGCATAAGAGCAGTCGCAAATAATTGACAAATGTAGTATCTAGGTAATGAATGTGTAAAGCATGGTAATAAAAAATTATGAAAATTTGACAATTTTTTCAGTTGCATAAAAATGTGAAAACAATGAGAAAAGTACATTACAATATTCAGGCAACACATAAATGACATTTGTCATCACTTGTTTGGTGACAAAAAAAAACATACACGTTTTAGAACTGTGCACCTAATTAACCAGCATGCGATAAATGTTGTGAAACCGGTTTGCTTATTGGCCTTAAAAGTTGTATTACGCTCCTTCAACTCAGTTGATTGAAAACGTAGAAATAACAAAGATTGAATGATTTTCCAGCTTGTCTATTAATTCTAGCAAAAATTGTTTAAACTTTTAAGAAATAAATAAATCATTCAATTTAACGACAATTTGACGGATTGCATTCCATAAAAATGCACTGCAAAAAGAGGACTGGTTTTAAAATTTAAGAGTACATTTAGAATTTTACGGCATGGGCAAATTAACAATTGTCCATACTCCTCTCATGCATTCCGAATGGGTCAGTGCTTTTTTGCCATCTGACTGAGCAAATACAAAGTTCACCATGCATTTTATCTACGCAGTCATATTTTTCGCAGTTTTCTGCGAAATTTATACCGAAGATGCATTAGGACCCACAATCTCCATTTCTTTAGGGAAAGTGCAGCCTGTCATTCAAAAATCTCGGGGTGGTCGGGAATTTCATGCATTTTTAGGAATTCCTTATGCTTCTCCTCCTGTACACTTTTTACGGTTTAAGGTAGATTTATAAGTCATTATAAGTGTTTTAGAGAACTTTGAAACACTCTGCATTTATTCACATTTTCAAATTAACTACTTCCTGTGCAGCCTCCATATCCAGCACAGCCATGGGGTGAAAAAACTTTTGTAGCGAATGAGCTGCCACCAAAATGTATTCAGTACAGTATTTTCAGCGAGGAAGTTGAAGGCGAAGAGGATTGGTAAAATATTAATCTTTTAACTTAAAATAATTCAATTTTATAATGCAAGTGGAAAAATGTACATTTTATCATTTTACAGCTTGTACCTGAATGTATACACACCAGCGGTATGCACTTACCCAGTGAATTTTTAATGCACACAAATTTTGTAAATAAATTATCATGCTTTAATTTTGTACTGTTAAAGGATCGGCAAAACGATTCCCGGCTTCCAGTTTTGGTAGTTTTTCATCCAGGTATAGGAACACTAAGCCCTTTTGGTAAAAAAAACTCAACTTGTTTACCCCTTGTCGTATTACAAAAATTGTAGGTGCATTTATGTTCGGATATGGCGGAAGCTATGGGGGAAAATATTTGATGGACCAAGATGTTGTATTGGTCACATTGAATTATCGACTGGGATCATTTGGTACAAAATTTTACAAATGAATTCACTCCTTTGTTAAAATTTTCCGATGAAAATTTCACTGTCCCTGTCACTTTTTTCTGCAGGCTTTCTAAACACTCAAGGAGATTCCTATGCTCAAGGCAATATGGGGCTGAAAGATCAAGTTCTAGCTTTAACTTGGGTCAGGGACAATATTCATTCTTTTGGTGGCGAAAAGCATGCCGTCACTATCATGGGCGAAAGTGCTGGAGGTAAGTATCACAAATGCTGATGGAATTTTAAAACTTTACTAACGACGATTTTTATTGTTTTAGCTGCGTCCGTTCATTATCATTTGATGTCCGATATGAGCCGAGGTAACTTAAGTTTAAAAACTTCTGGTACAACTTAGCTGAGCCCGGTACAGGAGTTAAGCATCATCATACAATCTTATGATAAGAAACTAAAAAGATAGGTAGGTAAGTGACAAAGGCACTTGAATATTTTTAGTGCATATTGCAATACAGATAACATGTGAGCTATGCCTGTTTTTAAATCAATGTCAAAATTTATCGCGCGTTGCGATTTTGGTGTTTTATGACTAAAACTAAAGCTTGTTGTGTTTTACATCACTGATAAGATTTGTAGACATGGATCTCCAGTAGTTGAGTCACAATAGACACTTGAATATTTTTAGTGCATGTTGCAACACACATAACATGCGAGCTATGCTTTTTTTTAAATCA
>Ga0210040_10002209_pt1 | contig 27779 bp, 24 predicted proteins | sample CryGeyCG12114_NA_FD_185462 | JGI IMG/M metagenome (GOLD analysis project Ga0210040, IMG submission 185462) | Groundwater microbial communities from aquifer - Crystal Geyser CG19_WC_8/21/14_NA (SPAdes) (version 2) | ecosystem: Environmental > Aquatic > Deep subsurface > Groundwater | place: USA... | reverse complement strand
TAGAATTCCGAATCGGAATACAAGTAATCACACTCAAATGCCAATGGAGCGTGACGTTTGGCCGACACCACATCTTCAAAGAACTTTACAGCAGCCGGTCCTAAAATAGCGACAAAATGAAGTTTATCTAATATGAGTTAAGATTAAAGATTTGACTATACCTGACAACTGAAAGGAATCTTGAGTTGGCTCAATAAGGTCCATAGCTTGAGCAGAGAAAACCCCATCCACAAGGTGTTTTCCGCATATGCGATTGGATTTCGGCATATAGATCTTTTTTTTAATAAAAAGATCTATAAGCGCTGAGTTTGGGATGGCATCTCTTCCTTTAAGATCCTTGCAAACACAGCATCTCTGCTGAGTTGACGACATCGTTGGATAGGGAAGTTGAATTATTGGCTCAGTAATTGACTGGGAATGACTTGAACTAGGAACTGAAATAATACATGTAAGATTTTAGAAACTGTCTTACAATATACAATAAATATTTATATAATAGTATTGTTTTTTTCAAAGTATTGTTATTTTCAAAGTATTGATATTTTCAAACTATTGATATTTTCAAAGTATTCTTATTTTCAAATATTGATATTTTCAAACTATTGATATTTTCAAAGTATTCTTATTTTTAAAGTATTGTTATTTTCAAAGTATTGATATTTTCAAACTATTGATATTTTCAAAGTATTCTTATTTTTAAAGTATTGTCATTTTTAAAGTATTGTTATTTTTAAAGTATTGATATTTTCAAAGGATTCCAATTTTTAAAGAATTGATATTTTCAAAGTATTGATATTTTTAAAGTATTGATATTTTTAAAGTATTGTTATTTTTAAAGTATTGATATTTTTAAAGTATTGTTATTTTCAAAGTATTGATATTTTTAAAGTATTCACATTTTCAAAGTATTGACATTTTCAAAGTATTCACATTTTCAAAGTATTGTTACTTTCAAAGTATTGACATTTTCAAAGTATTCCCATTTTCAAAGTATTCCCGATTTCAAAGTATTGTTTTTTTCAAAGTATTGTTATTTTCAAAGTATTCCCATTTTTAAAGTATTGTTATTCTCAAAGTATTCCCAATTTCAAAGTATTGTTATTTTCAAAGTATTCCCATTTTCAAAGTATTGTTATTTTCAAAGTATTCCCATTTTTAAAGTATTGTTATTTGCAAAGTATTGATATTTTTAAAGTTTTCCCATTTTCAAACTTCAACTGTGCATCAACCTTATAATATACGCAAACCTGATCTGGAATCCAGACTTTCCGAAAGTGTTGAGTTATTGTTCCCACTGGTACTTTGTTGCGTAAACTGACTAAAAGTCGGTGCAGCCATACTCGATTCAGTATCAGTGTAGGAACTAATACTGCTAACACTATCACTTGCTACAGTCGGAGTATCAGGAGATCCAGGGCTGGGAAAACTGGGTTGAGAGGAGAGAGAATTCGAAACACTGGGTTGTTGCACACTTCCGGCATCGGCATTTGTAGACCCTCGCACTTTACGCATAGTTTTGCTTGGCTGTAAAAATTGTGAAAAGTGGTATAGAAACACTGTTTTTAATAGATTTACAAAAATAATTTATTGTGACTCCCATAAAAAAACACACCTGCTTGCTCAAACTGATTATTGCATAGCATGATGAACAGATTTCCCCTTCAGATGGACAGTTCAAGTGGTGAGTAGTGTTGAAATCACTGAGCTTACTTCGTATGTATGGCACAGAAAGGTATAACTTTTTTTTAAACGATGGTAGCTTTTTTTTGCAAGTAGTGCAATATGAAAAAGGCATTGCAGAAAATACTTGAAATTAATTTCAGGACGACAAAAAGATAAGTGTTGTTTGAAGAACAACAAAAACGAAACTAATTTGTATTTCAGTAAAACATGCATCATTGTTTTGCTTGCTAGCAAACTTGGTACAAGTTGCTATGGTAGCATGCAAAAGGAAAGACAATATAATCTGATTTTGTTTAGGTAAAATTTTCGTTTAAATACTTTTTTTTACGGTTTCACCGTCTCAAAAGTTCTATAAGTCTTCCAATTTTTATTATTGATATCGAAAGCAAATGTTTTGAGCTTTCCAATACCATAATAATTTTTGGAAGACTCGTAGAACTTCTTCGTCAAATCACTGGCCAAGTTTTCGTTCTTATCCGATAACCACCTTTCAATCTTCAGCGACTTCATAAATGTATCAGTACAACAGATTGCAATCTCATGAAAGTTCGTGTGATTCCATTTTTGCACTCAGGTCAGATTTATGTTGCAAATATATTCAATCATTTACTAAGACAACATCCATAACATCAATGTCTTTGGCAAATCGGTTGAGAATACGACCAAGCGGTGTTGTGTCGAAAAAATTCATCGGCGAGCGAAGGATGTTTGTTAATATGGATCCGTGTAGGCGTTGGGCCGCTTTCATGGACGAAATAGTCAGTGAAAATGACCCACATATTGTTGCTATAGCTGTTATAAAAAATAATGAATATTTTTACTACTTGCAATGCAATCGCAAATGCTTATTCATATCTGTTTATATGTGGAAGCATATTTTCAGCAAATGGCAAGCAAGTGCGTAGCATATGATATTGCAATGAAAAAAGACGTCGTTTCTAATTCACTTTCTTTCTATCTACCACAATATATAATATGATATAAATAAATGACGCAAATATTAGCTTTTCCGGTAGTGTTTCACAGCGCTTGTTAAACACAAGTTGTTTTTTGCAATTAGACTCAGTCAGAACCATCACCTTTGTATCAATATAAACCCTTCAACACTCCATAATCATTGCCCCTTAGCAAACATAAACTGACAGCAATTAGATACGACTAATCAACTAACTAACTAGAGTCAATATACTAATTACGGAGACAGGTGATAAAAACTATACCCCGAAGAGACAATTCAAGAGAGATCTAAATGTCATCGGAATTGTGTTGTCTACACCATCCATGTCCTTGGCAAATCGATTTACCATTCGCCCAACTGGAGTGGTGTCAAAAAACCACATAGGCGATTTGAGAATCCGAACGAGCATTGTTTGATGTAATACAGAGGCAGCATTCAGGGAGCCAACAGCCAATATCGTTGAGCCGATGATAACTGAGATAGCTTGAGGGGAAAAATGATTTTGACATTTTGATGAGCCTTAATCTGGGAAAATATAGTCTAGCAATGTGTAATGCTCGACAAATATTAATTTTCCTTTCATTTCATAGTTTTTCCATTCGCCCCGGAACTCACAATGTAGTCCCATTCATAGTAGTCCCCGTCCTTTCATCGTATTGAATACCATGGGTACTAAGATACTTATAACTTAATATTTCACAAGCGTTCAACTTAGCCTTTCACAAAAATGCATAAATAATAATCAAATCATAAGTGTCATACTAAATCAAAAGGTCACAACAATAATTTATCAAGTTACTTGAGCGACTACATACCCTTTTTATCCACCAGATTCAAGCAAAGTTGCAACACAGGGCTTAAATATTTATAACAAAGCCAGTAATACGCTTAGTCATTTTGCTTCTTTGAAAACTCGGATCGAAAAATAGGAAATACATTTTTGAACATAACATATAGATTTAGAACATAAGACGAAACGGGGAAATACAGATTCAGACCGCGATGCAGTGTAGCATGCGCAAAAGTTAGGCATTCGACATGCACTAGCAGTGCGGGCATGTTCAATGTAAAACTTATTCTTTTAAAAAAAATTTCATACCTTGACCCAGTCCAAGACATGCGTACACGCCCAAATACATGTCCCTAGCAGGTATATCTTGAGTTCCATTAACAGACGGTTCGTTGGACCACTTGGCTAGCCAAATATTTGAACCGACAGCAAATACTGACAAAAATAACAACGAAATGAACTCAATAAACGTTTAGTGCTCGATACATATATTGTCAACGCTAGTTTAGTAATAATTATATGCATTTACATTGATGCGTAAAATAAAACAACATGGTGAACAAGGTCATTTTACAGCCCACTGCTCGTAAGTAGTGCAAGTACACAGTAGGCTTCACGCTTCCTGTTTCTGATTTTTCCGTTTCAATCAACTTTTGACCATCTAGTTTTTCCTTCTTTTTGTCACCATCACCAACGGAATAATTTGTTTCGGATGTCTTGCTCATTCTCCTCAGAATTAAAAGTCTCTCTGCACTATCCTTCACACGAGAAAAAATGGAAAACAAATTGAATAAACAATGTAAACAAACCTATAATGGTATCTGCTTTATTTATAAGACAAATTCAGCAAAAAAAGTAATTTACCTGAGATGTGGTTGATTTCTGTCTTTGAAGAACATGGTCGCCCATGCTATCACTTTCCGAAAGCCGAGAACGTCTTCGGGCAACTTCTTTGGTTCCAACAATACCCTCCAAGTCATGGATGATCTCAGTTTCATTTTCAAAGTTGTCGTCAGTTGCAATGTGTGTCAACAAAAAGTCGGCAAAGGCACCCTGTGTTGCATAAAAAAATATACTGCACATCTAATGCACATAAGATTTGGATTTTCAACTCAGGATGTAACTTTTCAATTTTAACCTTTTTCTCCAATAGCTGCTTATATGTTCCACTTTCACTAATCTCCCCATCTTTCATGACCACGATATTGTCCATATCGGGCAAAAATGAAATCCCGTGGGTGACGAGAATCCTTGTCTTGCGTTTTAACATGCCTTTTGGACCCAATACCTTTTCAAAGATGTGCTTACCGACATGAGCATCGACCGCACTCAAGGGATCATCCAACAAGTAGATATCTGCATTGCAATAAGTAGCCCTGGCTAAAGACACACGGGCTTTTTGTCCTCCACTAAGATTGATTCCCTAATAATAGTTGAATATAATTATGAGTACAACAGAAATGAAGAAACTTGATTGCACGTAGAAATTACCTAAGTCAGTAAAATATAGCAAAAAATACCTTCTCTCCAATTTCAGTTTTGTCCTTCGCTGGTAGAATGTCCAAATCAGGTTTCAAAGCGCATGAGTCAATCACTTTGTCATATTTAACAGGCTCATACGGTCTACCAAACACTATGTTATCTTTTAGTGTTGCGTTCTGGATCCATGGTTGTTGGGCAACAAAAGCGATTGAACCCTAAATAATTGCGATTGAACCAATGTGTACGTATGTATGTGCAGCAGAACAAAATGCACGATAGTGCAAGGCAATAACACTAGTTTTGATTTGAAAATTACCTTAGTATTTACTCGCCCTGATTGCTTCTCCATTTCCCCCAAAATAGCAGACAGTAAACTTGATTTTCCAGACCCAACAGTACCCACGATGGCCACGAGGGATCCTTCCGGTACTTTTAAAGATATATTTCTCAAAGTTGGAGGCCCTTCTTCCCAGCAGAAAGTTCCATTGTCAATAGCAACAGGCTCAGAAACTTGTTGTAAGCAAAAAGTATCATACTTTACTTTCATTAATGACAAATAACCTATAAAAACGAGGACAGTAGATTATTCTTCTGGCTTACAGTCGGTGGTACTCCGAGTGACATTGTTAGGATCAATTTCTTCGGCATTCATGTATTTGTTTAACCGCTTCATACTCACAGACGCCTGGAAAATATCAAAATTACATACAATATCATTCGTAAAACGTAAAACCCTCTAGAAATCAAATTATGGCTTAGAAATCTGAAAATGCCTGTATCATTGCAGAAATCATCATGGGGAGCACACCTGTCAGAAAAATATCAAAATTTTTTCACTGCACGCAGTTACAATCAATCAAAAAAATCAATGATACTGCCTCCCAAACTTACTCAAAGGAAACCGCAGAATGTTGAAAAGTGCGAGCGAAACGAAAGCCTTTTCAGCGTCCAAAATATTGCTGTCACTGGACAATACATAAGTGGCAAAAGTAGCTACAGCAACCTGCATGAAGAGGCTTGATAAGAATTTTCTTCACATATACTTCACATATGTATATATAAGCCGCAGATGGGGAACGACTTACCAAAAATGGTGCACAAGTCCATATGAATGAAGTCCCGGCATTCAAGTATGCTGCTTGCTTTAAGATATTTATTTCCCTTGAACGGATTATATTTACTTGCTTTTCGAACGAAGGTTCCCATGCATATAACTTGAGCACCTGCAATGTCAATAACATCAAGAAATAAAATGTGAGCAGTCACTAAAAGCTTTACGCAGAAAATATAAGAACCCACAAACCTTAATTCCAGACAATATTTCATTCATAAGTTTCACTCGTTGATCTTTAGATTTCATTTGCTTCATTTGTAGTTTTTTCGCTTTCGAAGCAATCACGCCGTTTATAGGAATTAGCAATATCATGACTCCAAGTCCAGCCAACACTGATGGTCCCAGAAGTTGCCATAAAAAGTACATCGACAAAAGAATTTGCAGCGGAGCACTCCACAACATATTTAAGTAGCCAGTCAAGTCCATAAACCGTTGGGCATCTACGCTCATCAGATTCACTATTTCCCCCACAGTAGATTCTGACAAATCAAAATAGCAACCATTGAATTCCTTCTCATCAAATGAACAAAAAGTATTTATCATGCAAAAATGCTAACCCTTTCTGGCTGCATTTGAAATTCGAAGAGCTTTCCTATAAATTGCACTAATTAGAGTTGTTCGAACCCGCATTCCGACGATGAACATTCGGTGAAAGTACTGCGAAAGCAATAGAGTTTGAGTGCAAGTGGTAACTAGCAACAAGCCGGCGTAAAAGTAACCTTTCCAATCTTCATCATCGCTTCCAACGAAAGAGATCAATAGTCTACGAAGATACAAATAAAGGAAAGTTAATACTTTATAAAAAATGATGAAAGCACTACTGTTTAAAATCTACATACTTCAAAATTTGAGGTGATACAAATGTCAGTAAATCCTGGGTGAACTTTAGAAACGCTCCCATGAGAAAACTGCTCCCGTAGCATTTACACAATGCAGGAAATACACTTGTGTGTTTCTTATAGCCATCTTTTTTATTCTTAAAATCCACTGATCCACTCTTCCTTCGGAATGTGGCTTTGGCCTCAGGTGTGCTAATGAACAAATTATATTATCAATCAACTAAATCGATTCAAATAAGCAACAACTTAAAAACGAAAACCGTACAATAAACCATGTAAGTAAATTAACAAAAAATTGAATACGAGAAAGTAAATGCGTCGTAACTGATAGTTCCAAAAGATACACAATTCCATGCCCGAAACTACCAATGGCTCATTATAAAACGAAGTTAATTGCACCAATACCAAATACACCAATACATATAATTAAATTAGGCAAGCTTCTGTTTTACACAGCATTCGCGGAACTACAACTAACTGACTGACTGACGAGCAAATTCATGGACCAATTCAACTCACCCAAAGTTTTTCCAAAAATTACTTCATGAGGCATGATAATACAGGAAATACCAAGTGAGAATTAATCGTGGACAATTTGTCATTTATATGGGTGATACCCAACTTACATCATAGTTTTTTCTTTGCTGCTAGTCCAATATTTGTCAAATAAAGGAACTAATGCCTTTGATTTATCTTCGTTATTCAAGTCCCAAAGATCACTATGCTCCAGCGGTTTGCGATATCCTTTCCAGGCCAAACCCTCGAACCAAAAGAAAAACAGGCGCGATAAAAATGAAGCTGCACTTTCAGGGCATACTTTCTGTAAAACAACATTCAAATAGAATCACCATTAATTTAAAAGGTAAACCGAAAGTTATCAGTAAAAATACGACATTCAAAATCTACATACTTCCATAGAATGCATGTCATCCATATATTGTGGAGCAGCATCAGCCCAACAATTAAGTAGAAGCATTCCCACCACGACTGGGTAGTAAATCATCAGAGTAATAAATAGGAACGAGTCTTGAGGAGGGTCCTGAAAAATAATTTAGGATACTATAAAGTTTCAAACATTCAAAGAGAAGACTCAGCTTTGTAGAAAAATTAAACTCACATTATTCGATATGAATGCCGTGCGAACACTAAAAGCTTCACAGACGGAGAGAAAAAACCAGAAAAGAAACTCAACACCAGATGAACGGATTCCATGTGCCTTTCCAAAAAGTAGGATGAAAATGTATAATCCCTAGAATAAATAAAATCATCCAACATATAAAAACCAACACTCTTGTCTTTAAAAAACGCATCAGATAAACAAAAACATGAGACTTATTAAGTAAAGTACTTACGAAAGTTAATGCTTTTACAATGGGCATGTAAAGATCCACGGGATATAATGGGACGCCATCTCCTTGCTGAATCAGACTATATACCAAGTTGATTATTTGAATTATTATAAGTATGATAGACAGTACAACTTTTGAAATATTCAAGCCAGTCCATGGAACGTTCCGAGACCGCGAATGAATAGAGTAGTATACATCTAGCCACGCTGTCAACCATAGGAATCCGCATGGGATCCACACAAGGACTGTCTTTTCAAAACATGGCGTCAAGTCAGGAGATTCGTACGTTGAATTAGTGTTCCAACTGAGATCCCAGTCCTAAAAGGATAAAAAAGCTTGTCTTTAGACATGTCGTGAACAATTTATAAGAAAAGCTAGCAGAGCATCCGAAGTTCATCTAATTTTAAAAAAAAAAAGCAAGCACTTCAAAATCGAAATCCAAATCGGCTATACGCACAAACTTTTGTCATCTACTCATAGATATTGTGGTTATCTGCGTATGCGTAACCTTGCTGTGACTTATTTAGAGCTTTTGCAAGCCAATACACATAGCCCTTAATACAACTACTACTTACCACTACTTACTACTAATATAACTACATTGAACATCAGAGTCAGACAGTACTTTCGCTTATTTCATCAACAAGTCACACTATGTGATTTAATCAGCAATAATGGATCATTATGCATGACGTGCATGACTGTAATTATGCCGGCAAAAAACATAGCGTCAGATGCTGAACGAACGATAGAGGAATCTCTGTATTTTTTCAGCCTTTTTTGCTGACAGGAAATTCAAGGCTAAATGGAGGAGGATGGAAGAGCAAATAACACATATTCGATCCGCTTCTACCTGTAACCTGTATAAATGGTAAACATAGTATGTATACATGGAAAATATTTCCCAATGAAAACTAATGTGGATTTTATTATATCAATCGGAAATGGGGTTTCTTTAAAGAACATTAAGAAGTCAAAACGGACAGAAACAATCAACCTATTAATCTGTGCGCAAATTGTCAAACAATACCGATACCATGAATATGCTCCAACGTCAACCTTCAGGGAAAAATCTCTATACATCATACAATATGAATTCTATTACCAGCCATTATAATACCTAGCATGACAATGCAAAATATAGAAATATGACGAGTGCAAGTAGTAGTCCAATTGCTTACTTAATGATCGGTTACTTGTACACAAATCTGCTTCTTAAAAACATCAACGAGAACATGGTGACTGTAAAAGTGAGTGAGTAAGATGAAAGATGGTTTAGTTTTGCATTTTGCAAGCAGTTTTTAGTCCCTGGAGGTTGAATGACTAATCCATGAATGGATAATGGATGTAACAATAATGAATGAATACAACTTCGGGATTCTAATGGAATTTTAACTAAAAGTTACACAAATACAGAATAAATAATACAAATTGTGTAAATATGCTGGCGGAACAAATTAATGCAACAGGACAGGATGCAAAAACAAACGCCAATCGCAAATTACCGTAGTCATAGTCATATTATAATTTACCGAGTCCTGATTTGCAGACGTGCTATAAATATATCTAGTTAATAAATTAAATTTATAAAATAAGAATATCTGAATTAAAATTAGTATGGCTATATGTGGATCTACAGTATTTTTGCATAGTGTCCGTCCAAATGGTTTAACCAGTTGGTTACTACTACTATTGGTACAGGCAATATTTTTTTAACCAGTGAATGTTGAGTGAGTCATAAATTGCCCAGTCGAAAATAAAACGTTCATAGATGAGATTTATCCAACAGTCCAACATTATACAAAAGGACATCAAGGATATAGCCTTGAATTGGATTTTAAACTGTTCGGAAGTCCATATGCAAAGAGAGACTGATACAGTATTTCAAATTACTAGTAAATACAAAATTATAATCAACAGGTGCATTTTAAATTTCATCGAAAAAAAGAGCCCAGAACTTACCCAAAATGTTGAGCCACAGAAGTCATCCATTTGGAAAGTTTGGACCCGGCAACATTCACAGGATGAAGGTGTTCTCGGTCGTATAAATGGCACTGAACCACTTCAAGGCCGACGAACGAAACTTCTAACTGGCAAATAAGAGGGCAATCCACGAAATTGGAGAAGTTTGTTTACAATTGAATTATCAACACAGCATTCAGCAAATCATTTTCTTCTGACAGTATCGCATGAACTTATTTTTGATAATTGTTTTCTTCCACAACCGCTTGCAGCTGAAAGGAAAAAATTAAGAATCCATACAATAATGCATATGAATTTTGATAGATAGCGATTTTGCAGTTGGTTGGTTGGTTGGTACACAAATCAGATGAAGCGGAACACTTCATGCTTTCATAATGAATCCAAATAGATATCAGCACTTCATTCTTCAAATACCCACAACCTGCACCTTACGGCTGGATATGTGAATGGTAAAAGACGAAAGAAAGTTGAAAAATTATGCATGACACTAAAGTTCCACAAAATATAACTAGTGCATTTTCTATCGTATATTTGAAACAGCAGACATAAAATAACTTGGGTCTTGTCTACGGTTTCTGCGAGGTAAGTATTGCACAGAATACAGAAAAACGTGCGAGTCAGGTTTATTTCATGTTTTGTCAGCAATTTAACCGGCTGACCATTAACTAAATAGGAGTTTATTGGTCTGCATGCAATCGAAAGCGAGAGTCTTTATCCTATGTCATCTGTGCATGTCAGGTTGGGAATACAGAAGTACAAGTACATATTTTATATTTATTCACACACCATTTAGTCACTCTAGCTAGAGACTCTAGACAAGAAACCTTATACATATTCAGTCGGTGAATAACAGACGATAAAAATAAATCAATTTGTAAAAACAATGCTGCTGAGCAGGCCGTTGAAGTTTTTTGTATATCCAATGTACATGCACTATTATTTACTCACTATTATTGCTCTATTTGCAATATCAAATGAATATTTTTAACTTCATCAATTCAATCCATGATAAAGCTATTAAGAATTCCAAAATTGTATGGGTCCGCTAAGAAGCGCACATATGCGAAGAGCAGAAAGTTAATGCTCTTCTTCAAAGGACGACATTTGCATGAGAGAAATTCGCTTCAATTCATCAAACCACTTACTAATGACTGAGTAGGGATTAAAAAATAGCTTAAACAACACCCTTATTTGCATGATAGAAATAATTGGTGAAAACAGTTCAGACTAAGGGCCAAAAACTAAAACAATTAGACAACTATGAAGTTTACCACCACTGTACTGTTTGCACAATGTAAGTTAGTTTTAGGAAGGTCTTTAGATGAAATATTATACTGTTACTTCCGCTCGTAGAAGTAGATGATTGATAGTATACTTTCCTTCTATCACGCCATAAAATATAGTGAAGTTTGCGTAGATATATTAAAACAAAGAAATGAATAAAAAAAATCATAATTCACTTCATATGCTATGGCTTTAATTTTTATGTGACAGAGGAAACGGAACAGACAGAAGTAAGAACGTTCGAACGTGTTTCTTAATGTAGATTACAAAGAACAGCAAATGTATTTGAGAGCAACAGCAAATACTGTCACCCATTAGGGGTATTCACGAGCACCGGGGTAACGGGGTATAAGGGTATTAGGGTAACTTTTTGTAATGCATTTAAATGGAGAAAAGTTACCCTAATACCCTTATACCCGTTACCCCGGTGCTCGTGAATACCCCTATTATAACGTTAAAGAACTAAAATAAAATTAATAACAAAATTTACTAGCAGTATGTAGTTAGTACGGCTTTACACAAGATGCACGTTAAAAAATCCTGATGCACTTTATGGTTTTTACTAACTGTTCAACAAAGCCGGCACTCTGTCTTGCGTAACGTAACAATCATACTTGTTTCACCTGTGATAGCTCCAGGTGTACTGGCATACTAGCATCAAATAGCTAGGAACATATGTAATTATCGAAAGTTATGTCCAGTAGTAGTAAATGAATGATGCAATCCAGCCATATAGTAAAAGTAAGCATTCGCAAAATAAAACGCAAGCTGAAGTGCTTCGTGAAGGTGTGAAGGAGTTATTAATAATATTGAGATCCATCATTATTGATGCCACTATTTACAAGGCATAGTGTGGCTGTGACTGAAAAATAAAGAATATGTAGATTATTTCCTAAAAATAAAATATAAATGCATAGACTATGACTGTTGTGTTGCATAATTATCCTATACAGTCAGTGACACTTTTGTTACAAAGGAAGGTACACGAAAAATTAAAATGCCAACGAGACTGGAATTGTCGCAGTTGTGTTGAGCGGTTGAGCCATATAACATTATGTACATGGTGCATAGCATGTGATATTTCTTTGCTAAAAATTTTAATCCATTGGAAATGCAATTCTTCGCAGCTTTGTATCCTTTTTTACTAATTTCATTTGCTATTACTCTGGTGCCTCACAAAAATTTAGGTCATATTTACTTTTAGGTTCAGTAAAGCTTGAGTTTATTCCAAAATTCAGGCTGCAGTCCGGCTAGGTTGAATAGTTGAATGTTCACGCAGAAAACGTAATGTTTGTGGACTACTGGAGTACTAATACTTTTTTTCAAAACTCCGCAAAATGTTGATCGTCGTTATATAAACCGACGGATAAACAGCGTTACTAAATACAGATTGCGATTAGTACGAGCAACAAGTTAATGATATACAAGAATAGCACTTCCATATTAATAATATAATGTCGGTCGACACGTGTGTATTGTTCAATGTGGAATAGTTCAGTATTGCTAGTAGAGCTGATTGCTGCTTTTATTCATCTGATCTTATTTCCGTTCACCGTTCCGTTAAGTAACATTCGACGAAAATAGCAATTATAGATAAGGTAAATGTGAAACTGATGATCACAATATCAAAGTGATAACTTGCCAAGGCCGACTTATGAAATGACATGGTGACATATATGGGGCAAATTTGGAATCCCAAAAGGGTGATGTTAGGGAACAGTTATTTAATAACACAAGCAAAAACACGGAGAGAAATAAAAAGTCAGATAATAGATTTTATAGCTGTCAATAAATTCTCCTATGCAAACACAAGCTATTAAAAATCTGTCTCAGATCTCAGAAAATCTGTCTGTCAGTCTCAGACGTATGTTCCATAATATCCTATTTCATACGCTAATTATTCCCTGTGTCTATAAACTTAGCGTTAAAATTTAAGATCATCGAGATGCGATATGCACTCATCAATAATATTAATGCATGCAAGCTCCCTTATCTTATCTCCTATCCCACTTTGGTAATGTCAACAAAGCCAAAATCTATTTGCATCGTCCAAATAGAGAAAAGTACACGAAAGGACAAACTTTCATCATATTACTGCCATTTAATTTTGGTCTACTGCCCTCGACCCGTTGGGACTGATACTGCTTTCTTCCACTCACTGACTATTCTGCAGAGATGAGGTAGCTTTTGTGAACCTTCGGTTCTGTTCATAATATTTATATATTGTATAATGTAGTCGTTTTTATTCCAATTTAAGTGTAACCTATCAAGGGCTCCGTACTTCCTTCCCTAAACCCTAACCCAACTGATACATGAATTAAACTCAAATCATGCAACAATACAAAATGGTGTGGGTATGTTTTATTTCATCCTAAATTTCTAGAATACCTCCTGTGCATTGGAGAAGACAAATACATAATGCAATCTACTGGCGTTTGAATCGGTAGATACCGGTATACCCCTGAAAGGGAAGATGCATGCACATGCACGTTATACAATAATGAATTTGTAAATCACTGACCTTGACTGTTGACAAAATTGACTTTACTCCAAACGAAGTTAGCGTTTATGAAATCACATAGGGAGCGATGATTGGCTTTACTTTTTTCAGCAATAAGAGAAAAATGTTTTAGACAGTATTTTAATGATGCCTGTATCGCCGTAAAATTAAATATTAACAAAGATGATAAGGACAAAGGAAGGATGAACTAGTATGTAGTCAGAATGTTTAAGAAACTAAAGCTGACCGACCATGAAAACTAATACACCAACCAACTTCTTCAACTACCAATACAATGCGAATCTATAACTAACTAAACCCGAGAACAGACGAATGTGCAATACATTGTTACTTCTAGATCGCGGTTTCTTTTCTATGGAATACTTTCAATGTTATCTATTAGCTTAAAGACGAAAAACAAAACACCGTGTATGTTTGGTTTGCAGCTGGAAGGAAAGGAAGGCTATGGTAAAGGTAGGACGAAGACAGCCGACAAAAACAGCGAAAAAAACCGACATTGACAAAAATTTCCATATGCATAGACTGCTGACATCACCGATTGCGAAGTTAGCTGACACAGACAGCGAAGTTAGGCGACATAGACAGCAGAGACAGCTGACATAGACAGCAAAGACAGCTGACATAGACAGCGAAGACAGCCGACACCGACAAAAAAAAACCCATACCGACAGTAAAAACAGCCGACATCAAAAACGAAAACTGTTGAACATAACGATGCCAAAACAAGCCGAACCGAAACAAAATGCCAAATCGATTGTATTGATTTCAAGTTGTGATGGATAGTTTTTAGCTAAGGTGGTAAAAAGTAGTGATATGCGTATAAATGAAGGCTACTATCCGTTCACTGTAGGTTCGTATGTAAGTTCGAGAATGATTTATACTGACTACATTAACTTGCGGAGTGAACTTACCATGTAAATTAAGAAACGGTCGCCGTGGATAGAATAAATATATGAAGAATGATCCCAATAGAGAATAAATATGGATAGAATGCAAAAAATGCTATGTTACCGAAGAGCTAAATTGGGAATATACGCCTCCCTAATGTAGGAAAAGGGGAGTTACCGTTAAAGGCGTATATAGGGTTCACTCACGGCTCAGTTACGAATCAGTATCAATATGAAATGGCCCAAAGATCGTAGATATATGAACAACAATAACAAATATACATATGATGGGTATATATGGGTATGGGTATGTATGGGTAGTGGTCTGGTGGGTAGGGATAGGGAAGTGTATTAACTATCTTATATGGGACAGGTGGAAGAATCTAATATAAATACTAACCGCCCAGGGTTTAGTGGATTTGAAGTAAAAACTACAAAGGTCTAATGCACTGCCAAAATAGGGGTGAAAATATAAAAGACGAGTAGGGACTGGCTTGGCAATGTTTTATGTGGCGGGAAATTGGAATATTGAAAAGGGATGGAAATCGGTGGGGGGAACTTGTAATGATTGTAATGATAAGACAAACTCAAAGTTTACTGTTCAAATGACAGGCAAAGGATGATTTATTGGTGGTGTCCCTCCGTCTTATATACCCCTGGAGTGGATCTGTAGTCCGGGGTTTACAAAATAATGTCCCCAGTAAATATTAATTAAATAGTAGTATTTTTCATGGTAATATAATATAATAATTTAACTAAATTATTAGACTAAATTTAGTTAAACATTATTTAATTTTATACGGACCGATGTTACAATTCATGGTAATGACAATGCCCGTTGAGTTCATGAATGTTGAATTACGCATGGACTAATAGTTAGAATTATATCACAAGGATTAATGCTTAAATAATATTCCCTAGATTAGATAAGTAATAGATTAGAAATTATTGTATTGGTAGGTAATTAGGAAATAGATTACGGTAGTCTCTAGTTTGAGCAATGCAAATCAATTGTTTACTTCTTTACTGCTTGAGCTGCATTGTTTACCTGGTTAGCTTATGCTGACTAGCTTACCATTTGCCTAAAAATTATACACGGCAAGTATATGAATGTTCATTGTGAATGATCCTAATGTAGTATGCAGTGCGATCAAAAGGATATTGAAAAATATCCTTTACAAAGTTCGAGTAATTGTGTGTAATTTATTTTAAAAAGAAAGGACCCCGGACCGGTAACACAGAAAGATGACATTCAGATGAAATTTTTCTGAAAATTCGTGAAATGTTAATTTTTTTTGTTGAATCCAAATCTGCAATCAGATTTTCCAAATTAGGTTTCAACCACCTGCTACAGGTCACTGAACGTGAGAAAACAATGAAATGACATTCAGTAAAAAATCGATGCAAACATGATTTTCTAGGCTTTAAATAGCGTAAAAAACGATTCTGAATTTTAAAAACCGAAAAACTCCGACTTTTCTTCGATTCATGTATTAGTTGTATGGAAATTGCATTCAATATGAAATCGATAAAAACATTATTTTGAATGTCAAAAACCGAAAAAACTGATTTCAATCTGATGCGGGCTTTACTTGTGTAGAAATGACATTCAGTAAAAATCGGAGAAAATTTAGGTTTAAGGGGTTTTCGACATTTGGAATCGTTTTTAACGTATTTGAAAACCTAAAAAATTATTTTTTATTGGTTTTTTGGTATGGTACCTTGCATGTTAACTTGCATGGTACCCTGCATGCTAACTTGCATGGTACCCTGCGTGCTAACTTGCATGGTACTCTGCATGCTAACTTGCATGGTACTCTGCATGCTAACTTGCATGGTACTCTGCATGCTAACTTGCATGGTACCCTGCATGCTAACTTGAATAGTACCCTGCATGCTAACTTGCATGGTACACTGCATGCTAACTTTCATGGTACCATGCATGCTAACTTACATGCTAGCTTGCATGCTGAATTGCATGATACATTGCATGCATTGCATGATATTTCCTGAACCAGTGGCTATATCGATAGAAAAGAAGAGGAATATTTTAACGTAAATAAAAGCGCATCCAAATCACAGTGTATCATCAATTAAAAAAAGATTCCCGGCTTACAAACACAGCCACTACAAATTCCGTTGGAAGAGCAAGTTTTAAATGGCGGTACAGAGCATTAAATTATAAAGTCAATAAAAGAATACGTATTGGAACATTTCATAGAGGCCAGAAAACTTTGTAAATCAGTTCATGACTTGGATTTGAGAAGATTCGCTATAGAAAAATCAAAAAATTACAGGTATACATTACGTGCTGTTTACTAACCTATTAAAATAAAAGCTTACGTTACACTAATAATAGACTAACCTACACGAAAGTTTCTAACCTAATTAAAGCTACAAAAATTAAAGCTGAATGTTGCAATTAAAATCACAGACACGTAAAATTTAAAGCCACTTCTTTGTGATTCACAAATTTGAAAGCCAATTACCAAACTCGGTAGCCATGTCAGGTTCCCAACTACTATGTATGCAGTATTATTTTGCAAATGAATAAAATCCCGACTACTGCTATGTTAGTATTTTTTTTCTGATACCTAGGATACCAAGTACTGCTATATTAGTATTTAAAAACAATTTCGTGAAGGACTGACTGCTTCCATTTTAGTATTTAAAAAATTCAGTTTCTCAGCTTGCAATTTTTTGAAACAAACCCACCTGAAACTTCTAAAGGCCGTCCCTCTACCACTACTCTACTTCGAAAAACTGATCAGCATTTTCCTGATTTATACGTAAAAGATGGGAAAACAAAATACTCTGATTGCGTTTTCTCCAGGCTGAGTAACAAAAGAATGCAAACCAAATTCCGATGTAAAACTTGCAATGTGTCTTTGTGCATAAATTCTGATCCATAGTGTTTTCATAAGTATCACACTATCACATCGTTGCCTATAGTAAGTGAGCTAATTCCGTCATTAAATTTATTAAATTTAGTTTCAATCTTTGAGTTTTTAATTTTTCAAAAGAAACCATTTGTCCCAGTTGAAGAATTAGATGCTTCGATTCAAGCATAGTTAGTTCTCAAATTTTTAAAGTAAAAACCTAGTTTTAGTAAAAATTATTAAAGTTTTTCAGTCTTTGTTACAATAAATTGTTCTTTTTCACCTCTAATCTTCGTATTTAAATTCCAGAACGTGTGATTTTTTGCATTCATATAATCAGTACTTGGTACCTGTTAAATTGTCAATGTTATTGGTCGCCCTAGCATTCAATAATGTTACTAAATTTGGTTGTGATTCACCATATATTTGTAGCTACCTTGGTCTCATAAGTGTTAATTGTTTTTGCAAAATCTTACTAGCATTGTGTTTTATCACTATATTTAACTCCTTGACTCCTTTTAATACCATCACGAATTACATTTTCAATTTGGGAAAGGCTGTTTGCACAAACTCCAATAAATTCACCAAGAAAAAGTTTAAGAAAAGTTACAAAATTCAATGAGGTGAAGACCCTGAAGCTTGAAGGAGTGAAGCTAGGTTGTCATCACAGTAATGCACAGAAGGGGTACAGGATGATGGAGGTGATATTAGAAGTAATGCGTGCTACTCCTTAGTTGGAATCCTTAAAGTACGGTTATTATTCAGTATCAATTATCTTGGACGGGAGCACATCAACAGATGCAGTTCATTTCTACCGTTCTACCGTGAAATCGAGTTGGGAGCTGTAGAAACTGCAAGAGCCTAACCTACAGCTCTATTAAATGCCTTTAGCGAAGACGGTTTGATGGTCTATTTGGAGCAAAACTTGGTTGGATTCAGTTCAAATGAAGCTAAAGCGAATTTAGGCAATGACAATAGACCTTTGAAAATCTTGAGGTATCATTTTGGAAGACAACTGTATGGAATGCATTGTATGCCTCATCGTAGTGCAGCTCATTGTTGGTAATGCACTGGAGAACACCAAAACCTATTTGAACAATGATCTGCCCTATTTAAATAAAAAATACAGCTTCTACACATGCTGTCATAAGAGGATGAATTTCCTTAGATCTCAAGCAGTAGTTCCAGGCGTGGAGGGTGTTGTACTGACCTATATCCACAAGATCAGATTCAAGATTCGGAATTCGGAGCTATCAAAAAAATTACACGTTTAAACGAGCTTTTGAAAAAAAAATTCGGAAAACATTGCAGCAGATCCAGAAAACTTCAAACACTTCAATTTTCTGTGACAATGCAAGCCTCAGCAGGAGTTTTAATAGGTAAGGAGGCCTTGGCATTTACTCAAATGGCAAAGTCATTAGCTAACTGGGAGTATCCATCTTCTCTGTGTATCATGGACGAATGCTTAACTACTAGACACAAATGTTTTCATGTTTCAATAGCTAAAACCGGTTTTGAGGAAATGAAAAGCACATTTTTACAAGGACTGTTATTCCAGTTTGAAGAATTTTTTTTTAAAAGGGTTTAAAAGACTTTGAAGTCTTCAATCCTGTCAAAACAAATGCCAGACAGAGAAATAGAAATGGCAACTTACGGAGACCAAAAAAATCATGAATTTGGCTACCAGATTTAATTTTCATCCAGATGCCTCAGTGACAAAATGGATAGAAAACCTGCGACATTTGATGACTCAAGAACCAGCATACTGCGGAAAAAATATTTCGAAAACGGGAAAGATACAAGCCTTTTTTGGTCTCACAATTTGAACAAGGATATTGGTTGAAGTGAAGATGTGCTCAAACTGCTACAAATTGTTCTAGTATTACCATCGAATAGTGGTAACGCGGAGAGATCGTTGTCATATCTGAACTATGTTCGATACGATCGAAAAACCAAGTTGGCATCTAAACACACTTAAGATTTAGTCCGTATTTAGTTTATTAGTCCGGCAGTAATAGAACTATTTCCTGCCGATAAGTATGTCAGATTGTGAAAGAATGCACACACTTCGATAAATCGACGTGGTTTAAATGTCTTTTAATGAAAGGAGCTCCAGTAGGGGTTTTTCAGTTTTAGGACTTGCATCTAACATATTTAAAAAAAAATTAGATTTGAGATTTGAGTTCTCAGGCAAAAAAAAATATTTCATACTTTGAACTGTGACGTCTTCATTTTAAATAAACCTAAGTAAGAAATTGTTCTTTTTTATTAGTTTCATTTGGAATTCTTAAAAATTTGAGTTTGTTGGCGTTGAGAGAACATTTGTTAATTGTAAAGTCAGCCATCGTTACTATCAACCTTGTTTTTTTTTTGGTGTCACGTTGGTTAAACATTTGCTTTTACTGTTCATGTCAATGAAAAAGAGATTTGCACTATGTTATTCGGCTATCCCCAATAAATGGTGGATTTATACAAATTGTCTGTGAAATGTTGTGGCAACAATAACAAAAAAACAAATAACCTACCGAGAAAAAAATTCTCTTTTTCATTGAAATGAACAGTAGTATGTATATGTAAGCTTGCTTGCCATTTTTACATTGTGTGATTCAGATGCCGCGTATGTATCCATGCTTCATACTACTGCTGAATAGTGACACTTAGAAAACGCAGGGATCGCAACTAACTCATTTTTCCTCATTTTTCAACTTGTTTTCTTAATTTTAGCTAAAGTGATTAACTAATTTAAAAAACGCTCCAATTTCCTAATCTACATTGTTTGCTCTATTAAATGTGCATCATGATGAAAACGCTTCCGTGGTCCCATTTTGGTGAAAAGTGAAACCAAAGCCTAAAAATCATGGTTTTTTGGGTTTAATTGCTAAGTTTATGAACGAATTACTTCCAGAAACTAATCAGTTCACCAGTACATTAGATAACTCAAGTATGCAAAATTTCAACTCATTCTATCCAGCCGTTTGGTCGGAAAATCGACACGGTCGAATTTTTTAAGTCATCCACCCGTTATGAGTAAACTTCATTGTGTTCTTAACAGAACACTAATAACCTCGATCACAGATTTAAATGGCAAATTTTGGGCTGGTTTTATCGGATTGGTCAAAGACATTAAGCTATCATGTATCACTAGTTTTCGGGTCTTAACTGGAAATAAAACAAAAGAGTCCTAAGTATGCACACTGTTGGGTGCCATAATAATAACCATTTCCTGATGCTCCACTTATCAAGCATATTGGTAAACTTGTTTGTGTAAATTTAAGTTTGTGAAATTGTACGACTGACCTAACGGTAGCTTATCCCATTATATTCTCTGCATATAAATATTGTATGACTGACCTAACGGTAGCTTATCCCGTTATATTCTTTATATATAAATTGATGAAACTGATTGAATAAAATAGTTCTAATACAGCACTCACAAATGAAGGTCCTAAAAATAGCTAAACCCACAAGGTTGGTGGTGCATCCACCTAAATTCTCTGGGGAAGGAGAAGGAAGGAAAGAAAGTTCTTGATTTCAAAACGAGAAAATGACTATTATATGCATGAGCATACGTCATGAGTATAAGGAATCTGGTGAAATCACAGAACTCAAACACATGGTAGAGAAAGCAATGAAGATGATTGAGGATATCCGAACTGACAAGAAAAATGTTGGGTCACAATCATACTGCTCCTATTGTCATAAAGAAAACCGCGTGGCTGCAGATTGTTGGCAAAAGGGTAATGAACAAAATAGATTAAGCGGAGGTCGGAAATGGATATGGAGCGCAAGACACAAGATACAATGCTCAGGGTGGCCACCGCGCTACTCGATTCAGAAATGATATTGAAAAGTGGAGAAAAAACTCGAGAAGAAAAATGAGACTCTCGCCCGGCTCCGGGAAACGAGAACACGGCTGTTCAGGGGGGGAGCAGTCAAAAAAATTAAAAACTCCTCCCATGTTGGTAGCAATGCAGAATGAGAGTGGAAATCCAGGCTTAACAATTATCACGATTAAAATTGATGAGGTCATCAGAAAAGTCCTATTGGATAGTGGAGCATCCGTATCGATTATGAGTTATAGACTCGCAAAGGCTAAAAAAATAAGGCTATCTGGTCTCAAGTTTGTTAGGGGAGCAAATGGTGCAAAGATGAATAAAATTGGAAAACAGCAAATTGAAATATGCTTCTTGAATAAGTTGTATATGTTAATTACTGTTGACGTGGTACAAGGAATGGCACTTGACATAGTGCTAGGAGTGGACTTTTTGTCTTATTACGAAGCTCAAATGAACTTCGCCTCAGGCCATATGAAACTGCGTGGAGAAAATATACCATTCAGTAGAAATGAGGATACAAACTTTTGTTGCTTTACTATTAATGAAGCCATCTCTGGAATGTTAGGAAAAAATCTACAACTCAAGGAAAAAGAAGATTTGGCAAAAATAAACCAGGAAAATGATTTTCAATGCTTTTCATTAAGTAACGAACTACGGAGAACAAATAGCCCACTTTGCAGCATTGAAATAATAGATGGATCCATACCATTCCACTCCAGGCCCCACCGAAAGAGCTTCGATGAGTTCATTTTCGAGTCCTATTTTGTTTGCTCCAGGAGCTAACAAAGATAAAAAGGCACGGTTTTGCTTGGACGCGAGACCAATCAATAAAATTATCAAGCCCCTTTCATATCCTTTACACGATATTGAAAGTATATTAAGCCGTTTAAATAGGCGAAATTACTATGGAACTTTGGACATTAGAAAAGCTTTCTGGTAAGCAGAATTAACGCCTAAAAGTACAAAGTACACCTCGTTCATATGTGATTGGGATCAGTTCGAATTTACATGCTTGCCATTTGGTATAGCCACGGCTAGAAGCATATTCCAGTCCATAATGAATGAAATCCTACAACCTCTTTAAAACAAAGGTGTGCTTGTTTATGTGGATGACATTATACTGTATACAGATGAAATGGGTGACTTCATTCATATCACAAACGCAGAACTAGATTTAATCCAGAAAAGCGGGATGAAACTAAATGCAGAAAAATGCAAGCTTGGAATTCCAGAAGTGATGATCTTGGGTCACATTTTGAATAAAAAAGGAATGAAACCGAATCCAGAGAAGCTAGAAGGAATAATGAGATGCCGGCTCCAAAAAATGTAAAGGAAATACAAGCTTTTCTAGGCATGACCGGATTTTGGCGAAGATTTGTGAAAGATTACGCAAAAATAGGTAAACCTATAACAAATTTATTACAAAAAGATAAGCCTTTTATATGAGGTAAAGAACAAGAGTAAGCCTTCATTAAAATGAAAGATAAGCTGATCGAGCCTCCCATTCTCACACCTAGACGAACTAGATGCTAAAAAGCGTCGACATAGTGCCTCGAGACTATTGAAGAAAAAGAAGGGGTAAAAACAATGATACGCTCCTTGCTGGATCCAATTACTTCATGGACTTCTTATCACAAAAAAGATAAATTAAAATTAGATGATGAAATTGCAGACGATACCGGGAAAAATACCGTTTTAAAATTTCAGGATGCATCAGAGAATGAACTGCAGAAACGTTTCAAATCTGCAGAATTTGATTAACTTTGGATAAGATTTCAGACAAATTATGAGCATTTCCCCACTCAAAGAGTCAGTCGTATGAAGACTTTGCTCCGAAGAAGAACACATTGTTTCAAATTTGTGTTTTGTTTGTTTGTTTGTTTTGTCAAACATGCATCCTTCAACAGTATACACTAACACTCATACCATATCAAGGCCAGATATGGCTACATATGAGGCAAGATTGAAGACTTTTGAAAACTGGCCGAAATCGAATCTAACTCCTTCGGAGCTTACACAAGCTGGATTTTATCACTTGTAAGATGGTGATAAAACGAAATGTTTTTACTGTTCTATTATCCTCTGGCAATGGTAAGAAACAGATAATCCATGGGTGGAACATGCCATTTGGTCTGGTCGATGTCTTGGAGGTGAAACTTTTGATGCATTTCAAACAGTGATGGTGAGCTATCATTAAAATATTTTAATTTTAATTATTTATCCTTTCATCACCTTTAACATTTTTTAATTTTATAGAAAATGAAAGAGTCTTTAGAAGAAAAAATAAATTATACCGAAGATACCCAAGTCACGCTTACAGTTGCAGGTATGTACGCCTATACAACGGTTAAAAAGATGATTTGTTTATTGTTTAACATTTTAAAATATTCGTATTTTTTTTATCGACAGAATTGAAAACAATGTGGAGAATTTCGGATGAACAGAAATACAAAATATGCATGATGAAACAAGCTTTCTATGCATTTGTACCATGTGGACATTTGGCTTACTGTGCAGAGTGTGTAACAAGTCTAAAAGTTTGTGTCATTTGTTGAGGAACCCATGATGGAATTTTAAAAGTTTATAAGGCATAGTAACTGCAACGATTTCAAATGGTGTTTGTTAGTTTTTTAGAATTTGGTGTTATGTGAATGTTGAATTTAGTTCTATATGTGGAGAATAAAAAAATCAAAAACTACAAAAACCTTTTACATCGTTCATTTATTAGATTGAAAACATTCATGTATTATAATGCATCACAAAAATCATAAAAAATACATTAAAATCTTAACTTTACATAATTCTTCGTCAAATATCATAAACAATTCATATCTAAACATTTTCATTGATCCTTTTTTTCGTCAAAACTTTAGTCTTACTTACTTACTAACTTAACCATTAGTCGAAATAAATCGCTTTGAGTCGAAAGCATGTAAACTGCGTTTCTTAACTTCGATACTGTGAATACAATGCTTTTTAGATCTTATGTTCCTCATTTTAGAATAAAGAACTTTTTGATTCTTCAAAACTTTTTTAAATACTAAATGTCTAAATGATTTTCTCACAACCTTTTTTTTCACACCTTTGGCTTTTTGCAAAGAAAAATCTTCGCCATTCATTGAGTACATTTTTGCAGAGAGACCTACAAACTAATAATAGTAATTTACCATTCAACTCATCTTTCCACTTGCCTAACACTTTTTTGTTTTTATTTGAGTTCAAAAAATGATCACGTGGGTACTCGCTCAAGTCAAAGTGTTTGGTATGTTTTATAAGGTCTTCGTAAAGATCATGGGTAAAAATTTGGTAGCAAAATGAATCAGTATCTGTGAAAAGAAAATTAGCCTTTTCTTCATACCACTTTCCAACTTTTTCGTAGTGAAATTTAGCCATTGAAAGCTTAGACAAATCAAGAACTGAAAATCCGACATAAATAGGCTTATTTAACAAAACATTTGGCTTGCGCATTGTAATTATGGATGAACTTGTTCCTAATATTTCGAAAGTCAGAAAATTGAACTTGTTGACTGGCTTTCGAACCTTATCTTTAGAATTTACAATGTAAACATTTTTTCTGTTTCGAATATTTTCAATATATACCAAACACTGAGTTACACATATATTTAAAAAAAATTTTGTCGAAGTCTGTAGTTGCATTTTGTCTCATTTTCGTGTTATAGTTTATGTAATCAGCCATCCATGAACTTTGTTTAAAACTAATGACTCTATGAATATTTTTTAGTTTCAATCCTTTTTCAAATTCCTGTAATGTACCACGTAGTTAGTTCTTTTTCCAAGATGTGAAATAAGTTTTGACTGCCTGCTGTTGTATTTAATAGTCAGATTCGATATTAATTGCGTTTGAAAAGAGTTTAAGTTTTCATTTTGTACAACTAGACTATCTTTAGCTAAAGGATATTGATCATGCGTTTCATGCAGTTTTGTAGGGTAATCTAAATCAACCTCAAATATGTATCCGTCGTCAGAGTCGTCACTGAGTTTTAGGATAGATTCGGTATTGAAGAAAGATGGATTTTCCCATTTAAAATTACTATGTGGTAGCATTCCACATAAGGCTTCACCGTATAAGTTGTTTTTGTCAATGTAGAACAGATATGAGTCATCATGATTTTCATTATAATTTGTCATGTAGTGGTTATTAGCTTTGGCAAATCTTGTTATTATGGTAGAGATTCCACCCCGCATAGAAGAATTCAGCATATTGTACATGTCAATATCGGTTAGTAAGTCTAGCTTAACTTTAGAAAATTTAAGAGAAGAGCGTCCCACGCTAAACTGGCAAGGCTGAAATAATGTAAAGGATCTAGCTGATAAGTTTCAATTGAGAGGTTTCAAAAGTTTTCAAATACACAAGCTAGCAAGGCAGTGTCAGTTTGTAGGTATATATCATGATAGTCACCTAGGGTTTCACAGTATTTAGTGAAAATCATTTTTCCATAATTGTAATCCTCCACAAAAACATTTTCGCCGGTAAGTGAATTGATAAAAGCATCTGAAGAAGGAAACTTTTTCTCTTTAAACTTGGAAAAAGAATTTATGTAATCATAACAATAAACGCTTTTACGAGAAAGAAGTTTCGCCTTTTTCTCACCCATGGCTTTAATCAAATACAAAACACCACTCAAATTCATGGATTATTATATGGGAATCATAACCACGAATGTTATGAAATACAACAGGGATTTTTTTTTTGTGTTTAAAGTTTATATTACAATCTGAATGCGCTGGACCTCGATAAAGTCCTGTCTGATGGTCGTGGTCCATTACTTTATCATATGGATTTGAAAACCCTTTTTCACATATGTGACAAAACTTAGCATTAAAGAACTCCTTAAAATGCTTTGAAGTTGAAGGAAATAATGGAACAATTTCACGTAAACATTTTAGTAATCTTTTGGAATGCTCATTAATCCTTTCGAAAAAGACTTCGACACAAGATTCACCTCTATAAACCTCCTTGCAAATTATATATTTTTTCGATGAGTCAACAACACAGAGAGAGAATCCACTTGGCTTGTGCTCTGCGTACTCATGTGTGTAACTCGTACTAGTGGGCAAGCTGTTTTCAGTTGGTCGGTTCAAACATTCAAAGTCAGCATATATACATATGGAACTTTAAGTTTGTTAGAAAATTTGTCAAATGTTAGGTAATCTTTGGTACTACTTCCATAAGGCAAGCTTGCTTGTTGAATATTTTTAGAATTACAAAGCCTTTTGTGGTTTTTCCAGGAGTTTTTAGCAATAAGATTAAGACAAAAATAACAGATTTGTTTTCTTTGTTGACCATGTTTACCTAACAATCTATAAATATTTGTAATAGGTAGAAAATGTCCCTTATTGTTTTTAAAAATTAAAAGTAAATTCACAATTTCTATTTTTGACGTATTTACCTTTTTAGAAACATATTTGATATGTAATCCTTCGTCTTCATCATAACCGAATACGTTTATTGCAATTCCTCTGTTCTGCGATTTGAATTCAGGAATTTGTTCGAGCGACATTTGACCTTTTACAGTGTCAAAGTTATACCGATTCTCAAATTTCCTATACACATAAATCCGGTTTATATTCCTGTGTTTAATATCTTTATGATGAATAGCACAAAGACACGCATACTTGAAACAGTTCTGATTAGTGCAGTCCAAGTTAATAATACCTCTTTTTGTTTTCAATTTCTTAGGTAATGCAAAATTACCCCCACCTTTCAATGATGCGAATTTTCCAAAACGAATATCGCAACCCGCGACACGATCTTTTTTCCAACCAGAACCGTTTTGTTCAAAAAACGATACGCGATTGTCTACTTCGTCTAAATAGTCACTTAGCATTGAGTCAAAATATTGTATGCCATAAAGAAATGACATTCTAGAATTAACGTAATGCTCACAAGTCTCCTCTACGTTTTCATCAAAGGACCTCGCACCGGTAACACAGAAAGATGACATTCAGATGAAATTTTTTCAAAAGTTCGTCAAATGTTCATTTTTTTGCGCTGAATCCAAATTTGCAATCAGATTTCCCGAATTTGGTTTCAATCACCCGCTAGGGGTCACTAAAGGTCAGAACAAAAAATTCCAAAAAAAACAACAAATATGGCATATCTACTTTTTAAATATCGTAGAAAATGATTCTGAATGTCAAAAACCGAAAAAA
>Ga0210040_10002208_pt1 | contig 27794 bp, 27 predicted proteins | sample CryGeyCG12114_NA_FD_185462 | JGI IMG/M metagenome (GOLD analysis project Ga0210040, IMG submission 185462) | Groundwater microbial communities from aquifer - Crystal Geyser CG19_WC_8/21/14_NA (SPAdes) (version 2) | ecosystem: Environmental > Aquatic > Deep subsurface > Groundwater | place: USA... | reverse complement strand
GCCACCATCCGCAACGACATGGCGGTGCTGGAGGAGGAGGGGTACATCACCCAGCCGCACACCAGCGCCGGCCGGGTGCCCACCGACAAGGGCTACCGCTTCTTCGTCGACCGGCTCAGCGCGGTCAAGCCGTTCTCGTCGGCCGAGCGCGCGGCGATCGAGAAGTTCCTCGACGGCGCCGTCGACCTGCACGACGTGCTGGGCCGCAGCGTCCGGCTGCTGGCCCAGCTGACCCGCCAGGTCGCCGTCGTCCAGTACCCGACGCTGTCCCGCAGCGCCGTCCGGCACCTGGAGCTGGTGCCGCTGACGGCGTCCCGGCTGCTGATGGTGCTCATCACCGACACCGGCCGGGTCGAGCAGCGCGTGGTGGAGGTGCCGGTCGACACCGAGGCCGAGACCGTCGCCGAGCTGCGCACGCTGCTCAACGCCGCCTTCACCGGGGCCAAGCTCGCCGAGGCCAGCGACAAGGTCGGCGGCCTGGTCGAGGGCGCGCCGCCGCAGCTGCGCCCGCTGGTCGCCGCGGTGAGCGCCACCCTGCTGGAGACCCTCGTCGAGCCCTCGGAGGACCGGCTGGTCATCGGCGGGACGGCGAACCTGACCTCCGGCAGCGCGCTGGACTTCCCCGGCACCGTCCGGCCCTTGCTGGAGGCGCTGGAAGAACAGGTGGTGGTCCTGCGGTTGATGGCCGAGGTGGACCCGAGCGCGGTGATCGTGAGCATCGGTGAGGAGAACCAGCACGAGGCGCTGACCGGTGCTTCGTTCGTGTCCGTCGGGTACGGCTCGGGCGAGGAGGCCCTCGGCGGCCTCGGCGTCGTCGGCCCCACCCGGATGGACTACGCAGGCAACATGGCCGCGGTACGAGCCGTGGCCCGCTACGTCGGCCACCTGCTGGCCGAGAGCTGAGGACTGAGAACACGCATGGCAACCGACTACTACGGCGTCCTGGGGCTCACGCGGGGGGCCAGCGACAACGACATCAAGCGGGCCTACCGCAAGATGGCCCGCGACCTGCACCCCGACGTCAACCCCGACGACAGCGCCAAGGAGAGGTTCCAGCAGGTCAGCCGGGCCTACGAGGCGCTGACCGACCCGGAGAAGCGGCGCATCGTCGACCTCGGCGGTGACCCCTTCGAGACCGGCGGCGGCCGCGGCGGGGGCAACCCGTTCGGCAACGCGGCGGGCTTCGGCGGCCTCGGCGACATCATGGACGCCTTCTTCGGCGGCGCCGGCGGTGGCCGCGGGCCGCGCAGCCGCACCCGGGAGGGCGAGGACGCCCTGATCCGGGTCGAGCTGGACCTGGACGAGACGGTGTTCGGGACGACGACGGAGATCACCGTCGACACCGCCGTCCTCTGCGACGTGTGCACCGGCGCCGGCACCGCGCCCGGCACCCACCCGGAGACCTGCACGACCTGCAACGGCCGCGGCGAGGTGCAGAGCGTGCAGCGCTCCTTCCTCGGCCAGGTGATCGCCAGCCGCCCCTGCCCGACGTGCTCGGGCACCGGCCAGGTCATCCCCAGCCCGTGCGGCCAGTGCGGCGGCGACGGCCGGGTCCGCGCCCGTCGCGACATCCCGGTGAAGATCCCGGCCGGTGTCGAGGACGGCATGCGCATCCGGTTGTCCGGCTACGGCGAGGTCGGCCCGGGCGGCGGCCCGGCCGGTGACCTCTACGTCGAGGTGCACGAGCGCCCGCACGACGTGTTCACCCGCGACGGCGAGGACCTGCACTGCCGGGTCACCCTGCCGATGACCGCCGCGGCGCTGGGCACCACGCTGAAGCTGGAGACGCTCGAGGGCGCCGAGGACCTCGACATCCGGCCCGGCACCCAGTCCGGCAGCGTGCTCACGCTGCGCGCGCACGGCGCCCCGCGGCTGCGCGGTACCGGCCGCGGCAACCTGCTCGTGCACCTGGACGTGCAGACCCCCACCCGGCTCGACGAGCGCCAGTCCGAGCTGCTGCGCGAGCTCGCCGGCCTGCGCAACGAGGACCTCACCAAGGGCACCGAGGCCAACCACGGCGGGCTGTTCTCCCGGGTGCGCGACGCGTTCAACGGCCGATGAGCCAGGCCGGGGCGGCTCCTGACGCCGACGGCGCCCCGCTCTTCCTGCTCGACGAGGTGCCCGCCGGCGACGTGCTGACCGTCGCAGGCAGCGAGGGCCGGCACGCCGTCGACGTCCTCCGGTTGGGCGCCGGCGAGCGGGTGCGGGTCTCCGACGGGCGGGGGCTGCTGGTCGAGGGCTCGGTGCTCGCCGCCGAGGGCTCGACGCTGCAGGTGCACGTGCTCGCCCGGCACGACGTCCCGGCGCCGGAGCCTGAGTTCGTGCTCGTGCAGGCCCTGCCCAAGGGCGACCACGGTCCGCTGGCGGTCGACCTGGCCACCGAGCTGGGCGTCGACCGGATCGTGCCGTGGACGGCGGCCCGGTGCGTGACGAAGTGGCGCGACGACCGCATCGACAAGGGCCTGGCCAAGTGGCGCTCGGCGGCCCGGGCGGCGAGCAAGCAGGCCCGCCGTCCGCGGGTGCCGGAGGTGACCGCGCCGATGAGCACCCGCCAGGTCATCGGCCTGCTCGGCGACGTCGACCTCACCCTGGTGCTGCACGAGCAGGCCCGCCGTCCGCTGGCGCAGGTCGAGGTCCCGGCCAGCGGCACGGTGGCGGTGATCGTCGGCCCCGAGGGCGGCATCACCGACGGCGAGGTCGTCGCCTTCCGCGCGGCCGGAGCGCACCCGGTGCGGCTGGGCCCCGAGGTGCTGCGCACCTCGACAGCCGGCGCGGCCGCCCTCGCGGCGCTCAGCGCCCGCACCCGCTGGGCCTGACCCGCGCGGCCGAGTGAGCAGTTGTGGTCGCCGACCCGCACCGGCACGCCGGGCGGGGCGGCAGCAACTGACCAGTCGGCCGCCGGCGGTCAGCGCAGGGCTGCCCGGGCGCGGGCGCTGACCAGGTCGACGGCGGCGGTCAGCAGCACCAGCGCGGCCAGCAGCGTGGTCACCGCGCCCCAGTCGAACACCGCCAGCCGGGAGGCGAGCAGCGCCCCGAGCCCGCCGGCGCCGAGCAGCCCGACCAGCACGGTGTCCCGGATCGCCACCTCCCACCGGTAGAGCGCGTAGGCCAGCACCGGCCCGCTCGCCGCCGGCAGCACCCCGTACAGCCAGCCCGCCACCGGGCCGGCGCCCAGCGCGGTCAGCGCCGCCCGGGGGCGGGGGTCCAGCTCCTCGGTCGCCTCCGCGGCCAGCCGCCCCAGCACCCCGAGGGTGTAGACGCCCAGGGCCAGCGCGCCGGGCAGGATGCCGGGCAGCAGCACGAACAGCAGCACCAGCGCCCACACCGGCGGCGGGACGGCGCGCAGCAGCAGCAGCCCGGACCGGACGACGGCCCCGGTCACCCGCCGTCCCGGTGAGGGCCGGACCGGGTGCGCGGCCACGCCGGCCAGCAGCACCGCGCCGACGGTGGCCACGGCGATGGCGATCACCGACATCTGCACGGTGTCCACGGCGGCCGCCGCCACGGCCGACAGCAGCGGCCCGTCGACGTCCGGCGGCCAGGCGGCGGCGAGCACGTAGCGCAGCTGGGCGCCGGTGCGGTCGGCCACCAGCGTCGCCGGCGAGACCGCCAGGTACCACCACGACCACCCGACCGCGGCCAGCGTGGCCAGGACGGCGCCGGTCAGCAGCGGGTCGCGGCGCAGCCGGCCGCCGGCCGGGCGGGGGTCGGCCACCCGCCGGCGCACGGCCCGCCCGGCCACCACGGCCAGCACGCACAGCGCCGACAGCGCGTAGACGCAGGACCACACCTGCGGCCAGCGCAGCGAGCTGAACGACAGCGACAGCTGGTAGCCCAGCCCGCCGGCGCCGATCAGCCCGAGCACCACGGCCGACCGGACGGCGCACTCCAGCCGGTAGAACGAGTACGACAGCAGCCCGCCCGACGCCGCCGGCAGCAACCCGTACAGCGCCGCGGGGACCGGTCCGGCGCCGGTGGCCAGCAGCGCGTCGTACGGGCCGCGGGGCACCTCGTCGAGCAGGTCGGCGAACACCTTCGCGGTGACCGCGCCGTAGGGGAGGCCGATCGCCAGCACGCCCACCCACGGGTCGAGCCCGAGCAGGTTGACCAGCAGCAGCCCCCACACCGCCTCGTGCAGCCCGCGCGGGACGGCGAGCGCGCCCCGGGCCAGCGCCCAGCCCAGCCGGCGCCGTCCCCAGGTGGTGCGGGCGACCGCCACCGCACCCACCGCGCCCAGCCCGACCGCCAGCGCGGCGCCGAGGGTGGCGTAGGCGACGGTGACCAGCACCGAGTCGGCGAGCACGCCGAGGAAGGCGCCGTCGGTGGCGGGGGAGAGGGCGGCCGCGGCGAACCGGCCGAACTGCCGGGTGCCCGCGCCGTTGAGCACGGGTGCGGAGAACAGCCCGGCCCCGGCCAGCGACCAGCCGAGGACGACGAGCGCGCCCAGCCCCCACGCCCAGCGCACCGGGTCCCGCTGCAGGCCCGTCACCGGCTGTAGAAGGCGGCGAGGTCGGCCGGGGACAGGGCCGCGGCGGGGGAGTCCAGCACCACCCGGCCGGCGGCCAGCCCGACCACCCGGGTGCAGTGCCGCAACGCCAGCGCCGGGTCGTGCAGCGAGGCCACCAGGGCGCTGCCGGTGCCGGCGAGCAACGTCATCGTGCGGTCGGCGAGCACCGGGTCCAGCGCCGAGGCCGGCTCGTCGGCGAGCACCAGCTCCGGCCGCTGCACCAGCACCCGGGCCACCGCGACCCGCTGCCGCTGCCCACCCGAGAGCCGGTCGGTGCGCTCGTAGACCCGGTCGGCCAGCTCCACCTGGGTCAGCGCGGCCAGCACCTCGGGCAGCCCCTGCGGTCGCAGCAGCGACACCGCGGCCCGCCACGCCGGCCAGGCCGGCAGCCGCCCGGCGTTGACGTTGTGCACCACGCGCAGCGGCCCGACCAGCTCCAGGTGCTGGTGCACGGTGCCCACCCGGGCGCGCAGCTGCCGCAGCGCGCGGCCGGCGAGCGCGCCCGGGTCGGCACCCAGCACCTCGACCGTGCCCGCGGTGGCCGGCACCGACCCGTTGGCCACCGCGAGCAGCGTCGACTTGCCGGCGCCCGACGCCCCGACCACGGCCACCCGCTCGCCGGCCTCGACGGTGAGGTCGACGCCGTCCAGCGCGGTCGTGCTGCCGTAGGTGACCGAGACGCCGTGCAGCCGGAGGACGGCGGTCAGCTGACCAGTCCCAGGGAGCGGCCGATCTGCTCGATCTGGTCGTAGTCGCCGGCCGAGGCCGGCACGAACGACCCCGCACCGAACAGCTCCAGCACCGGGTCGCCGGCGGGCAGGCCGATCAGGTACTGCCGCACCCGGTCGCCCAGGTCGGCGCCGAGCCGCGCAGGCGCCTGCGGCCCGAGCAGCCAGTGGTAGTCGGAGTAGGCCGGGGTGCGGGCGTACGCCACCACCGCCGGGTCGACCGCGCCCTCCTCGGTGCGGCTCGCCCAGACCTGCTCGTTGAGCACGCCGGCCTGGTAGGTGCCCGCGGCCACCAGCGCCAGCGTGGCGTCGTGCGAGCCGGAGAAGCCGGGGCCGCCGGGAAAGCCCTGCGGGTCGACGCCGGCCTGCTGCAGGAAGTACGCGGGCATCAGCCGGCCGGACGTCGAGGTCTCGCTGCCGTAGGTGAAGCGCAGCGGCGCCAGCGGGGTGAGGTCGTCGGCCGGGGCGAGCCCGGTCGCGGTGTTGACGACGAAGACCGAGTGGAAGTCGGTGTCGATGTCGCGCTGGGCGACCGGTTGCGCGCCGGGGGTCTGCAGCCGGGCCTGCACGCCGGTCAGCCCGCCGAACCAGACCAGGTCCAGGTCGCCGGTGCGGAACAGGGAGACCGCGGCGCCGTAGTCGGTGACGGGTGCGTAGCTGACGTCGAGGTCGAGCGCGGCGGACAGGGAGTCCGCGACCGTGCCGTACAGGCGCTGGAGGACCTCGGGGTCCTGGTCGGGGATGGCACCGATCCGCAGGGCGCCCCGGCCGGAGGTGGGTGCTGCCCCCGGGGACGACACGGGGGAGGTGCGGCCGCAGGCGGCGAGCGCGGCGGCGGCGGTGGCCGCGGTGGCGGTGAGGAACCCGCGGCGGGACAGCTGTGCTGGAACTCGACCACCCGACCGGACGGCGCGACGGGTGCCCACTACGTCCTCGCGGGGAACAGGGTGACGGGCACGGGGGACCTCCAGGGTCGACGGGGCGGGACGGCGCCCATCGTCGCCCACGCCGGCCGCCCGGTCGTGCCCGGCCCGGTCAGGACATCTCGACGATGCTCCGGGTGACCGCGGACTGCTCGGTGAGCACGCCGGCGATGAGGTGCTGGGTCTGGTTGACCCGGTCGACGACCTCGCGGATGGACTCCAGCGCCCCGACGACCTTCTGCACGTCGCCCTGGATGGCGGTGACCCGGTTGCCCACCTCGTCGGTGGCCAGTGCGGTCTCCCGGGCCAGCTCCTTGACCTCGCCGGCGACGACCGCGAAGCCCTTGCCGGCCTCCCCGGCCCGGGCCGCCTCGATCGTGGCGTTGAGGGCGAGCAGGTTGGTCTGCTCGGCGATGCCGGTGATGACCCGGACGACCTTGTCGATCTGGGCGCTGGAGGTGCCCAGGTGCGCGACGAACCCGGCGGCCTCCCCGGCCACCCGCTGGCCCTCTCCGGCGACGGTGGTGGCCTCGGAGACGTTCCGCTCGACCTCCTCGATGGAGGACACCATCTCCCGGGCGGCAGCGGCGACCCGCTCGGAGGCCCGCATCCGCTGGATGGTCTGGGAGATCAGGAACCCGGTGTTGCGCAGCGCGTCGCGCCGGCTGTCGCTCATGATCAGGGTGCGCGTGGCGAAGAAGTCCATGGTGCCGATGACCCGGCCGTCGATCATGATCGGCAGGCAGACGCCGGACCTCACCCCCGCCTGCTGGGCCGCCGGGGCCCGGACGCAGTCTTCGACCTCGCCGAGGTCCTCGACGAACACCAGGTCCCGGGCCTGCCAGGTGCGGCCGGCCACGCCGACGCCCTCGGTGAAGGACGCCGTCCGGCTGACCTCGCGGAAGGCCGGGCCGAGGTCGCCGGAGTCCAGCTCGAAGGTCAGCGCGTGCGCCGTCTCGTCGATCGTCCAGTAGGACCCGTAGTGCCAGTCGAACTCGCGGCGGATGGTGGCCAGCGCCGTGCTGACGGCGTCCTGCACCGTGCCGGCCTTGCCGAGCTCGCGCAGCAGGATGTTGATCGCCGCCACGTCACCGGCCGCGCGCTTCTGGTCGGCGGCGGCGGCCACCCGGGTGAAGGCCTGGGAGACCAGCATGCCGACCGCCCGCAGCGCGTCCAGCCGCTCCTTGCTGGGGCTCAGCGTCCCGGTGGTGAAGAAGTCCATCGTCCCGATGACCGACCCGCCGCGCATGATCGGGAAGCAGACGCCGGACCTCACCCCGGCCCGCTGGGCCGCAGGGGCGCGCACGCAGTCGGCCACCTCGCCCAGGTCGGCGACGAACAGCAGGTCCCGGCTCTGCCACGCCCGCCCGGACAGCCCGACGCCCTCGGCGAAGGAGGCCGCCAGCGTGACCTCGCGGAACTCCCGGCCGGCGTCCCCGGACTCGACGGCGAAGTGCAGCGCGCCGTCGCCCGGGGCGATCGTCCAGTAGGAGCCGTAGGCCCAGTCGAAGCACTGCCGGACGGCGTCCAGCGCCGCGCGGGCGACCTCCGCCTCCGTGCTGGCGACGTCGAGGGCCATCAGCACGCTCGTGACGGCGGTGACGTCGGAACGTGCTTCGGCGAGCTCGGCGCCCGTGTCCGGAGCAGGGCGGCGTGAGGGCATGCGCACGATGGGGTCCTCCGGCTCGGAGCGGCCGCGGGTTCGACTGTCCACCCCGTACTCGGCAGCCGGGCCGGGCGCCTGCACCCGAACGACCCGTCGTGCGCGACCGGTCGCGAACTCCCTGGTTCCGTAACCACCAGCGCCGCTAGGGTCACGGCCATGACCGAGGCCGCGCCCGACTGCCTGTTCTGCCGGATGGTCGCCGGCGACATCGCCCCCGACGTCGTCGCCGAGACCGGGACCACCCTGGCCTTCCGGGACATCCACCCGCAGGCGCCCACCCACGTGCTGGTGGTCCCCAAGGCCCACCACGCGACGATCGGTGCCCTGGCCGCCGCCGACCCCGTGCTGGCCGCCGACCTGCTCGCCGCCGCCCAGGCGGTCGCGGTGCAGGAGGGGCTGGCCAGTGACGCGGCCCCCGAGCCCGGCTGGCGGCTGGTCGCCAACAGCGGCCCGGGCGCCGGCCAGACGGTCCACCACGTGCACCTGCACGTGCTCGGCGGTCGCGGCCTGGGCTGGCCCCCCGGCTGACCCGGCCGCGGTCCGGGTGGCCCGGCCGCGGCGAGCGGGGCCGGGCCCGGCCGGCGGCGCGTAGACTCGCCCGGGTCACAGCCCCGTCACGGAAGGCAGGGTCGAGCGTTCTTGCCCGACACCTCACCAGGCGCCCCGACCGGTACCGCCTCTGCGCGTGAGCTCTCCGCTCGCGCTGCGGCGGTCTCCGAGGGCGCCGCGGACGATCAGGCCACCCCGGCCGCCGTCCGCACCTCCATCACCGTCCCCGCCACCGTTTCCATGGTCGCGCTCCTCGGCTCCGGCGACGAGCTCCTCCGGCTGGTCGAGAGCGAGCTCGCCGCCGACGTGCACGTCCGGGGCAACGAGATCGCGGTCACCGGGCAGCCGGGCGACAACGCCTTCGCCGTCCGGGTCTTCGACGAGCTCATCGCGCTGCTGGCCACCGGCCAGACGCTGCGGCCGGACTCGGTGCGCCGCGTCGTCGGGATGCTCCGCGCCGGGGGCGCCGAGCGGCCGGCGGAGGTGCTCAGCCTGGACATCATCAGCCGCCGGGGCCGCACCATCCGGCCCAAGACGCTGAACCAGAAGCACTACGTCGACGCCATCGACACCCACAGCGTCATCTTCGGGATCGGCCCGGCCGGTACCGGCAAGACGTACCTGGCGATGGCCAAGGCCGTGCAGGCGCTGCAGACCAAGCAGGTCAACCGGATCATCCTCACCCGCCCCGCGGTGGAGGCCGGCGAGCGGCTGGGCTACCTCCCCGGCTCGCTGTCGGAGAAGATCGACCCCTACCTGCGGCCGCTGTACGACGCGCTGCACGACATGGTCGACCCCGAGTCGATCCCGCGGCTGATGACCGCCGGCACCATCGAGGTCGCCCCGCTGGCCTACATGCGCGGCCGCACGCTCAACGACGCGTTCGTCATCCTCGACGAGGCGCAGAACACCACCGCCGAGCAGATGAAGATGTTCCTCACCCGGCTCGGCTTCGGCTCCAAGATGGTCGTCACCGGCGACGTCACCCAGGTCGACCTGCCCGGTGGCGCGCAGAGCGGCCTGCGGGTGGTCCGGGACATCCTCACCGGCATCGACGACGTCCACTTCGCCACCCTGACCAGCTCCGACGTGGTCCGGCACCGGCTGGTCGGCGACATCGTCGACGCCTACGAGCGCTGGGACGCCGCCAGCCAACCCGCTCCCGCCCGGCCCACCACCCGGCCGGCGCGCCCGGCCCGGCAGCAGGGGAGCTGATCGACGTGCCCGTCGAGGTCGCGAACGAGTCCGAGATCGGTGTCGACGAGAGCGCACTGGCCGGCGTCTGCCGCTACGTGCTCGACGCCATGGAGGTCAGCCCGCTCGCCGAGCTGTCCGTGCTGTGCGTCGACGTCGACTACATGGCCACGCTGCACGAGCGGTGGATGGGCGAGAAGGGCCCCACCGACGTCCTGGCCTTCCCGATGGACGACCTGGACACCAAGCGGCCCGACGACCCCGACCCGGGTCCGGCGCTGCTCGGTGACGTCGTGCTCTGCCCGGCCGTCGCCGTCCGGCAGGCCCGGGCGGCCGGCCACTCGATGGGCGACGAGCTCCTCCTGCTGGCCACCCACGGCGTGCTCCACCTGCTGGGCTACGACCACATGGAGCCCGACGAGGAGAAGGAGATGTTCGGCCTGCAGGGCAAGCTGCTCGAGGGCTGGCGCTCCGTCCCGAGGGAACCGGTGACCGGCGAGCCCGTGGAGCCGGGCGAGCGATGAGCCCGACAGCGGTCGTCCTGCTGGTGATCGCGGTCCTCCTGGTGCTCGTCGCCGGCGTCTTCGGCGCGCTCGACGCCGCGCTGCAGCGGCTGTCGGTCGCCCGGGTGGAGGAGCTCCGCCGGGACGGCGCCAAGCGCGCCGACGCCCTGGTGCAGGTGGTCGAGGAGCGGGCGCGGCACGTCGCGCTGCTCCTGCTGCTGCGGATCGTCTGCGAGATGACCGCCGCGGTGCTCGTCGCCGGGGTCTTCTTCCGGCTGCTGGACTCCGAGCCGCTCGGGATCGCCGTGGCCGCCGCGGTCATGACCGTGGTCAGCTACGTGCTCGTCGGCGTCGGCCCGCGCACCGTCGGCCGGCAGCACGCCTACCCGATCGCGCTGTCCGCGGCGCCGCTGATCCGGCTGCTGGGCCGGATGCTCGGGCCGATCGCCACGCTGCTGATCCTCATCGGCAACGCCATCACCCCCGGCAAGGGCTACCGCGACGGGCCGTTCAGCAGCGAGGTCGAGCTGCGCGAGCTGGTCGACATGGCCGAGGAGCGCGGCGTCGTGGAGTCCGGCGAGCGCAACATGATCCACGGCGTCTTCGAGCTCGGCGACACGATCGCCCGCGAGGTGATGGTGCCCCGGCCCGACGTCGTGTGGATCGAGCGGGGCAAGACGCTGCGCCAGGCGCTGGCGCTGTGCCTGCGCAGCGGCTTCAGCCGGCTGCCGGTGATCGGGGAGAACGTCGACGACATCATCGGCGTCGTCTTCCTCAAGGACCTCGTGCGCCGGACCCAGGGCTCCTCGGACTCCCGGGTGAGCGAGCCCCGCGTCGAGGAGCTGATGCGCCCGGCGTCGTTCATCCCGGAGTCCAAGCCGGTCGACGAGCTGCTGCGGGAGATGCAGGCCACCCGCACGCACATGGCCGTCGTCGTCGACGAGTACGGCGGCTTCGCCGGCCTGGTCACCATCGAGGACATCCTCGAGGAGATCGTGGGCGAGATCGCCGACGAGCACGACGCGGTGCAGCGGCCGCCGATCGAGGAGCTCGCGGACGGCTCGGTGCGGATCACCGCCCGGCTGCCGGTCGAGGACCTCGCCGACCTGTTCAAGGTCCAGCTGCCCGAGGACGACGGCGTCGAGACCGTGGGCGGGCTGCTGGCCCGCGAGCTCGGCGTGGTGCCGATCGAGGGCTCCGAGGCCGAGGTCGGCGGGCTGCGGCTGGTCGCCGAGAGCACCGGCGGGCGGCGCAACCAGATCGACACGATCCTCGTCTGCCGGGTGCCCGAGCCCGGTGCCGACGACGACGCCGAGCAGGCCGCCCGAGAGCCCGAGCACGCGACCGTGGAAGGCTGAGGGAAGACCCTCCCGCCCTCCACCGCCGGCATGCTCGCGGCGGGCGCCTGCGGAAGGGCCGGACCGACGGACAGGAGACCGATCCGGTGGCTGAGCTGGACCCCGAGGACGCCAAGCTGATCACGCTGGCCCGTTCCGCCCGGAGCCGGACCGGGGCACCCGAGGGTGCTGCGGTGCGCGACACCGACGGCCGCACCTACCTCGCCGCCACCGTGGCGCTGCCCTCGCTGCAGCTGTCCGCGCTGCAGGCGGCGGTGGCGGCTGCGGTCTCGAGCGGGGTCGAGGGGCTGGAGGCGGCCGCGGTGGTCTCCGCCGAGGCCGCCCTCGAGCCGGCCGGGGTGGCGGCGGTGCACGACCTCACGCCGTCCGCGCCGGTCCTGCTCGCCGGCCCCGACGGCCTGCTGCGCACCGGGTCCTGAACACCCCGTGGCGACACATCCCGGTCGGTGACGATGTGTCGAAAGTTGTAGAGCAGCTACACCGTTCGGGGGCTGAGCTTCCGTCGTCGATGAGACAGGCTGACGGGGTGACCCGGGACGAGAGCGCTGCCGTGCTGCGCTCCCGGCCCGCCCGGGCGGGAACGCGTGCCCAGGGGGCGGCGTCCGCCGGCCCGGGCGCTGCCGACCTGCCGCGCGTCACCGGCCTCCGGTGACGCCGGCGGGCGACGGGTCCTCCGACGTCCTCCTCGGCGACGCGCACGGGGGTGCCGCCGAGGAGGGCTCCCCGGGGAGCCCGGTGGAGGACGCAGCGGTCGACGACGAGGTCGTCGCTGCGTTCCTCGCCGGCGTCGCCCTCGTCTCGCCCCGGCTGGTCGCCGATCCCGGCCTCCGCGCGATGCTGGCCGGGCGTGCGCTGACGGTGCTGCACACCACCCGGGCCCGGCTGCGCGGGCAGCCCGAGCCCGCACGTGCCCCCGACGTCGGCGCCGTCCGGGCGCGCACCCACGTGCACCCGGCCGAGTCGCTGCGGGCGGCGAGCCTGCTGTTCCGGCACGCGCTGCCCCCGCTGCTCGCCCAGGCCGCGGGCCTGGTGCCCGGTCCCCGGGCCGCCGAGCAGATCGCCGTGGTCCTGCACGAGGTCATCGACGCGCTCGTCGTGCCCGCGGCGATCTCCTACGTCGACGTCCTGCTGGCCCGGATCAGCGACGCGAACCGGGACGAGCGCCGCCGGGTCGCCCGCGACCTGCACGACCACACCAGCCACGGCATCGGTGCTGCCATGCAGGGGCTGGACCTGGCCCTGCACCTGGTCGACACCGGCCGGCCGCTGGACCCCGACCGGCTGCGGTCGACCCGCCGGCTGCTGCTGGACACGCTCAACGACGTGCGCAGCCTGGCCACCCGGCTGCGCGACATGGTGGGCGACCGGACGCTGGTCCAGGCGTTGCAGGGCTACCTCGACCTCACCGTCCCGATCGAGCTCGATGCGACGCTCACCGAGCAGGACGAGGAGGCGGTCGACCTGCCGTCCCACGTCAAGGAGGAGAGCTACCTGATCGTGCGCGAGGCCATCCGCAACTCCTTCGTGCACGCCCGCGGGGCGACCCGGCTGGACGTGACCGTCCGCATCGCCGACGGCCAGCTGACCGCGGTCGTCGACGACGACGGCGCCGGCTTCGACCCGGCCGCGGTCGACACCACCCGCACCGTGGGCCTGGCCTCGCAGCGCGAGCGCGCCGAGGGGCTCGGCGGCCGTGCCGTGCTGGACGCCGGGCCCGGCGGCGTCACCCTGACCCTGACCGTGCCGCTCCCGGCAGCGTCGAGGTGACCGGGCCGGTGCGGGAGCTGCGCGTGGTCCTCGTCGACGACCACCGGCTCTTCCGCGAGAGCCTCGGTGCGCTGCTGTCGGTGCACGAGGGCATCGTGGTCGTCGCGGAGGGCTCCACCGGCGAGGAGGCCGTGCGGCTGGCCCGCCAGCACCGCCCGGACGTGGTGCTGCTGGACGTCGAGATGCCCGGGCAGTCGGTGCTCACCTCGCTGGTGGAGATCCGCGGGGCGTCACCGACGACGAAGGTCGTCGTCCTCACCATGCACGAGAACACCCCGCTGGCCCGGCAGCTGCTGCTGCGCGGCGCCTCGGCCTACCTGATCAAGACCATCGGCCACCACGAGCTGGTCGCGGCGATCCGGGCCAGCACCGAGCACGAGCCGGACCTGGTCACCCTGTCGGTGTCCCGCAGCGGGCTGGCCGGGCTGACCTCGCCGGTCGCGCCGATGCTGTCCGACCGCGAGGTCGAGGTGCTGGCCCTGGTCGCCCGCGCCTGCTCCAACCTGGCGATCGCCACCGAGCTGCGGATCAGCGAGGGCACCGTCAAGCGGCACCTGAGCAACATCAACAACAAGCTGGGCTCGACGTCGCGGCTGGACGCCGTCCGCCGCGCCACCCGGGCCCGGCTGCTGCCCCCCGCTCTCGACGACGACTGAAAAAGGACCCCGTCCTCCGCACCCTTCGCACGCTCAGGGCGGTGCCCCGGACGGGGCCTACGGGAGCGGGTGGCCCAGGGCGTCGGCGACGGCGGCCGGGTCGCGCACCCAGACCGTGAACGACCGCGGGGTCTCCCCGTCGGTGTCCAGGTGGGCCACGCTGATCCGCTGCCGCCCCGGCCACCAGCCGCCCCGGCGGCGCGGCGGCGGCCACCCGGCGGGCGCCGGCCCGCGCGCGACGTCGGTCACCAGCACCAGGGGGACGACGCCGAAGGACGACGTCTGCCGCAGCCCGGCGATGTCGGTGGAGACCGCCCGGTCGCCGATCGTGAACCGCCCGGTCGAGACGACGAGGACCAGCAGGCCCAGCCCGACCGCCACCGGCGCCTCGGCGGCCGCCGCCGACCCGCCGTCCCGCCAGCCGAGGAAGCCCAGCCAGGCCGCGACGGCGAGCACGGTCAGCGCGATCACCAGCGGGCTCGCCAGGTCGTACTGCCAGTACCGCAGCGGGCGCGGCACCACGGTGACGTGCCGCTTGGGCCCGCGCCGGGCGAGGTAGCCGTAGCTGGCCGTCTGCGTGCGGTGCTGCTCCCGGGCCCGCGCCGCCTGGACCACCAGGGGCTCACCGTCGTCGCGTCGGGACCGGGGAGGCATGCCGACCATGATCGCACCGGCCGCGGCGGCGCCCGTCCGCGTGCGCAGCCGGGGCCGGGCGAGCGGGAGGGGAGGACGGTCGGTGCGCAGTGGGAGACTGGACGGCGTGACTCCTCCCGATCAGCCCGTCCACCGCAGCGGCTTCGCCGCCCTGGTCGGGCGTCCCAACGCCGGGAAGACCACGCTCACCAACGCCCTGGTCGGGGAGAAGGTCGGCATCGTCAGCAACCGGCCGCAGACCACCCGGCACGCCATCCGCGGCGTGGTCCACCGCCCGGCCGGTCAGCTGGTGCTCGTCGACACCCCCGGCCTGCACAAGCCCAAGAGCCTGCTGGGCCAGCGGCTCAACGACGTCGTCCGCGACACCCTCGCCGACGTCGACGTGATCGTCTTCTGCATCCCGGCCGACCAGCCGGTGGGCACCGGCGACGCCTTCATCGCCCGCCAGCTGAAGAACGTCACCACCCCGGTGGTCCTGGTGGTCACCAAGACCGACGCGGCCGGCAAGAAGGCCATCACCGAGCAGCTGCTCGCGGCCAGCCGGCTGGTCGAGGCCGTGGAGATCGTCCCGGTCAGCGCCGTCGCCGGCGACCAGGTCGAGCTGTTGTCGGACCTCCTGATCAAGATGCTGCCGGAGGGCCCGCCGCTCTACCCGGAGGAGCAGACCACCGACTCCGACGTCGAGCGGCAGATCGCCGAGCTGGTGCGCGAGGCGGCGCTGGAGAAGGTGCGCCAGGAGGTGCCGCACTCCCTGGCGGTCAGCGTCGAGGAGATCATCCGCAAGCCCGACCCCCGCGACGCGAGCGCGGTGTTCACCGAGGTCCGCGCGCTGCTGCACGTCGAGCGCGCCAGCCAGAAGCCGATGCTGCTGGGCAAGGGCGGGAACATCATCAAGGCCATCGGCAGCGAGGCCCGGGGTGGGCTGGAGACGCTGCTCGGCGGCCGGGTGCACCTGGACCTGCACGTGACGGTGCTGGGGGAGTGGCAGGACGACCCGAAGAAGCTCAACCGGCTGGGCTACTGAGTGAGCAGCTCCACTCCGCAGGCGCTGTACCGCGACGAGGGCGTGGTGCTGCGCACCCAGAAGCTCGGTGAGGCCGACCGGATCGTCACCGTGCTCACCCGGCGCACCGGCAAGGTCCGCGCGGTCGCCAAGGGCGTGCGGCGCACCAAGAGCAAGTTCGGTGCCCGGCTCGAGCCGTTCAGCCACGTCGACCTGCAGCTCTACACCGGCCGCAACCTCGACATCGTCAGCCAGGCGGAGTCGATCCGCGGCTACGGCACCGAGATCGTCTCCGACTACCGGGCCTACACCGCCGGCACCGCGGTGCTGGAGACCGCCGACCGGCTGACGGTGGAGGAGAAGGAGCCCTCGCTGCGGATGTTCCTGCTGGTCATCGGCGCGCTGCGCACGCTGGCCGAGGGGCAGAAGCCGGCGCCGCTGGTGCTCGACGCGTTCCTGCTGCGCGCCATGTCGGTGGCCGGCTGGGAGCCCGCGCTGGGCGACTGCGCCCGCTGCGGCGAGGCCGGCCCGCACCGGCACTTCTCCGTCCCCGCCGGCGGGACGGTCTGCCCGTCCTGCCGGCCTCCCGGCTCGGCGATGCCGAGCCCGGTCACCATCGAACTGCTGGAGGCGCTGTTGTCCGGCGACTGGGTCCAGGCCGAGAACAGCCTGGCCGTCAACCGCAAGGAGGGCAGCGGCCTGGTCGCGGCCCTGCTGCAGTGGCACCTGGAGCGCGGGCTGCGCTCGCTGCCGCTGGTGGACCGCACGTGACCCGCGCACCGCAGCCGCACCCCTCGGGTGCCCGGCCGCCGCAGATCCCGGCGGACAAGGTGCCGCAGCACGTGGCGATCGTGATGGACGGCAACGGCCGCTGGGCCAAGTCCCGCGGGCTGCCCCGCACCGCCGGGCACGAGGCCGGCGAGGCCTCGCTGTTCGACTGCGTCGAGGGCGCGATCGAGCTCGGCGTCAAGGCGATCAGCGCCTATGCGTTCTCCACCGAGAACTGGAAGCGCAGCCCCGACGAGGTCCGCTTCCTGATGGGCTTCAACCGTGACGTCATCCGCCGGCGGCGCGACGAGATGCACGAGCTCGGGGTGCGGGTGCGCTGGGCCGGGCGCCGGCCGCGGCTGTGGGGCAGCGTCATCAAGGAGCTCGAGGTCGCCGAGGAGCTCACGAAGCACAACGACGTCCTCACCCTGACGATGTGCGTGAACTACGGCGGGCGGGCCGAGATCGCCGACGCGGCCGCGGCCATCGCCCGGGAGGTCGCCGCCGGGCGGATCAAGCCGGACAAGGTCGACGAGGAGACCGTCGCCCGGTTCCTCGACGAGCCGGACATGCCCGACGTCGACCTGTTCGTGCGCAGCTCGGGGGAGAACCGCACCAGCAACTTCCTGCTGTGGCAGTCGGCCTACGCCGAGCTGGTCTTCCTGGACACGCTGTGGCCGGACTTCGACCGCCGGCACCTGTGGCAGGCCTGCGAGGAGTACGCCAGCCGCCAGCGCCGCTTCGGTAGCGCCTGAACGGTCCCCTGCAGCGGGCCGTTCCGGCACGTCACCCGGGCAGCTCGAAGCGGGCGACCAGGCCGCGGAGCTCCTCGGTGATGGCGGCCAGGGTGGCGGCGGTCTCCCGGGTGGACTCGGTGGCCTGCGCGGTGGAGCGGGTTGCTGCGGTCACCGTGCGCACGTCGGCGCTGACGCCCTCGGTGCCGGTGGCCGCCTGGGCCACGTTGCGGCTCATCTCCGCCGTCGTCGCGCTCTGCTCCTCCACCGCCGAGGCGATGGTCTGCTGGTAGGTGTTGACCTGCTCGACGATGGCGGCGATCCCGGCGATCGAGGCGGCCGCCCCGGCGGTGTCGGCCTGGATGGTCCCGACCCGGCGGGTGATGTCCTCGGTGGCCTTCTGCGTCTCCTGGGCCAGCTCCTTGACCTCGTCGGCCACGACGGCGAAGCCCTTGCCCGCCTCACCGGCCCGGGCGGCCTCGATGGTGGCGTTGAGGGCGAGCAGGTTGGTCTGCTCGGCGATCGAGGTGATCGCCGCGACGACGTCCCCGATCTGCCGGGAGGACTCGCCGAGCCGGGCCACCTGCGCCGTCGTCTCCTGGGCCGCGACCACCGCGGCGGCGCCCACCCGGGCGGCTTCGGAGGTGGAGTGGGCGATCTCCCGGATGGAGGCGCCCATCTGCTCCGCACCCGCGGCCACCGTGCGCACGTTGTCGCTGACCAGCTCGGTGGCGGCCTGGGCCGCGCCGGCCACCTCGGTACCGCGGGTGGCGTCCCGGGCGACGTCGTCGGACAGCCCGCGGAGCTGGTCGGAGGCGGTGGACAGGTCGCCGGTCCGGTCGCGCAGCCCGCCGAGTGCGCTGCCCATGTCCTCCAGCGACCGGTTGAGCGCGGCGGCCAGCGTCCGCAGCTCGTCGGTGCCGGACTCGGGCAGCCGTGGCCGCAGGTCGCCGTCGGCCACCTGCTCGAGCACCGCGACGGCGTGGTCCAGCGGGCGGGTCAGCGCGCGGGCCACCAGCAGGGCGACCACCGCGACGACGGCGGCGACCAGCAGAGCGACCAGCAGCACCGCCTGCAGCAGCGAGGACGCCGGCGCCACGGCGTCGGCCAGGTGCTCGCTGAGCACCACGCCCCAGCCGTAGCCGGCGAAGCCCAGCGCGCCCTGGGACGCCGACCAGCCGCGCACCTACTCGGCGTCCTCCCCGGTGCCGTCGGCGAGCTCGTCGGTGCCGTGCCCGGACCCGCCCGCGCTCAGCGCCGTGGCGGCGGGGGAGCCGGCCGTGGCCAGGTCGAGGGACTCCTGCGCACCCGGGCCGACCAGGACGACGCCGTCCGCGCGCAGCAGCTGCGCGGTCGCGGTGACGCCGCGGGTCTGCAGCCCGGCGACCTGCTCGTCCATGATCTGCCCGATCACCCGGGGCACCGAGGCCCAGTTGATCCACAGCCGTTCGGCCCGGCCGTCGGGGCCGTGGACGGGGGCGGCGAACACCAGCGTCGCGTCGTCCCGGCCGGTCGCGGCGCTGACCAGCGGGTCGACCTCGGGGTCCTGCACGTAGGTCTGGCCGGTCGGCAGGTCCAGCGCCTGCTGGAACCACGGCCGGGTGGACAGGTCGGCGCCGGCGTAGGTCGCGGGGTCGACCGGCTGGCCGTCGCCGGTGACGCTGCTGCCCGCGACCACGCGGCCGTCCAGGTCGACCACGAGCAGCAGGTCGTAGATGACGTAGTTCCGGCTGTAGAAGTCCGCGGCCGCGGCGACCGTCGGCGGCTCGGCGGAGGCGGCGGGGTTGAAGGCGAAGGCCTGCACGTCGCCGTAGCGCTCGAACAGGTTGCGGTCGATCTTGTCGATCGTCGACCGGGCCTCGCTCTGCAGCAGCTCCCCGGAGTTGCGCACCCAGTCGCCCTCGCTGCGCTGCCAGGCGAAGACGCCCAGGCCGGCGAGCGGGATGGTGCTGCAGGCGAGCACGACCAGCACCAGCAGGACGCGCAGCGAGCGCAACCGCAGGGCGGTGGTCAGGCGGTGGCCGGTCATGGTCAGGTCCCTCTCCGAGGACGCCGCGCCCGACTGTCTGCCCGCGCGGGGTGCAGCTCAACGATCGGCAGTGCACGACCTGATCGACACCGGTACACCTTGCCGACCTGCGTGTTCACCGGACGATCCCGTTCCGCGAGGGGTGCTGCGGTCAGCGCCGCCCGGCCCGCTCCAGCCCTCGCCGCGGGGCCTCGAGGTCCTGCCCGACCCGGGCCCGCAGCCCCGGCCGGCCGGGGTCGGCCGCCAAGTCGTCGAGCCCGGCGTCCACCGCTGCGGCCGGCTGCCGGGCCCCGGCGGCCTGCGGGTCGCTGCCGGCGGCGGTGTGCAGCTGCACTTCCCAGGTGCGCAGCTCCACCCGCGCAGTTCCCGGGCGCGCAGCTCCAGCCGGGCGGCGGTGGCCGCCAGGACGTCGTCCACGCCCCGGCCCGGCTCCGGTGCCGCCCCGGGCCAGCCGTTGGTGGAGCACCGCCGGCCGGGTAGCGCGGGGATCGGCCGTCCGGGACCCGGGCGCGGTCACGAGCTGCACGGCACTGCGGGAGGCAGGGCGGTCTCCACCGGCTGCCGGTGGGCACCCGGTGGCCACCGGGGTCGGCCGGGGAATGGTCCGGCGAGGCCGACTAACGTCAGGGGGTCACTCGCCGACCGCCAGCCGGATGGAGCCCCCGTGCCCAGCGAAGCCACCCCCGCCCGTACCGCCGACCCCGCTCGCCTGGAGAAGGTGGTCAACCTCTGCAAGCGCCGGGGGATCGTCTTCCCCTCCGGTGAGATCTACGGCGGCACCCGCTCCGCCTGGGACTACGGCCCGCTCGGCGTCGAGCTCAAGGACAACATCAAGAAGCAGTGGTGGCGCACCGTCGTCCAGAGCCGCGACGACGTCGTCGGCCTGGACTCCTCGGTGATCCTGCCCCGCAAGGTGTGGGAGGCCTCCGGCCACGTCGGGGTGTTCACCGACCCGCTGACCGAGTGCCAGAACTGCCACAAGCGGTTCCGCGCCGACCACCTGGAAGAGGCGTTCGAGGAGAAGAAGGGTCGGGCGCCGGAGAACGGCCTGGCCGACATCAGCTGCCCCAACTGCGGCGTCACCGGCTCCTGGACCGAGCCGCGGGACTTCAACATGATGCTGAAGACCCACCTCGGCCCGGTCGAGGACGAGTCGGGGCTGCACTACCTGCGCCCGGAGACCGCCCAGGGCATCTTCGTCAGCTTCGCCAACGTGATGGGCGCCTCGCGGAAGAAGCCGCCGTTCGGCATCGGCCAGATCGGCAAGTCCTTCCGCAACGAGATCACCCCGGGCAACTTCATCTTCCGCACCCGTGAGTTCGAGCAGATGGAGATGGAGTTCTTCGTCAAGCCCGGCGAGGACGCCGAGTGGCACGACTACTGGATCGCCGAGCGCACCCGCTGGTACACCGACCTGGGCATCGACCCGGACAACCTGCGGCACTTCGAGCACCCGAAGGAGAAGCTGTCCCACTACTCGACGCGCACCGTCGACATCGAGTACCGCTTCGGCTTCACCGGCTCGGAGTGGGGCGAGCTGGAGGGCATCGCCAACCGCACCGACTTCGACCTGAAGACGCACTCGGAGCACTCGGGCAACGACCTGTCCTACTTCGACCAGGCCTCGGGCGAGCGCTGGACCCCCTACGTCATCGAGCCCGCGGCCGGGCTGACCCGCTCGCTGATGGCGTTCCTGGTCGACGCCTACACCGAGGACGAGGCGCCCAACGCCAAGGGCGGCGTCGACACCCGCACGGTCCTCAAGCTCGACCACCGGCTGGCCCCGGTGAAGGCCGCCGTCCTGCCGCTGTCGCGCAACGCCGACCTCTCGCCCAAGGCCCGCGGCCTGGCCACCGACCTGCGCAAGAACTGGAACGTCGACTTCGACGACGCCGGTGCGATCGGCCGCCGCTACCGCCGCCAGGACGAGGTGGGCACCCCGTTCTGCCTGACCGTCGACTTCGACACCCTCGAGGACAACGCGGTGACCGTGCGCGAGCGCGACGCGATGACCCAGGAGCGCGTCGGCCTGGACCAGGTCGTCCCCTACCTCGCCGCCCGCCTCCCCGGCTGCTGACCCGGCCGCCGCACCCGGGTCGACCCGGGTGCGGCAGGGTTGAGCCGCGTACGCACGCGGCTCAACCCTGCCGTGGGTTGGTCAACCCGCCCGGGACGCCCACCCGGTCGTCCGCCCGGGGGAGCCAGCCGTCGTCCCCGGGGTCACCGGTGCGCGCCCTGCCGAGGGTGCGCGGCACCTCACGGAAGTCTCGGGCTGGGGGACCTGGTCGCCTGAGCGAGCGACGTACCCGCTGGTCGAGGGACTGCCGTCCGCCGTCCAGGTCCTGGGCGGCAACGCGCACGAACTGGACGCCGAGCGAGCGCAGCAGGTCCTCGTCCCGCTTCTCGCGCCACAGCTCCTCCTCGGGAGTTCGTCCGTACGCCGGACGCCGGTACTTCACCCGCCCGTCGAACTCGATCGCCAGGGCTGCCTCCGGGTACCAGCCGTCGACCACCTTGACGAGCCGTCCGTCGACCCAGAGCTCCACCTGGGGGACGAACGGCGGCAGTCCCAGCGCGGCGAAGGTCAGCCGGCCGTACGTCTCCAACCACGACTCGGTCCGCTCGTCGCCCAGCGCGACCGCCCGGACCGCTCGCGGGATGCCCGGCACGTACGCCTGGCGCTCCAGCACTCGCGCCAGCTCCTCCCGGTCGGTGAGCCCTCGGAGCAAGGCAGCGTCGAACGCCGCCACGGCGTGCACCTCTGGCCAGGACCGGGCGACGTCGACCAGGGTCCGCGCCGCCGTCGTCACCCGGTAGGCGCCGCGGACGGTCACCTCGTCGTCCGGCAACAGCGCCCGGGTCATCAGCCAACCGTGCCCGCGACGCCACCGGTGCGGGTCGGTCAGCTCGACGATCGGCCCGGTCGTCCGGGGCCGAGGCAGACCCCAGACCCACGCTGCGGTCGCACCGCTCAGGACGGCGGACGGGCGCCCCAGCGCGATCGACACGGCCAGTGCGTCCAGCCCGGGACGTCGTCCGGTCCGCTCCACCTCGGCCAGGTCGGCGGCGGTGACCAGGACGCCGGGCCGCAGGCGGACCCAGGTGCCGCGGCGGACCGCACTGGCGATCTCGGTCCTCGTCGTGCCGCTGGCCGTGAGCCCGGCGGTGGTGAAGATCCCCAGCCTGCGGCGACCGGGCTCGTCGACGGCGAGCGGGACGGCGGGGGAGCGGAGCACCGTCCCAGCGTGCGGCCGCGGCTGTTCCCAGCGGCTCGGTCAGCGACGACTGTGCACGGACGACCGGCCTGGGGACGGCGGACTGCGTGTTCCGCTCGCCGTGCGGTACCGGGTCGACCCGGCCGCGGCAGGGTCGAGCCGCGGGCGCACGCGGCTCCACCCAGCCCCAGCCAGGTTGAGCCGGCTGCAAGGTGGGGGGAAGAACCCGGCCGGCGTGGTCCCGGGCACACAGCCCGGGCACCTACCCTGGACGGCGTGACCAGCACCCTGGAGCGGACGACGGCGCTGCCGGCGCTGCAGCTGGGCGGGCTGACCGTGGACCCGGCGGTGGTGCTCGCGCCGATGGCCGGGATCACCGGCCCGGCGTTCCGCACGCTGTGCCGGGAGTTCGGGGCCGGGCTGTACGTCTGCGAGATGATCACCACCCGCGCGCTGGTGGAGCGCAACGAGAAGACGCTGCGGATGGTGCAGGCCACGCCCGACGAGGCCGACGCGTTCTCCGTGCAGCTCTACGGCGTCGACCCGGCCACCGTCGCGCGGGCGGTGCAGCTGCTGGTCGACGAGCAGGTCGCCGGCACGCGACCGGCGCACATCGACCTGAACTTCGGCTGCCCGGTGCCCAAGGTGACCCGCAAGGGCGGGGGCTCGGCCCTTCCGTGGCGCCGCGTGCTGTTCGGCAACATCGTCGCGGCCGCGGTGCAGGCCGCCGGCGACGTCCCGGTGACGGTGAAGACCCGGATCGGCATCGACCCCGAGCACACCACCTACCTCGACGCCGGCCGGATCGCCCAGGACGCCGGTGCCGCCGCGATCACCCTGCACGGGCGCACCGCCGACCAGCTCTACAGCGGCACCGCCGACTGGTCGTCCATCGCCCGGCTGGTCGAGGCCGTCGACATCCCGGTGCTGGGCAACGGCGACCTGTGGGAGGCCGACGACGCGCTCCGGATGGTCGCCGAGACCGGCTGCGCCGGCGTCGTCGTGGGGCGGGGCTGCCTGGGCCGGCCCTGGCTGTTCGCCGACCTGGCCGCGGCGTTCGCCGGGTCCAGCGGGCGCACGCTGCCCAGCTTCGGCCAGGTCGCCGAGGTGATGCACCGGCACGCGACGCTGCTGGTCGCCGAGCACGGCGAGGAGCAGTACGGCTGCGCGGACTTCCGCAAGCACGTGGCCTGGTACCTCAAGGGGTTCGCCGTCGGCTCGGGCACCCGCCGCGCGCTGGCCCTGGTCAGCAGCCTCGACGAGCTGGCCGAGCTGCTGGCCGGGGTCGAGGACCAGCCCTACCCGCAGGCGGTGCTGGGCGAGCCGCGCGGACGGACGACGTCGGCGCGGCCGGTGTCGCTGCCCGAGGGCTGGCTGGCCGACCGCGACGACCCGCGCCCGCCGGCCGGCGCCGAGCTCCTGGTGGGTGGCGGATGACGCCCGCCGCGACCACGGCGGTCGACGCAGCGCCGGCGACCGGAGTCGCCAGGTGACCACCGGTCCGTTCCTGTACGACGACGACCCGGCGCCGCTGCACACCGGTGAGCCGCGCAACCGCAACGGCCTGATCGTCGGCCTGCTGGGCGGCACGGTGGTCTTCTCCGTGGCCATGGTCGGGTTGATGACCCTGTGGAGCGGCGACGGTGCCGACCAGTCCCGGGAGGTGGCCACCGTCTTCACCGCCTCGTTGTCGCAGGGTGACCTGCCCACCTCCTACGCGCTGATCTGCGACGACGTGCGTGCCCAGGTGCCCCCTGACCGGTTGGCCGAGGAGTACCTGCAGCCGGGCACCCCGCAGGTGACCGGGGCGGAGTCCATCGAGTACGACGGCGCACCGGCCGAGCTGGTCACGGTGCGCTGGGACGACGCCGGCTCGGTCACCACGACCCAGCTCACCCTGGTCCCCGAGGGCGGCACGAAGGTCTGCGGCACCCGCCTCGCGGGCTGAGCGACGGGCCGTCCCCAGCGGCTCCCCGCATGCGGCGTGGCGCGTGGTACCCATGACGGGTGGCAGCGTCAGCGGGGCGGTTGGTCGTGCGGGTGGTGGGTGCTGCGGTGGCGGCGGTGCTGCTGCTCGCCGGGGCCACGGGGCTGGCCATCTGGTGGACCGCGCGGCAGGACGACCGGCCCGGGTCCGACGCGATCGTGGTGCTCGGGTCGGCGCAGTACAACGGCGTCCCGTCCTCGATCTTCGAGGCCCGGCTGGAGCACGCGCTGGCGCTCTACACCGACGGGGTGGCGCCGGTGGTGGTGACCGTGGGCGGCAAGGCGGAGGGCGACCAGTTCAGCGAGGCGGAGGCCGGCCGGCAGTACCTGCTGGAGGCCGGGGTCCCGGAGGACGCGCTGCTCGCCGTCCAGGAGGGGGAGGACACCCTGGAGAGCATGCGCGCGGTGGCCGCGGTGTTCGACGAGCGCAGCTGGCGCACCGCCGTCCTGGTGACCGACCCGTGGCACGCGATGCGGGCCGAGCGGATGGCGACCGACGCCGGCATGGACGCCACCAGCTCGCCCACCCGGCAGGGCCCGGCGGTGCAGACGCGCACCACGCAGTTCAAGTACATCGTGCGGGAGACGGCCGCCTACCTGCTCTACCGAGCGACCGGCGAGAGCGTCGCCGGGGCGCCGGGCATCGGCTGAGGAGAAGACAAGTGCTGGAGCTGGGCAAGCGCGGATCCCACGCGGTGACGGCCTGATGGCCGGCCGGGGACGCATCCGGGCCGCGGACATCGCCACGGTCCGCGAGCGGTCGAAGATCGACGAGATCGTCGGGGAGCACCTGCAGCTCAAGCGCGCCGGCGGCGGCAGCCTCAAGGGGCTGTGCCCGTTCCACGACGAGAAGTCGCCGTCCTTCCAGGTCACGCCGTCGCGCGGGCTGTACCACTGTTTTGGTTGTGGGGTAGGCGGTGACGTCATCCGGTTCGTCCAGGAGATCGACCACCTGTCGTTCTCCGAGGCCGTCGAGCTGCTCGCCGGCCGCACCGGGGTGCAGCTGCAGTACGAGGACGACGGCGGCCGCGCCACCGCCGGCCCGGACCGCGCGCACGCCGGCCAGCGGGCCCGGCTGGTGGCGGCGAACACCGCGGCCGCGGAGTTCTACGCAGCGGGGCTGATGACGCCGGAGGCCGCACCGGCCCGCAGCTTCCTCGCCGACCGCGGCTTCGACCGGCAGGTGGCGCTGGACTTCAACTGCGGCTACGCCCCCGGCGGCTGGGACACCCTGACCCGGCACCTGCGCGGGCTGGGCTACACGCAGGAGGAGCTGGTCACCGGCGGGCTGGCCAAGGAGTCCTCCCGCGGCACGCTCATCGACCGCTTCCACCGCCGGCTGATCTGGCCGATCCGCGACCTCACCGGCGACGTGATCGGCTTCGGCGCCCGCAAGCTGTCCGACGACGACCCGGGCCCGAAGTACCTCAACACCCCCGAGACGCCGCTGTACAAGAAGAGCACCGTCCTCTACGGCGTCGAGCGGGCCAAGCGCGACATCGCCCGCAGCCACCAGGCGGTCGTCGTCGAGGGCTACACCGACGTGATGGCCTGCCACGTGGCCGGCGTGACCACCGCCGTCGCCTCGTGCGGCACCGCGTTCGGGCCCGAGCACATCAACGTGCTGCGCCGGCTGCTGATGGACCAGGACGAGTTCCGCGGAGAGGTGATCTACACCTTCGACGGCGACGCGGCCGGCCAGGCGGCAGCGATGAAGTCGTTCAAGGAGGACCAGCGCTTCGTCGCGCAGACCTTCGTCGCGGTCGAGTCCGACGGCCGCGACCCCTGCGAGCTGCGCCAGGCCCACGGGGACGCCGCCGTGCGCGACCTGATCGCCCGGCGCACGCCGCTGATCGAGTTCGTGCTCCGCACGACGCTGGCCGGCTACGACCTGGACACCGTCGAGGGCCGCGTCGCCGCACTCGACAAGACCGCGCCGCTGCTGGCCCAGATCAAGGACCACGCGCTGCGCCCGGCCTACGCCCGACGGCTGGCCGGGCTGATCGGGCTGCCCGACGAGTCCGAGGTGGTCGCGAAGGTGCGGCAGCTGGCCGGGGGAGCGGGCGCCGGGGAGAAGCGGCCGCCCTCGCGCGGGCGTGCGCCGCAGCGCTCCCCGGAGGACGCCGCACGCGAGGTCGAGCGGGAGGCGGTGAAGGCGGCGCTGCAGTGCCCCGAGCTCGCCGGGCCCGACTTCGACGCCGTCCCGCCGGAGGCCTACACCGACCCCGACTACGCGGCGGTGGCCGCGGCGGTCTCCGGTGCCGGGGGAGCGGCCGGGGCGACGACGTCGGGGGCGGCCTGGCTGGACGAGGTGACCGAGCACTGCGACCGGGAGTCGGCGACGGCGATGCTCACGGCGCTGGCGGTCGAGCCGATGCACTCGGTGGGGGAGAACGACCCCACCTACGTCAACGCGCTGATGGCCCGGCTGCAGCTGATGGCGACCGAGCGCGAGCTGGTGGCGATCAAGGGCAGGCTGCAGCGCACCAACCCGGTCGAGGACGCCGACGGCTACACCCGCAACTTCAAGGCGCTCATCGACCTCGAGGCGCTCGCCCGGTCGCTGCGCAACCGGGCGGCCGGCGGCCTGTGAACCTGCTCGGGCGGGCGCGGCGGCCTCGCGCGCCCGCCCGAGCAGGTGCGCGCCCTGGTGGCCGCCGACCCCGACGAGCGGGTGCTGGCCTGGGGCGAGCTGGTCGCAGGTAGCTGGCTGGTGGCCACCCGCCGCGGCCTGCGCGTGGCGGACGGCGACGTGCTGCCCTGGCACCGGATCGGCACGGCGCGCTGGACGGCGGCGGGGGAGGGCGGCACGTTCACCGTCGTTCCGCTGGTCGACGTCGAGCCGGGCGTGCAGACCCGGGAGGCTCCGCTGCGGTTCGTGCTGCGCTCGGCCGGTGAGCTGCCGGCGGTGCTGCGCACCCGGGTCGACCGGACCGTGGTGACCAGCCAGCGGCACCCACTGCCCACCGGTGGGGCGGTGCTGCTGGTGGCCCGCCGGGTGCCCGGCCAGGCCGTCCGGGAGTGGACGGTGGTGTCCGACGACGACGCCGGCCGGGACGACCCCGCTGCCCGCGCGGTGGCGCGGGAGCGGTTGGCCGCCGCGGTGGACGCCGACGACCCAGCCGGTGAGCCGGGCTCAGTGGTTACCGGTGTCGGTCCCAATCCGGGTCTTGACCGAGTCGACGGCGGCGTCGGCGCGGGCCTGGGCCACGCCGGCGGCGGCCTGCAGGCGCGGGTCGTCCTTGGCCGAGGCGTAGAGCCGGCGGATCTGCTCATAGCGCCCACGACCGGCCTTGGCGCCGAGGACGTAGCCGGCGCCGAAGCCGGCGAGGAAGGACAGCTTGGCCACGAGGGACCTCCTGGGTTCGGGGGAGTGCTGACGGTACCGGCCGGTTCGCAGGCGACCCGCCGAGAACCCCGCCCCGGCACCGGCTCCGGGGTGTAGTAGCCTTGACGAGTCCGCGGGCCACGGCCTGCTGATCCCTCGTAGCTCAATTGGCAGAGCATGCGACTGTTAATCGCAGGGTTATAGGTTCAAGTCCTATCGAGGGAGC